>Ga0131853_10005789_pt1 | contig 22360 bp, 9 predicted proteins | sample TergutLab28metaG_FD_92764 | JGI IMG/M metagenome (GOLD analysis project Ga0131853, IMG submission 92764) | Labiotermes labralis P1 segment gut microbial communities from Petit-Saut dam, French Guiana - Lab288 P1 (version 2) (version 2) | ecosystem: Host-associated > Arthropoda: Insects >... | reverse complement strand
TCCATACTTCGAATGATGACTGACGCCCCATGGTACGTCACAAACCTCACCCTACACGATGACCTGAAGATCCCGTTCGTCCGTGACGTCATAACAGACAGATACGCCAAACATCACTGGAAATTAGTCACTCATCTAAACCCCACATTACAACAGCTCCTGGATGCCAACCAACCCAGAAGACTAAAGCGAACTCGGCCCTCCGTTCTACTTTAGATGGCCGAGGTCAAGCCGCTGGGCGCGACCTCTCACCACCACCCTGAGTAGTGCAAAGCTTTCCTTCAGTCCGCACATTAGGTCGGAGGATAAGACTGTATCCTGATTGCTGATTTATTTTTAAAAAAAATTCTTCTGTCATACTATTATTGGCCTTACCAGTTTCATCATGATATCAAACTCAATGAGAATATTATACAAAACCTCCCTCCTAATTGAATCATAGGCTTTCTTGAAGGCTATAAATAGCTGATGCACCGCTTCATTGCATTCCCATTTTTCTCCAGTATTTAACGAACTCAAAATACATGATCTGTCGTTGATCCATACATCAAATTCCACATTTATGATCCGCAATATTAAATATTAAAGTCGTATCTCCGACATGTTTCTTTAAACGAATAACAAAATGCCTGTTTCAAAATCCAATTGCCAATACTAAGTTGTTATTTACATGATTGTAGCTTCGTGTTGATGTCTATAAAAGACACAACTTGTGCAGGTTTTTTAAAACTTAGGTCAAAATATCTCTAAATTATTTCTTACATGGTTAAATGTTATATATATAAAGGAAAATTATTGTTGTTGCGTTTGGTAGTTGAAACTTCTACGTATGTGGTACTATCTTTAGGTCTGCAGTGCATATCTCAGCCCAAGTGGATCGGGGTTTTTTGTTCAGAGTCATGCATCGGTACCAGCAGGTTACTGTATCTTTCTGTCATTTCTGATTGCAATGTTCTTGCCAAACAGAACTCTTATCCAGTACCACCGTGCTACTGCTTCGCTGTGTCTGCGCCACTAGGTTACCTTCAAATGTCATTAATTGTAAACGTGTATATAGCATTGGTAACTGTTTTTTCTTTGTTTACACTATAGAATTTATATAATTGAAAGCAACAGAAAATGTCACAGAGAAATCTTATGTTCTTTAAATCTGATTATTTAAATCCCGTTTCAAGGAGTGAGAATTGAATTCTGGTTATCGCACACAGCGGCAAGGCTGTAGGTCAGGCCCGCGGCTGGCACGCAACATGATGCCCGCAACACAATGCTACCTTTCCCGCGGAGAGTTTTGAAATGAGGAAACATCTTTTTACCCTTTCCCTGGCGCCAGCGAGATAGAACGCCTAAATAATTTTGAAAGCTTGTGCGCTGTTGCTTTATAGAGACATAGTAGACTAATTTTGTAAAAATGTACTAAAATAGCTTCACCTTAGCCTAGATTGTGAATTGCATTGTTTAGCACATGTTTCCTATTATCATCAGATACTTTTATTGTGCATAATGTATGTAAAAACACACGTGTTAAAGTAATACAAATAATTACATTAATTCTACATCCTGTGTACTGATATTTCGTGTTGCCCGCATGCAGACCAAATTTTGCCGAAGTTGCCCGTACAACATGAAAGGCCAAGCAGGCCAGACATTTGTATTTATTCGAGAATCAGTCAGTTCGAATCACGACTGTTTTGGCTGTCTTAGCTTTTCTGTTTGTGTCCTGACAAATGTCGGGAAATTAGGCTCGCCTTAACTGAAGTGAAATAATATCCTCCATTTTATGCGCATTCGCGTTAGCCACAAAAGTCGCTTGTTAGCTTTGTCATGTACATCCTTCCCTGTGTCTGTCCGCACGTATCAGTTCTGCTCCCACTTGGCATATTTTCGCGAAATTTGACATTAGAGACTCATACGGTAGTATAACGAGATAATCCAAATATTTCCAGAAAGGAACAAAAATATCGGACACTACATGCAGAAATAAGTGCGTTGCATATTTTTGACAGTGACAGTGTGACTCAGCAATTAGATTAACATTTGGGTGAGAGCCTTTAGACGGCCTCCGATGCACTTAGGCCTTATAAACCGACCATTTGTGCCCCTGACTCAACAAAACAAAGAAGAGGAACACCTAAGAGAAGGCATTGTGCATTACCATGACGTCGCATTCAGTACATACTTTTCACACTGAGCCATATAGTTAAACAAAATTAACTTTTTAGAATTTTTATTTGCTGCTCTGTGGAAAGATAATAATAATAATAATAATAGATCATACTATTAGGTTTTCATGGCGAAGCGTTCGTTTATATTGTGAACAGCGGCATGTGAAAGCCAACAGAACGGTAGGGGGGGGGGATTGTGCGTTTCCGTAGATAGTCTAAACGAAAAAGTTGACGAAATTCCCAATCAACAAGAGTTGTTGTGAGCGATACACAATGTTACGTCATACGTACTTTGCCTATATTGTTGGTCATCTTCCCACTTCATTCAATGTTGCAAGTTTTTCAGTTGATATAGTGTCGTAAACGAAACAATGAATCAGTTTATAAGCGTCTGTTTTAACCTTTTAAATACGAAACGTATCTGTGTTTTACAAGGACTCTGTGTGCACCGCGCAGTAAACACTCTCCACCTCGGTTATAAAACCAGTTTTTAATGTTGTTTAAGGCAAAAATTTGCTCTTTTCTTCCTAGATGTATACAAAAGACACAAATTCCTCGTGATCACAATGTACAATTTTTTAATGTTAAACTGTGTGGTACGTAAAGTTACCAGCATGCTTTAAAACGTTAAAGGGCCCCAGTCGGATCGTAACCAAGGTGCCAGGTTACAATTCCTTAGTCATATTAAAATCCAAGACCATCATTGTGTTCATTCCCGCCTACTTCAGAACTTGACCCTCTTTTCCTCATACGCTTTCCCATCGTTCACAGGAATAACTTTATTATACAGCCAAAATTTCAGCCTCTAATTTCGGCCTCCAAAAAATGTCCGATTTAATTATGTTTTTAATTTTTTTATTTAATTTATATTATTTAATTTTAATTGCTCAAGAAAGAAGCACGTTTCCCGCCAAGCTGTCGTATAGCATTTTGTTTGTACCGTAAAGAAGAGCTTGCTTGTAACCAGCAAAAAGGTTTGGTGGAATTGTCAGATACAGAGAAGCGATCGAATTAGTGCAAGGTGTTACGAAACACACTCAGGGTCGATGTAATAGTTATTGGTGCTATAATGGTTAAAAGCATGTAGGTGATGCCCAGAGCCTACATGTCTTAAGTCAACAAGAGGGCCTGGCGTCAGGTGCACTGTAAAGATATGTGACACACCACATATGTCCTGCAAGGTCGTCTGTCAGACAGGATCTTGGGTGTGTCGTGAAAGCGATTTTAATTATTATTTGGGGGGGGGGGAGAGTCAAGGGAGCCGTGTCTCACAGGTGGAAAAAACAAGGAGCTACTCCCACAGAACTGGTTGATGGGTTCAACAGTTCAACGTCACTTGCCCGTATGCTATCTTGCGCCCACAGAATAGTGCAGTTTATTGTCATCGCGCTATCGAGACCAAACGACAGTGGAAAAAAAACGGCATCCATCACGATAAAATTATTTCAGAATGAGAATTGTAGTGGATTTTGAATACAGAAGTTTATTGCGATTTTAAAAACGTATGCGTGAATGGCTTCAAATTAAAATCGCGTTATTTATTAATGTAATCGTGCTAAATATGCAGTAAGCAATAGAAAGGGGAACTCAGGTTTCCGCTGCTGCGTAGATGAGGTCTTCGCCCTTCTGGATTGTAACGTAGTGTGTTTTAGTAGTTGTTTACCGAATTATCAGGACAGCCCATCCGTCCCATATTCACTGGTCTTGGGTCTGCGTAAACCTTCAAATTGTGGCCGATAGGCTGTCCTGAAACGTCGGTGAGCAACTACCAATATGCGCCGCAAGTGCTTCCGTCCTCAGACGAAGACATGAAGGAAATGCAGTTTCTCTGGTGATCCCGTAGAGAGAGCTGATCTCACGCACCGTAGTCAAATCAGCTGGCCAAAATATGTACCTGAGGCCAGGTCCTGTCCATAGACTATAAAGATACTTGGTCTCAGTTGCATATTTTGGCCACTTGAGACATCTGCTTGGCCCTGTGACTGAGACCAGCTCTTTCTTACGTGTTCTCCATAGCAAATGCATCTGTCTATCCCTTTCGCCTGAGGACGGAAGCAGAGTCGGTTTAGGGAACATAATAATTTCTACATTATATGATGGAACAAGAGCAAAAAGACAGCGTTTCTGAAAGCATGATTGCATTCATCCATGTTTCTGTGAGCATGTTATGGCAAAAAACATTCAGAACGCTTGAACAACGAGCTGCTCTTCTGCTGTAAATACAGATATCGCTGTCCTCATTCTTGGTTTTGCAAGCAACATCTAACAGGGAAAGAATTTTCCAGACTCAGCGGATAAATTCTGTTCTCCAGACGGAAAATAATTACTTGTGAGTTTGACACTGGATCTAGATGCTGCAGTAATATAAGTAAAGAGGTCCTCCATGTTATTTTTTTCTGAGGGGGGGTTTCTAACTTTTGTGGGCTCCTGTCCTTCAGGCAGTTGACGTATAGAAAGTACAGCTGCCTCAATAATTTTTTATCCTTGCATCAACATCTTCTGAACAAGTTCTCACTGTAACACCAAAAACTCTTACAACCACTCAGCCGAGTCTTTGTTTTCAGTGGGAATGCCAGATGACAGTTCTTATAATGTGGCTGCAAATCGAGCAATATTGCTGTCATGAAAGCCTGTATTCACCGCAAACAGGGACGGAGGACCTTACCTGTTATAATGCCACCAATGTGTTGCCGTAGGAAAGGAGCTTAAGTTAGACGTCAGGCTAGTCTCTCTGTCTCTTTGTCTCTCTCTGCCATGCGTTTGTCCTTCTCTCCTTACGAGAGAGACTTAGGTTGGATTTCAGACTAGCCTCTCTGTCATAGCTCGCCCCTCTTTTTTCAGCCAAAAAGGGGTGGTGGGGTTACAACATGAAAGATTCGAGACAGATTCTGAAAAATTGACGGATAGCATGACAAATACTGTTGTTTCATTTTCAGTTTGGTTCCCTACTGAACCCATCTGTGATGGTAACTTTCCAGCTATTTCTGCTATCATATCTTCTGTTTTGACATTGTCTGTAGCCCACGTAAGTTGTCATTTTTCACTTCAAAGCGGTACGCAATGCTAACAGCCATTCAGGGAAATTAATAGACCTACCAAGATTAAAAAGTCAGAAAGCAAGATTTGCAGTATTTCCCTCATTCCTATTATTCCCCTCGTAATCTTCGTCATGATTGTGATGTTCATGGCCAACATCAACAGCAGCATCTCCATCATCCTTTACTCGAGCTATTTCATCGCACTGGCCGTTTGAATAGCGTTCCCGTTACTATGTAAGTTACACACGTGTCCTTCTTTCTACCAGTGCTTAGGATTTAATGCTTATTCCATCTGCCTTCGCAAATTCAAAGCCCCGTCAAAACTTTAAATATTCATACCTTGAACTCTATTTTAAATATTGTAGGGTTCTCAAAATAAAAAATTTTAAACAACATTTGGGTTACGGCATGTAGCCTGGTAAAAAATTACGGACGTTTCAGAGGAACCTGCATCTATCTTGAGGTTAGGAGATGGAGACAACAATTTTCTTCAGGACGTCGACAAATTTCTACCATCCTACACGGCGTCACATCCCCGATGGCAATATTCTTCAAGGAGGTTTAGATTAGCGGGACATGTAAGTTCAATGGAAGTAATGATTTCGGAGACATAGTCACAGATGATAGAGCAGTATTAATATGCGGTTGAAACAACCAGATTTTGATGTAGCGAAATTCACTCGAAAATGCCGTTTAATGAAATTTCTCGAGCAGCCATTTAAAAGAGAGTGGAATTTTTCTTGCTGTTTTGTGTATTTCAGTCTTAGTTTTCGAAGGTTGGAGACAGCAAGGTGCAGTAGGTTGTTGTATGCTCTTGATTTTTCCTGGATATCATTCTTATATTTGCTGTTGTTTCCACATGTTTGAACGTTTCATCGCTTCTTTCAGTAAAATAAGGAACAAAAATGGCCATTCCAACTTAATAAGTTAGGTTTATAAATAACTTCTTTTTCAGTATCACCGACAATTATTTTAGTTTATTTTGTCATAACAAGTACATTCCTAGTCTCTTGTATCTGCTTATACATTAACGGCAAATGTTAACCTTAAACTTTAGTATAATAACACTGCAGAGTCTGAGCTTTTTATCTTATCTATTCGCAAACAAATTCTGTCAGACTATAAAGAAGTAATCCTACCTTTGTTAATCGTCGAATACCACCACTATCTTTCTTAATACGTCACTAAATTATGAGCGACATGTTTTGAAACCTTGGCCCTTTATTAAGGGCTACATGTTTTTGATAACTACTGAGCTTTCTTACAGCAAAAAGAACTGGCAGTAACAAAAGTATGTTTTGCAGAGTTTGTGATGTTTAGGAAAAATTATTGTTTTAATTATGATTTTTAATTAACATACTGTATGGAATTTACATCTAAAATTGTAGCCTATTTAAAATGGGGTCAGTTATTGGAGGCCACTGATATGTTGTAAGAAGCATCACTAGTTCCCAAGAACGCGAAGCCCCAGGTAATGAAATAACAGTCTAAATAAGTTCCCGGACTTATGGAAGGAAACACAGAGCAGGACAGTGGTTGCATTTTCGGTTAACTAAATGGGGTAACTGCGACAATCCGAAGGAGTTGTATTCGACAGCTGTTATGTTTCGCAGCACCGTACTTTCATCTAGAATCATCAGTACTTTCTGCTTGTAATCTAGGAAGTGTGTCATCCCCATTGTGTGTGTGAAAACTGGAAAGGGTATGTAGTCATACACAACTATGTCTATTAAGGTGTATTTAATGGCTACACTAGACAACTACATGTTCCGACCTTTACTGGCCATCTGCAGGTTGTCTTCAAGAGAACTTAAGGTCTACTATATACATTGTGCGCGCACGTGGTGCAGAGATCTCTACACACGGACCTTATGGAAATTACTTTACACAAGAAGGCCCGTATGTAGAGATCTCTGCACCACGTGCGCGCACAATGTATATAGTAGGAACTTAATTTCTCTTAAAGACAACCTGAAGATGGCCAGTAAAGGCCGGAACATGTAGTTGTCTAGTGTAGCCATTAAATACACCTTAATTGACATAGTTGTGTTTGACTGCATACCCTTTCCAAATCTCTGCTTGTAAATTGACGGGGTCGCTCAAGCTTTTCAAGGAGTTAGTAACGATATCTTAGTGGTGAATATTTAATTATTAACTCCATGGTCCATCATTTTCTTTGGAAGCTAATAATTCCTCAGCAAGTCAATAAATTATCCGCAGCTTATGGAAATCAAATGTTCATTACCGTATTCACACCAGGCCCGCAATTATGCCAAATTCAAATCACATCAAACCAGACGAGAAGTTCCAAGACTGGTTCTTTAAGGTAAATTTTGATATAATTCTCCTGTCTACAGCTAGTTCTTCAAAATACTCTCTGTCCTTCAGGTTTCTGTGCCTCAATCCTCCATGCATTTCCCAACATGTAACATATTCGCCACCCATCTCGCCCTTCTTTGTTTAATCACCCTAATATATTATGAGAATGACCACTCACAAGGCCCCTCATTTTGCAATTTTTTACTGTCTCCTCTTACTTTCTACCTTTTAGACCTAAATATATTTTTTTGCACCCTGTTCTTGAATACGTTCAGCCCATATTCTTCCCTTAATGTGAGAAATCACAATTACACACAACACGACAAGCAAAATTATTTTGCTACACTCTTAGTTGACAGTCTGAATATTTTAGGTAGCAATAGGGAAGTCAAAAAGATTCTGAATTCAATGGTATCAAGCGTTTCCTGAAATTGATCTGCTCTTTAACTCGTTTCGAATTGTTAGTGTCGTTTCTACATATTTAAACTTCGTCCCACTTTCATATTATTTATTATATAAATTTACATTTTGATCTTCTCATTTATTCTAAGTGGGAGGCATGAATTTCTACGTAGTTTTCCCAGCATTTAGCCCGGCTTCTAGACCAAAGCCCGCAAAAACAAATAATAAGCCGTCTTTGTCCGGTACAGTTTCATTCCCTCCTCCTTTACTTTGACATTCTCTGTGACATATTTTAAAGCCAATTTAAAAAATAGTGAAGGTAAAGCAACACTTCTTGACAGGCTACTATGTGCATAACATAAATCTTAATACGTAAATGTATAGCTGAAGCAGACGATTACGATATTCTTGCACAGTCTAAGCCACATTCACACTCTCAGTTTGCAGTACGCTTTACATAACCAATTCAATCGACACAGCATCGTTAAGTAGATGGTTGTTAGCACGTGCTTTGGGATAGTCACAAGATGTTCAGAAGAAGCCTGTACTGTTGCAAGAGAAGTTATCGGTTAAGTTACAATAAAAATAGAGTGACAGGCGAGGTGAAACTTTGGCGACCTGGCAGGTGTCTTTTACAGGTGCTGCTAGCTATATTGAGTATGATTATGCCGTTGCCCAGTACTATGTCGTCAACTGTGGGAAATACATTTGGGAAGGGATTGCAAATAAATAAATAAAATGATAATAAATAAAATACAGCGGAAACTTTAATAAACGAAAACAAGGGTTTGCTTGCTTAGTGAAAACATGTGCCAATTTAAACATACTAAAAGATAATTTATTAACTCGTAAAGAGAAAAGTCTGACAGAAATTTTGTGATTTAACTTTTTTGCTTCCTAAGAAGGGGTGCTGATAAGTTCTTAGTCCGACCAGGAAGGAAACAAGCTGCAGCGACCAAACTCGGGATTTATTCAACATACTCCCCAATAAGCTCAACACACTTCTTAGCCCTTTGCTCTAACTTTTGCAAGCCACTCAAAAAATTCAGAATATTGTCCGTCCAACCATGTCTCTGCGGCAGCAATGACCTAAGCGTTGGACGAAAAATGGCGACATTTCAAATGTTTTTTCAGTCCAGGGAACAGGTGGTATTCCGACGGGGCCAGATCCGGAGAATAGGGTGGGTGATCAAAACACTGGATGCACAGGTAGGCCAGTTTATTCTGGGTTGAAGGTGCCCGGTGAGCTGGGGCATTGTCGTGCAAGAACAACACCCCCTTGGTGACCTTCCCACGGCCGGCGTTTTTCCTTCAAAAAGTCCTTCAATTGCACCAGCAGAGATGAGTAATACTCGGCGTTGATAGTTTGGCCCTTTGGAAGATAATCAATGAGGAGGATGCCGTCTTGATCCCAAAAAATCGAGGTGAGAACTTTTCCAGGGGATTTTTGAACTCGGATTTTTTTTTGGGGGGGGGGTGGTGGTGAGCCGCTATGCCGCCACTCTATTGATTGCTGCTTTGTTTCCGGGTGATAGTGATATAATCAGGTTTCTTTCATGGTCACCAATCGCGACAGGAAATCATTTGGATCGCGCCGAAAAAATTCCAAAGTTACTCAGACGACTGACAACATTGACGTTATCGATCCGCGTTCAGGCATTTCGGGACGCACTTCACAGAGAGCTTCCGCATGTCCACATCTTCATGAATGATGGCCCAACTCTCTCATGTGAGATGCCCAGTTGCTCAGCTATTGATATAGCCGAAATCCGGCGGTCTTCCAAGATTAGCTCGTGAATTTGATCAATAATCTCCGTGGTGGTCACTGTTTTGGGTCGTCCAGCACGAGGCGCATCACAGGTGCAAAAATCACCACGTTTAAACCGGGCCACCCAATTTTTTACGGTGGCATACAATGGTGCATGTTCCCCTAATGTTTCTGTCAGAATTGCGTGGATTTCCTTCGGCGCCTTGCCTTGCAGGGGGAAAAAAGAAACTTGATGACAGCTCGCGTCTCCATGTTGTTGAAATCGCGTGCGTCGCTTGACATGCTTGCTTTAAGCCTCTGTGACAAGAAAAGACTTGCAGTTCGGCACATGAACAGCCCCTCTTTCCAACGACATTATCGATTCCTTCCTACGACATCGGGAAGTAGGTCGGGCAAATTACCTATCAGCACCCCCTCGTACTGGTGTAATTGTATTCTGTACTAAGCATCCTGCAATTTGTGTGGCCCGATATGATATGATATAATGTCATAATCTGAAAACGGCCAAGCCCATTGCAGAGGAATAAAAATAATATTTTAATGGGCCACCGAAAAAAGGAGGTAAAGGAGAAAGGGAGAGAGAGAAGTGAAATAAAGCTGTTACGGAAATAAAAAATAAACAAAGACACAGAAAAAATGTGGATTCTGTGTTATCAGTTACAATAGGCCGTGTAATGTAGACAGTAAATTTGAATTTCTGACTTGTATCAACAGATTACAGTACTTGCTTGCTATGGTAAGAACTATGTGCTTTGGTCAGGTTTACGGGATTGTGACTGACTTTGATCTGGACGACCAGAATTCAGTTCCGAGTTCTGCTTGGGACCAACTTTTAACAATTTCCCACCTGCCTACAACACCTCACGCAATCAGAGAGAAATGATTTTAATGTATGTAAATTTACACACTATTTTACGCCCAAAGAAAGGTTTTTTTTAGTTGCGGAATATGGTCTGACGTTTGTAAATTGTTATTGGCAGATTTCCCTGTCACGAAAGCATATAGGAGGCATAGAAGTACAACTCCATATATTCTTAACCTCGGCACTAAATGGAGATGAGTAATTTTGTGAACGCACCTAACAAGAGAAGCGGGCCGGGTAGCTCAGTCGGAATAGCGACTGACTACGCGCTGGACGGTCCGGGATCGAATTCCGGTGGAGACGAAATTTTTCGTCCGTCCAGACCAGTCCTGGGGCCCACCCAGTCTCCCGTACAATGGGTACCGGATATTTCCCGGGGGTAAAGTGCGGCCGGGGCGTGCTACTGACCACTTACCCCCTTCTAGTGCCGCGGTCATGGAAGAGTAGAGCTATACCTCTACCCACCCTCTGGGCCACACAGGGGCTGTAACGGGATCACTTTACCTTCTTTTTACCTAACAAGGGACAGTCTTCAGTGCTTTAATTGTGGTTATACCGTTGTGATTTAATTACCAAAGAATATACAAATTACACTCAAACACATTTAGTATTGTTATTACAACAACATGGTTCGACTCGTACGAGTCATTATCAGGCTATCTTTCGAAACATATTTGTGTACTATACAATTAACAGTGGACGTTTTGGCATCCCAAAAGTTTACTTGGTATTGTACGATTGGTATCTTGTAAATCCAACTATAGTTAAAAGCTTACTATGATTAAAACCAATTCACACAAATTGGTTTTAATCATAGTAAGCTTTTAACTATGGTTGGATATACATAATACCAATAGTACAATACGATTTAAACTTTTGAGTTCCCATAATGTGCAACGTAAATTCTACACCTTAAACATGGTTCAAAAGATAGCCTGATGAGGACTCGTACGAGTCGAAACATGTCGCTGTAATAGCACTATTAAGTGTTGTGTTTGACTGAAATTTGTATATTCTTTGATAAGTCTTCATTCCGTTTAGAGTGGAGGGAAAAGAAGTCTGTTGTTTCTTCTAATGTAAGTCTTTAGTGAAATATGACTTTGATGCTCCAGCGTTGTTTTCTTAGCCGTTTAACTGAAGCTTTTTTTCCGAAAACATGACAGCATTTTATGCATTGGTGATACGTATACTATTACAGCTTCATTTACAGTTTACATTATAAACCCACTTGATCATAAAGTAAAAATTGCATTTTCCCAGCAACTTTAATGTGTCTAGACTACCCCTAACCTAAAACTGATTTTAATAGAAACGTGTTTGAATACGTCAGTTTGCTTTTTGTGCAAAAAACGACTGACCAAGACAGTAAAAGCGAACACACTGTATCAGGTGACACCACTGTTTGATACGATTCTATTTTCCTTCTCAGGTCAATAACGATTCACCTGTTGCAGTTTGTGCATTCTGCTACTTGTCGGACATCGTTACCTTGTTTGGCGTGTTCGAAAAATTTCGAAAAGAGACTACTAGCTTCGTCATGTGTCTGTCTGTCTGTCCGTCTGTCCGCAGGGAACAACTCGGCTCCCACTGGACGTATTTTCATGAAATTTGAATATGTTTCGATAATCTGTCGAGGAAATATGTTACATTAAATCTGAAAAGAATAAGGGATATATACATGAGATCCTGTGTACAATTTTGATAGTATCTTGTTCAGTTCTTGTTATAATGAGGGATGGTTCAGAAAAAAAGTTGTAGACACAATCAGACATTTTACAGTCAATGACTTTTTTCCGAAAATCTTGTCGTTTATGAGTTAATGTGGGGGAAAAAATCGTACAGCCAGACAGGCCACAGATGGCAGCTGAATATGGCACATGCGCTCTGTTTGCTGTATGGCTATGGCTACAGACACTAACGTAGAAGATATGATACTCATTGCTTTACCACGTCGTCAATGGTTAAACGAATGCACCTCAGTATTACGTTATACGCACGTTGCCTGTCTTATATACGCTGGCAACATGAATTGAGCCACGCCCATTGACAAGACACGAGCAGCTTCACAGCTTGCAAATAATGACATTGATAGAGATAAAGTCTGTCATAACACACACACACACACACACACACACACACACACACACACTCACAAAAGCATATCAGCTGGAAAGGTGGATACTCCTAACCCACCCTACCTTTCCGCTCTTCCCCTTCCACCGCAATTTAACCTGCCAGTTCCTTTCCCCTCTGACCCCGCCAGGACAGAAGCTAGTGAGCACATATAGCACCAAGTACCTGTTAGACAATAACTGAAACTAATTAGTGAATTATATCGTATATCTTAGCAGTGTGATAAGCGGTAGATGGTACAGTTGTACAAGACATTTGAAGTGAACTAGTCGAACTGAGGCCGTCAGAAATGCATGTTGTGTGTTTGTCTGAATACCAGCTATACGGGAAGTCGTTGGTAGGTAGCCGTCAGTTAGTGTGTCTGATTTAAGTGGCTCGGCAGTGTGTGCTGACTTGCTGGTGACTCGTGTGCTGTTTATCAGCAACTGTGGACCTTCGCAGCAATACCGGCACGTTTTGGTGTTTTCACTTTTAGTGTCGCGGTTTTGTCATCCAAAACAAAATCCGAAGTGGGGGACTGCCAAAGGTAAGTTTTAAACGTGACAGCTGTGGAACTGAAATAGTTAGCGCATCTCCCCCCCCACAAAAATATTTAATGCTAGCTTTTTCAGTAAAATAAACTAAATTGCTTCAATACAACTACTTTTTATTATGTGATTCGGTCAACACGATCATATAAATTAGTAGCACAGGTTACAGCGACATGTTTCGACTAGTAGTCATCGTTAGGCTAAGCTAAGAACTATGGAGTTTTTTTACAATATGGCTGCGCGCATTTGGGATACCAGATGGCTTACAATGTTCGTTGTGATTCGCAACATATATATATATAGATAGATCAATAAGTAGTATACTATGCACCTACGTTTAGAATTAGGGGTTCTAAGCATGTGGTGTGTGTTGGTGTGTTACTTTGGGCTGTGGTTCCCTGACTAGATTCCTGGTTACTCCTTTGTGGTTGTATTAGTAGCTGGTTCCTTCTGTATTTAGATTTCTTCGGGGAGTGGGTGGGTGTGTTCACTGAATCACATAATAAAAAGTGGTTATAATGAATCTTTACGCAACGGGATGACTTCTTGCGAACTGAAATAGCTTCAGTCGGTAAAACAGTAGTGCGCAAATCAGAACGTGATGTAAGCTCTGAAGAACATTAATAATGCTACAAATTTTATTTACTTCGGCCTCTTTTCTGGAGAGTACGGTTATTACCGACTGGCTGGGATAGCGTAGTGGTTGTAGCGCTAAGTACGAGCTGGAGGATCCGATGTTTGAATCCGGTGGGATGAGATTTTCCGAACCTATGCATACCGGCCCCGAGACCCATTCAGCCTCCTGTATAATGGTTAAAATGGCAGGGGAGTGGCGCTGAACGCTCATCCCCTTCTAGCGTGCCGGGTTCGAGAGTAGGTGGAGCTGTAACTTTAACTCCCTCTGTGCCTGCTTAGCATATAAGAGGACAGCTTTACCCTTTTTACAGTTATGACAATCCGCCAGCCCTGCTGTGCCTACAGATGCGTGCGTACATTTTGCACAGCTTCAGTAATGGTACAGCTTTATTTAGAACTAAGGTTATTTTTCGACCAAATTCAGAACTGTTTTCAAACCTACACCAGCTCCATTGACTTAAAATTATGCCAGTGTTTCTCAACCTTTGTGAGACCGCGGCCCGACAAATCCTTTTTTCATAAGACGAGGGCCCGGTCCCAACAAATTTACTCGTAAATACCTTTAAATTTTTTTAAGTTCATACATTAAAATAACATAAGTATTAATAATTAATGATGGCATAATCATAAAGAGTATTAGTACATTTATATATACAGTGTGGTATGTTGACAAATATGAAATTAAATTTAAATTAGTTATTAATCACTGGATTAATGAAATCTTGAAACATATTTTAGTTTCCTCAAGCCAAAATCTGGTTCTGAGTTCTTCGACACATTCACCAATATCTTTCTCCTCACAGTATTTCCACTATAAAACATTTATTCATGATAATTGCTCAGAAAACTAAAATGACAAATTCCAGGAGAACCTCCCGCGGCCCGTTATAATTGATGCCGGGACCTGGTACCGGGCTGCGGCCCGGCGTTGAGAAACACCGAATTTTGTCGAATGACCATAAAATAGAAAATATTTGTCTGCTAACTTGTGACTTGTAACCGGGACGTCCAGATTCGAATCTTCGCCTTAACACTGTCTGAGGTTGGCACCTTTTATTATTGCCTCCAAACAGGCCTGCATGCCGGCAGTGCTGTCTGTAGCTGCATTCTTTGGCTTCCGGAGGAGAAGTGATCACAATGGCCGCCCCTAACAGAAATAACGAACTTTAAAAAAATTAGAATTATTTACTGAATTTACTTTTATTTAGTATCAGTAATGTAAAGAATTTTTTAACGCAAAAATAATCTAGTTTTTTTAATGTTTATTTTGCCGCTTCTTTGACCCTGCCGCCTTCAGCTACGTTCCAGCATTCAGGTTATGCCACGACTGCTTTGTTTCACATCCTGTCATATTAATTATTCATTACGCTTCCTGTCATTCACCCTCTATAGTTGAGTAACAGACGGCGTCGATATATATATATATATATATCATAAATATAAAATTCCTTTTTATATGTAAAATGTGCATTGAGAAAGCGAAGAGAAGACAATTACATGTTATTGCATGAATTACGCAGTCAAGCAGTCCATGCTAGCAGCAGTGCCGGGGGCGGGGGCGGGGGCGGGGGCGGGGGGAACCTGATTCAAATTACCGGGGCCAGGCCGTCCGGAAAGGGGTCTGGGGCCCAAATATATTGCATATGTGTTGATTTTTGGCTGGTCGGTCCATGCTGAAGGGCCGAAAAATTGTTTCAAGGGGCCTCGAACCCGCTGTCGGTCACCCTGACTAGCAGACACATAGAAACCTATCAAATGTATTTGGTTAGTGTTCCGTCTCTCAAGGGCGCAGACTCGGATCTTTCGATCACCGCCTAGTAGCCCTCAAAGGTGCTGATTCTGTGCGATCCTCTGAGCCGTGTTTTCTCAGTGTTACCACCAGTGCCTGAGAAGTCGAAACACTGTACAGTATTCAGCGTGAAACTGTACAGTACGACCGTATAAATAAATTGTTTTTCTAAAAATCATAAAAAATTAAACAGAATATGTTCTATGGGAGAGAGGAGCGAACAGATATTTGAGGGTTAGAAAAGAAACACGAAAGGAGAAAAATATCAGTACCACTGATACTGGAACTGCGATGCTTACAAGCGCTAGTTCTAAACTACATCCACACCAAGCCCAATTACGAAGGTGCTAACAGTTCTGATAGAATTACGTAAAATTGATAACGCAAAAGTGTGCAGGAATCGTGTTGGCAATAGAGCTTCTATTTTTTATCGGCTGTCGTTAAAAGTCAAAGAAATGTTTGTTGCCAACATTGGTATGGAATATCCGGCCAACTGCCAACGTTATATTTAGCACTGATTGAGGTTAACGCATCGGTTTCGATAAAAATGGAGTGATGCAAAGATATGTGCCTGGAACTTATTGTAGTAAAATGGACGCTAAGTAAGGTGTGGGGTGGTAAAGGGATGGGATCACATGAACGTGGTAATGAACGTTATGCAGGACTTGAACCCGTGCGTACAGTGCATTTTGCATATATTTGCAACGTATAACCAACAATGCACCATCTATTTGGTACTTAATTTTACTTAAAAGCCCCAACATGTTTCGAAGACTCAATGCATTATACCAGAGTCACACGCCAGTTATGGCACAGTCATTAAGAACGTAAACATGAAGTGTTAAAAGCATATCGTTACCAAGTAGTTAAGAATGCATTAGATGTTACGTATAGTGTTATAAGGTAAAGGTAAAGCAGTCCTGTTACAGGCCTGGAGTGGCCCAGAGGGTTCCAGGAAGTTAAGGTTCCCAGATTTCATGACAACGGCACAGGATGGTGGTAAGGTTGTCAGCCTTACGCACCGGCCGCCTTTACCTGGTACTCATTTCTGTTAGAGGCTGAGTAGACCCCAGGGCCATAGTGCGATCGGAAGAATTTTATGTCAAAGAAAACTTCCAATGACACCAGCTGGGATCTAACCAGCGACCTTCCGATTTGTAGCACAGCGCCTTAACCACTGTGTCATCGCGATCCCCACACATAGTGTTATAGTAATATAAAACGAGATAATAAAATGAAATTCGATAATATACAGTAGTGTGATGTCGATTTTAAATTAACTACTGAGTAAGGATATGCTTTTAACATTTTAACTGGAAGTACTAATGGACTGTACTTCACCTGGCATGTAACTCTGGTATAACAGAAGTCCCTTCTGATGATGTATTGAGGCATTGAAACATGTAGGAATTTTAGATATTATTAAGTATTAAATACATAATGCGTTTGTTGGTTATACGTTGCAAATATTATGCAGGAACACAAAATCCAGGAAATTTATTCTTGAGCAGATAATCTTCTCAATAAACATTCTACTAAACCAACTGGGTTTAGTTCGTTGGAAGGACTGACTTCTAAGCCCCTTGAACTAAACGAAAGCATTAAAATAGTTACAGTTGTTTTGCTCTATTCTTTTGTCCTCCAAAATTCGAAAAATTAAAAAATTTTACTATTTTTTTTCTAAACCATTTGTCTCAAATTTAACAAAGCGAAAAACCAAATTACATACATTAGCCATTCTTTATTGATGCAGCTCGAAGATCTGTCTCCACCTCCTACTTGTTTCGATCATCACTGGATCAGTTGTTCTGACAAGGATTAAATCATGCAGGGGATAGATCTTGAAGGATTTGTAACAATAAGGAAAGATTAAGGTGTGTATTTTAATGGTTTGTTCTTTCTATTGAACCAGTGTTTATGTGTTTGTTTCTTCTAAGTCTCTTCGGGGTTTTGCCAAGGTTTCGGGAAAATTGAATGATATAGCCCCACGCCCAACCCCCGATCCTGAGTATTTCGCTCTGTTGGGCACATCGCTCAGAAGCTGTCCGGCATGTGTTGCCCTTCCAACAACTAGGCTGTCCTCAGCATAAGTTTTCGTGTTCAGTATAAGTAAACTTTCCTACATAAAGTTTAAAATATCTGGATATTTTGAGACATACGAACTAAGAGATCACACGTACGGTCAGGACTGGCGCCATACCGCTCTAGTAACTTTGATGCTGAAAGTACGTGCTAAATAAGACAGAAAAACACGAAACATTTAGCACGATTTAGGGGCCGGACTTTGTCCGTCGGCTGACGGTTAAGAAGACATTACACTGGACGACGCGCATAATGTTGCTAAGTGTAACGTACGACTGTCAGAATTCTATACACTTAAGCATGAAGCAGATAATATTTTCATTCGACAACTAATCGTGTAAGGTCTTGACGTTGTTGATTCGCAGACTTCAGTTGGCCAGCACATTGAGAAAGAGTGGCTTAAATAATCGAGCGATGCTGTGTCGTTAAAGGATGGAAACAGAATGGAAAATTGTGCTACAGATGGGCGGTATATAACGTTTGCTGTGGTATGGGATACGACGCTATATGTAATGGTATATAATTACCTTCTTTTGGAGCCGTTTGCGACCTTTATCTTCAGGGTAAAGTAAGATTTCTATGCCTATTCTGAAGGTGGACGCAGCAAACTCCTCCAAATTCGATTCGTATGTACCGTTACGCACGGCGTCGAAACCCAAACGACTTGAATCTTCATCAGTACTTGTGTGGGAACCTCGCATGATGCATAAACTTCACGTAGTTACGCGTTGACAATATTTTTTACGATGACTGTAAATAATATAATAAGAGTTTACTTACACATGACAAGAGAGACAATGTACTTATAAACGTTAGGGCAAGTTCGCTTAACCATCGTTGCCGTCCAAAAGCAGAAATATTAGGCTAAATATTCTGAGTGTGTGTCTGTAGCCTTAGTTGTCTAGCATGAAAGAGCATGCGCCGTATTGTATTATCATCTGAGGCATGCCTGGCACTACCATACTTGGTCACATTATTTTCACGAACGGCACAATTTTGGATAAAATTTATCGAATATGAAATGAGTGGGTTTTTTTTTATTTTCTCTACAAGTTTGTTTGAAACATTTGTCATTCTAAGAAAAATTCAGCGAGTTATTCTGATGAGTGTTCATGGGTCTTCATGTAAAGTACTCGTCATTTTTGTCAGGTTTTGATCAGTCTTTTATTTTCTCGACATAATTTCGAAAAATATCCAGATATCAAACTTAATGAAAATCCGTCAGTTGGGAGATCATTTCCTTGCGGACAGACGGACAATCAGAGAGACATAACGAAGCTAACAGTCAATGTTCACAATTCTGCGAACGCGTCCAGAAATTGCCAAATTTGATATAAAAAATTCACAGTTAACACAACTGTCTTATTTATTTCATAATTATGGCATTATTGAGAGATATTTCAAGTAATCTTTCACATCCCACTTGAAGCAGTCATTTAATAATTACCGGGAAACCACGCGAGAGAATGAACTGTGCGATCCAAGAGTTTTATACATAGCACAACGCAGTTAAGATTAAGCTTATTGTACATGTGTAACGCCAACAAATTTAAAGTTCGTACGAGAGAAGATCTCTTTATTGTCGTTTGTAATCTCTCTGTCCATGTTAGAATGCCAGCTATCAAAGCGTGTTGCTCAGGGCCAATTCATCTGCATGGCTGTGTGGTTCTTCTGTTGTAATGCAGTATGAGAGAGAGGATCCTATGTCGTTGAGAATATGCATAAACATTGATGCTCAATATTATGTAAATTAAAGTTTACTTTCATAATTTGTGTTCTGCTCGTATGAGCTCTAGTTTCTATCTTGATTTCCGTTATACCGCACCCTTTATATTTCTGAAAATACGGGAGCCACCTTACTTGGTTACTCCATGGAGCAGAGTCTTTATTGAGAAGCTAACCGGTTTGCAGCTAGGTAAGAAATTCCCCGCATTTTATGAAACCCAATGGTTCATTACCGCAGTCACAAGTGCCCGCCACCTGTCCCTATCCTGGGCCAGTTCGATCCAGTCCATACATCCAAATCCCACCTCCTGAAAATCCATCTTATTATTATCCTCCCATCTGTGCCTGGGTCTCCCCAGTGGTCCCTTTCCCTCGGGTTTCCCCACCAAAGCCCTGTACACGCCTCTCCCCTCTCCCATGCGCGCCACATGCCCCGCCCATCTCATTCTTCTTGATTTTATCACTCGCGCAATGTTAAGTGAGCAGTACAGATCATTAAGTTCCTCATTATGTAGTTTCTTCGACTCCCCTGTTGCTTCATTCTTCTTAGGCCCAAATTTTCTCCTCAACACCATGTTCTCAAACACCCTCAGCTTACGATCCTCCCTCAATGTCAGCGACCAAGTTTCACACCCATATAAAACAACTGGCAAAATTATAGTTCTGTATATCTTAATCTTTCAATTTTTGGATAGCAATCTGGAAAACAGAAGATTCTGCACAGAATGATAGCAAGCATTCCCTGACTTCAATTTTCTCTTAATTTCTTCCTGGATAGAATTTTGATATGTTAAGGTTCTTGCCAAATATTTGAACTCTTCCACTCTTTCAAAGGAACTATTATCAGTTCTCATACTGTGACTTTGCTCTGCATCCTGATCTCGAGACATGACCATGTACTTAGTTTCATCCGCATTTACTTCTAATCCAATCTCCTTACTAGCTACTACCAAATCTTCTGCGTTTTCCTTTACAGTATGTACACCGGAGCCACCTACATTGTGTTAATGTAATTAAACTGAATGATTATAATCACAATAAATATAATAATAAATATAATATAATCGCAATAAAACATCACTATATTTCAACATTTATAGCAGTGTAGTGATGTTTTATTACGTACCAAACTTTAGGGAGCATAGCTGTGTGTATGTGTGTGTGTGTGTGTGTGTGTGTGTATGTGTGTGTGTGTGTATGTGTGTGTGTGTGTGTTTCTTTGTTTATTTGCTTCCTGCGCTATGTACTGATGAATTTTAATTCATAAGCGTATACAATGAGTGGTATGGAAGTTCACTGTTGAACGGTAAAGCAGGTGGTTTTTCTATTCAAAATAATGGCGGTGAAACAATTGGAGTAACAAAAATTTGGGGTTTCGTGACCACTCACCGGAACGGAACAATCGCGTGATTGGGGTCGTACATGTACTTGTATGCTACATATGGTTTATCTGATTTACTTGCAGGCTACGTGTGCTTTTGTAGCATTCATTACGTAATAAATTAATTAATAAAAATCTATGAATTGATTAGTTCAGTGAATATGTTGAGTGACTTAAACAGGTATTTTTCTCTCTACCACATATCCAGGCAGGCTGTGGATCCAACCGAGACAGATCGTCACTGGGTAGCTGGGTCTCTTTTCAGGAGTAAAAGCTGCCTGACCGTGAAACTGACTTTCACTCCCATCTAGTGTCCAGGTTTGTAATGCGTGGTGGTTAACTACTCACTCACTTACCTACTTACTCCATGGAGTAGAGTCCTTCTTGTGATGCTAAATGGCTCTCAGCTAGTCAAGAAATTCTCCCCATTTTACGGCACCCGTAAGTTCATTACAATTGCCAGCCACCTGTCCCTAGCCTGAGCCGGATGAATCAATACGCGGTGTTAAAGAACTTAATTTCCCTCTCGCGCCTTGATAGATAGGTGCTTAATTAAGCACAATGAAGATCTTAACCTTACACTTTGCGTCAATGAAATATGCATTGTGTATAATGTAAAGGGACAAGTTTACCCTATAGACTGCCATTAAGGCACACAAAGGGAGTAGAGGTTTAGCTCTTCTATTTCTTTAACTTCGGCTCTAGATGAGGGTGGGTGGTTAACGTCACGCCCCGGCCACTTTATCCCTGTGAGTTACCCAGCACCCACTGTATAGGAGCCTGGGTGGGCTCCAGGACCGGTCTGAACGAGAGCGGAAAATCTCGCCCCCCCCCACCAGAAACTCTATAACGCACCAAATATATTTAAAGTCACTTTTACAAAGGGTTAGTTGGGGAAGGGAGTAGTTATATAGGGGGTGAGTATAACTTAATATTGTTTCTCCGAAAAGAGGTAGACATGACCAGCCCACACAGCCTGATATTCTGTGTGACAATCTTTGTAGTCCCATCGTGAGGACAACAAAACTGGTATTCCGTTGTATTATTGTCACGGATCAAAATAAGATCAAAACATCAGTGTAGGCCCTGGAGTATGAAATGTGGCGATTAGTTTCGATGACCACATATCGGACAGGCATTACGTGCATCTAAACCGAGAGAGCGAGGAACCGACTAAGACAATGAGCACTCCAAGTTGCCTGTGTTTTGTTGCGTGTTTGAGGCTTAAGGTCCGAGCACTTGCTGATGAACAAGACATTGCGCACTCTCTAAAATGACTATACAGGGTCATCGAAAAAGATGGACGGGATTTGAAACCGCTATAACTTATAAAGTACTAGACGGATTTACACGTTAAACCTTCGAACAAGAAACTGTAAGTAGGGTTATTTTTATGCGAGACGGAGCTCTTCCCCATTTCAGTTGCTTTGTGACTGACGTTTTAAATGAGAGATTCTCTGATGCCTGGATTGGAAGGGGTGGACCAATACCCTGGCCACCTCGAAGCCCAGATCTCTCTCCACTTGATTTTTT
>Ga0131853_10005788_pt1 | contig 22365 bp, 11 predicted proteins | sample TergutLab28metaG_FD_92764 | JGI IMG/M metagenome (GOLD analysis project Ga0131853, IMG submission 92764) | Labiotermes labralis P1 segment gut microbial communities from Petit-Saut dam, French Guiana - Lab288 P1 (version 2) (version 2) | ecosystem: Host-associated > Arthropoda: Insects >... | reverse complement strand
ACCTATACAACCACATGCATGCCGCCATCATACCAATAACATCAACAAATATAGAAATATTCAATAACTTCATATATAGGAACATTTACTCCCTGATGATGATCCGGAAGGATTGAAACATTTAGGAGTGTTATATTATAAAATTTTAATGGATTAGATGTACGTATTTTAACGTGTGTTTTATCAAGTAAATAAATAGTGCAGTAAGTTGGTATTTGAAAAACATAGTAAAGGGAATATAATATGAATTTATAGCTTTTCACATTGACAGGATGTATGATACCACAAGTTTTGTATTATGTGAAAAATATTATTTTTAAATAAGAAGCTTGATGAGTGCTATAAATTAGTAGAATTTTATGTGAATAATTTAGTCAGCATATATATCCATAGTTCTAAAATATGATTTCATTGTAATTAAGTAATTCCTTTCGGTAGAAATATATTAGTTATGACACAAAGCATAATATTAGATGTGACACAAGTTGCGTGTGTTGTGTAGTTTCGTGCTCAGTAATAATACCTAGATAGTGAATGTTTTGCTAGAAATTGCTGACCCATGACAAATGTCTGAAGTGGGTTGGCACAGTACGCATATACATCCTAATACTCAGTTCACCAAAATGTGTACATGGCTTAGGTATATACAATTTCTGATACAGTACAACTTAAACTGTTCAGCTCAGCTATATATGACAAATTCATCATTTAACTCTAAAAAAAATACTGTGTGATGTTAAAAAGAGTTGTTTCTTCGTACTGTTATTACACAGTATTGTCATATTTGTGTGATGTTGATGGGACTACACAGAGGTAAAACCATTAATAGGGGGTCTGTGCAGAGTTCCATAAAAATCCTTCATTGTGTCCCACTAATGATGTCTTCACAAAGCAGTCCACAGAATAGCATCTCACTGATCCTTCGTATTTACAGTACTGCTTTATGTTCTGGCACTGAGGGAGCCGATACTATTTTGGTGGAATTTTTTAAAAATATTTTACTGTGCAGTTACCTCAATTTCTGTCAATTAAAAAAGGGAAAATAACTGTTTTCTGAATTTTTACTTACTTCTTACCGGAACTGGTATACACAGTGTAAGTGAGAAACATTAATTTAATTTCAGTTAGAGAAAATGAACATAATGTTTACAGTCACTTAAAAGGAATCATTAAAATGTGCACATTCCAATCATGTAAATATCACTGTGTGTGCAAGATAAAGAACATATTATGGAAAGCACATAGGGTGACTGACTTTATCATCTTCCGATATTTACATCGCTAATTCTACAAAAGGCTGAGGCTGAAGGTGTCAGAGAACAGGGCATTGAGAAAGACATTTGGACATAAGAGGGAAGAAATAGCAGATGGATGGAGAAACTGGTTATTGAGGAAATTTGTGCTTAGTTATTGCAACCACCTAGATCAGATCAAAGAGGTTTAGATGGGCAGGGCATGTAGCATACATGGAAGAGACAGGAAATACATAAGAAGTTTTGGTGAAGAACCCTAAACGAAAAATAAGCCACTTAAGACGTGGGCATGGGTGAGATGATAACTATGAAACTAAAGAAATAAGATGGGAAAGCGTGAACAGGGTTCATCAGGTGTAGGATAGGGACAAGTGACAGTTTGTTGTAAACATGGTAACAAACCTTCAGGGTGCATAAAATGCAGGAAATTCCAAACTAGGTGAGGAACTGTTTTCTTCTTAAAGAAAATGTTCCATGGAGGTAGAATTTTTAATTTTGTGTTTTAAAATTCACAAACATTTGATTTCATTTAATCTGTAGGCTTAATATTGGATTTGATGGCATGAAACTGCATAGAAAATTCACTTCTTGTTTATTATTTAACTGAAGCATATGAAACTCCATGAAGCAGCTTCACAGGCACAGCAACAGTTCCATATTTTTGCATTAATGGAGAGCAAATTTCAAGACAGCAAGTAAATGTTGCACAGTGTTAAAACTGAAATGTCTGCCAATGCTTCTTAAACAATGGTTTCTCGCCAACCTTCTGCATGAAAATTACTGTCTTCTGGTATGTGATATCACATATTCTGGTAGAACCTATTTTCTCAATCCGATGGACATAGCATGTATTAAAAAAGTTGTTACCAGATTGCATTCTGTCACATCCCAAAAGACAACAGTTTTCATAGTTATTATTGTAAGAACCTCAAACCTCAAATATTCTTTGTGTTTATGTACATAATACATAGTGGGAAATAATGGCATAATATTTTATATTATTCAAAAATTAATATACAAAGACAGGCAACTAGTGCACATATATCTGTTGTTAACTTTTGGACAGCATTCTGTTAACTGCCCTTGCATGGGACACATGGTTGCCCAGTGCTACAATGAAACTCTTATTTCAATATGTTTAATTTTTCTCAACATTTGCAACTATGGGGTTTGTAGGTACCCATATTACCATACTAATATTTCTGTTGCACCTCTCTTCAGTATGTATTATTGTGTACAATTACAACTACTGTGTTTCCTATGCAAGTAGGTGCTGCATTTATGCACTACATTTTCACATGTTTGAACTCTCATAATTAAATAACTGTCTTCTGTTACATACAGTAACGTATATCTTATGAAAATGGAATGGAAATATTGTAAGTTGTTACTATAATGAGTGGATGTACTATTACAGTGTAAGATGTACAAGAGGTATGAAATAGCATGCATAAAGCCCGGTTTCTTACTGCATAAAACTTCAGTCCTACAGATCTGTTACATATATTACTGTAATTTTATTTTATTTTATTTTTGCGAATAGCTTATTGCCTAAGTACAGATTTGCGTCAGATTTGTCAGATATTACCTCCAAGTTTCCTGATTGTTGACTAAGGAACCGTGTTGTATACATAACACCAGGACATTAGGTAATTCTGCTCCAAATTCCACATCCAGTGCTTCATAAGTTACTGCTATCACACTGAAAACTGGAGATGCTTTTAACATGGCAATTATTTGGTTATTTTTTAGTTGACAAAATTTATTTGAACAAAAATTACTTCCTATGTAGCAAATCTATTACAATACATCATTTCAGGACCCTAAATTAGTGTGTTAATGCCACACCACAAAAGTTTTACATCTGCCATGTTCATATTGATTGTAAAAAATGAAAGACTACGGCATTGGGATATTATCCAATGGCAAAATTTTTATATCAAAGTTTGTGATGTCAGTCTGCTATTTCAAAAGTTAAAGGCGTGTACTGACATAAAGAAACATGTAACAACACTGTGATGTCATATGTCCCCTTAATTCCTTAACAAAGGAAATTAGGTTACAAGTGGCAGCAAACTTTATATATACAATTAATTCTTTTTCACCATTTTTTGTTTAGTACTGGAAAGTAACAGGTTACTACCTCTACTCAAAATTTTTTCTGTATAATCTGGCATATAATACTGTGTAAAATGTATCCCATATATTACTATGCCTGTACAGATCCCTGTACTAATATGTACAGTTAGAATACTCACTTCCTTCGTATAACTTTCATACAATAAAATGAGGGTCACTACAAGTAGTAAGCAATGTTTTCCATCAAGAGTTTAAGAACAGTTTCATTAGAGTTTGACATGAGAGATTCCTAGGCGTTTCAAGGGCTCAGTACCAAGCAACAACAACAACAACAAAAATAACTACTACTACTACTACTACTATGGATAGTACAAATAATTAATTTTGTGATTGATGTGTTTTCTACCTTTCATCTCTTAAACAAGCTTCAGAGTTCAAACATTTGAAGTTGTGCTGTATTTTTTGTATTACATAAAACAACCCCTTGCTGCTGCAATGTTGTATAGTAGTGTACTCATTATTTCAGCATGATATCAGTAATGTGCTGCCCCCAGTACAGTTTCATCCAGTCTCACAAAACTTGTAGTACTGTCTGAACATCTGAAAGCAGTGACCACAGAAAATATTCACTTAGAACCTGTCCCTCATTTCTGTCCTCAATTAATGTCTTTTGTTACACTTTGTATATTGTTACATGTTATCACAAAAGAATGGACTGTATTCTTGATTTTAAAATATTTCATAAAGCAATATTTCACTGAGACAAATAATATTGTAAGGCAGTATCTGAGTAAGGGAACCAAGATAGCTCAGTTGGTAGAGTGAATAGGTTACAGGCTGGGTAACTGTGGAATCATGGTTCAGTTCACAAGCAGGGTTGAGATTATTCTCTTCCCATTGGTGAGACAGCTGGGGTGTGAAGCTGATCACACACCTCTATCTAGTACCAAGGCAATTTATGTATAACATAACACTGAGGCACGTTTATCCAACCATTGCTGCAGTGTAAAAGCTATAAATATTACATGCTTTGCGTGCGTGTTTGTAGCCTTCGATATGCAGCATGTGATGCACATGCACCATATTTTCATCTGTGCCCTGTCAGGCTGTACAATATTTTTCATATTATCTCATAAAAGGTATGAATTTGGAAAAAGTTGTTGGATGTAAAACATGTGTTTTGATTTTGTCTACAACTTTTGTCTGAAACATTTTTCATTCTGAGAAGAACTGAGCCAGATATGATCAAAAATGTATATTGGTCTTCATGTAAAGTACCTGTTATTATTTTCAGATTTTAATGAAACTTGAAGTGCCTTGACAGACTTTTGAATATACTCAAATATCAGATTTCATTAAAATCCAACCCGTGGGAGCCAAGTTGTTCCATGTGGACAGACAGATGGATAGACATGTGGAAGATAATAGATGCTTTTAAATTTTGTGAATGCACCTGAAAAGAGTGGAGCTATATCTCTGCTCCTGCTATATGCCTTCATGATGTGGACAAGGATAAGTTATTCTTTATTTGAATCAGGGCTCTTTTCAGCGAGCACTTTGGTCTGATCATCTCAGTGGGTAAATTATATTTCATGATTCTCAGAAAGGGGAAGATTCTAACTGCAGTCATACTAACGCAATAATAACTGTTGAGGTATGTGACTCAAATCATAAGCCATTGGCATTTACTACTGGTGAATGACATGGGAGCTGGTAAGATGTGGGGATTCTACTTTCAGTGCACTGAAGACAAGCTTTATGTATTGTGTATAACAACTGAATTGGAATTGATACTTTAGCTTGCTGGTGTCATACATACAAATTGGTATGTGGACTATAATATTTTTCATATGCATTAACATACCCAATTTAAGTGGCAGGGAAGGGCTGTAAAATTTTGCCAGTAGCTACTTAACATACGAGTATACTGCCTTTTTTTTTTTTAGTGCCAGAATGCAGTACAGAATCATAATTTATAAAGGGAAAAACTAAATCTTTAAAAGCATATTATGAAAACCAAAACAAAAGAGAACCATGTGGTAACATATTGTTGCCTGCAGAGTATTAAATGGTCTTGTTTTCAGAATTGGATAGTTATGTGAATGTAACAATTAAAGCCTGGACAAATTAGGGACATAAGGCATGATTCACTTACAAATAACATTTAATAGTGGCATCTGAGTATTAACTTTATAACTTCCAAAACCAGAAATTCTAGCACAATTAAATTTAAATATTTCATGTGTATAGTAGCATAGCTCCATTAAAATGTGATGTAATACTCTTCAGCATAAATATGAAATAAGAATGCACACTAAAGAAAATACAGAAGAATGTAGAAGAGGGTTACACTTTCTGTGTATCTACAAACTTCCCAATATTTTATTTTCATATAATTGTGTCACCAATTTGTAACCAACATACTTGCTTTTAAGTTTGTCCTGCACCTAATGTTAAACATGAGTGTTCATTAACTTTCCAAAGCACATTTTCCTTCATAATATTAAAACTTGTTTACATTAGCCTTTTACATAAGACAAGAATGTCTCTTCGTGGCTTGTTTTAATCATGTAATAATAAGAAGAAATGTAACTGAAAACTTCTCCGAACTGTTTGTATAAAAAAGAATAAATGTAGGAAAAATATCTAATGACTTCTAGAACATGATATGTGCTTCCTTAAATTAGTGTTATTTTGGGACACTTCTAAGTGTTTTGTTCAAATACTGACTAAATGACTTGATGAGAAATGTTAATTTTTATAAAGACAGAACCTTCTGTTTACTGTATGCCTGTATGTTACACATATTTTAACAAAATGAAATCCAGAAAAGTGATGGTCACAGTTTTATCCTTATAGGTCATTGTTACTTTGTGACGCAGCAGTTTTACCTAGTAAAACTGCACTAAACTACATTCAGTACAATGTCAATCTTTTGAGCCTGTGGAAGAATAAACAAACTACAAAATCTAACAAGTTGATTAAGGAAATTCAACTTATTTATACCGGTATTTTCTTGAATCATATATGATTTTTATTTTGATGAGGCATGAAGGAAAAGCCTCATATCTGTCACAGAATTAACCATGGAACATCAAATATCTGTCTTCAACACCTCTTTAAGTGATGTGCATCTTTTCTGCAAGGTCACCTTCACTGTTTTCCAAGTTCATCCCCTTCACTTTTGTACCATGTTCTGTGACTGTGTTACATTGCCAGGATGATACTTCTGTTCAGAAATTACAGTTACATGGTCACCTATGCTTTCGTCTTCTGCATGGAATATGAGTCTCACATCACTCTGTGTTGCTTTTTGTATCTGACAGTTCTGAATGTTGACTTCATTAACTACCACCAGTTTCATGGTATGCAACTTCACCATACCTGTAACCATCAGTTAGCTGGTTATTTCTCTTGCATGCTGCGTATCTTGTTCTGCCATCACATATACAAGGTTGGGGATTATTTACATTCCTAGCCATTGCAGAGTCAGCCACACAATGCATAATGTTCTTTCACTTCCTGATGTGCCTCCTAGAGTGTGCTGTTTTAGCTGTTTTTTTCACTAAGGCGTTTAGTGAATGTATTGGTGATAGCCTGTTGATTTGTATCACTTTTATTAGCTATGGTTTGGTTGCACAGGCAGGTTAGCACTCTCACTGTTAATAAGGTAAATCCCAATCTTTCTGAATCCAGATTTCAGAATCTCAGACCCTTTATCATCCTGTCATCCAATCAGTCCCTTTCATAACCAAAAAAAATTTACCTTTAGTACATAAGAGTAGTGGCATCTATTCACCCAGTATTATCCTTTGCAAGACAAATCCTTGGGCACACAGCAACCCCCCTCAACTTAGTAAAATTAGTTTGTGTCCAGTAAGATTTTATGAAATAATTAAGTAAAGCAAATCAGTTTCATACACAGAAGTGAGCATGAACGGAGTAATGATCTAATCTTGCCTCTAAGGGAGATAGCTTTGCAATCTTCCAGCAACAGAATAAAGTATCTGTTTGTTGGAAAGTAATGTAGGTAATCACATGGTAACACTGGCTTCTGGTATACTGGAATTTAGTATTTCCCTTTTCTCTAGTTATTTAATTAATCTCCCACTTCAGTAATTCAGGCTTTGTTTTGTAACCCATACTTGAACAATTTCAGACAAAGAGAATAACACTTAATATATTTTTGCAGGGTTTTTTTTTATCTCCTTTCATTTCACAATTCAGTCTAGGTCTAATTCAGCTTCGTCAGACTGTAGTAACACAAACATTGCTTCGAGGTTAGGTTTATAAATGTCAAAAAAAGTCTTATAAACATTAACATCTTAATACAGCAGTTGTTCTATGACACGTATAAAAACTGTAAATGAACCTGAAACAGTGAATCTTGTCAGTGTAACAGACCAATACCACTGCACCAGTATCTTGTTGCACCTGCTGCATATAATCCTAACCTGGTACAGCTTTCAGATGTTTTGGCAAGCTACTCCTTGCATTACACTAACCAGTAAGTACATAGCTTGATCCATGCCCTTTCTAACATGCACATTGTTGTCTCTTTCTCTGTCTCTTGTGTGTGCACAGTTTCCCTGGCTTCTGCCGCCTCCGCATGCACACCAAGGGCGGGTCCCCGGTCGCCTTCATCGAGTATCAAGATGTACGTTTTGCTGCGCAGGCCATGACCACCCTTCAGGGCTCCTTCCTGCTCTCCTCCGACCGTGGTGCGATTCGTATCGAGTACGCCAAAAGCAAAATGGCTGAGGTTGGTTATCTCCTAATCTCACAACAAGTGTTGTGTGAAACATCTAGACAGCTTATCTAGATAACACAAAGTGTAACTGTGAAAGATCTAGACAGCTGTCCTAACAGCAGGTCTCAAATTACTTTAGCGTTACTAATGTACAGTCCCAAAACCATTTACTTTGATTTTAAAATTGAAAAAGAAATTGTAATAGACATATATCATAAGAAACAGGTAATTACAGGCTATTTAAAAGTAACCCACACATTTGTGTTGGAATAATAATTAACTACTTCTGTATTAAAAGATAATTTGGTTGATGAAAAAAATACATAACATTTACGTGACTGCTGAGAAATTAAGAAAAGAATTTGCCTGTCTCACTCCTACAATAAAATTTTGGCTCACTGGAGAACGTGATTTGTATTTAACAGTGAGGAAATACAGAATATCTAAAATGTAGCATATGCTGTATATAGAGTACAGATATATAAGTGTATATTTTAAACTGATTTCAACAAAGTTTTATAACAAGTAGTACTGCTAAGCTTAACAGGTTCCTTTGTGTCAAGGTATGACAACAAGAGGTGTATATGGGGTTTTGGTGGGGATACCTGAAGGAAAGAGGTCACTTGAAAGACTTACAAGTAGATAGTGGGATGATTGTATTAAGCTGTATATTCAAGTAACAGGATGGGAGTTGCGGACTGGACTGATCTGGTTCAGGATGTAGATAAGAAGCAGGCTCTTGTAAACTCAGTAGTGAACCTTCAGGTTCCATATAGTGGGGAGTAAGGAACTATTAACTTGTCAAGAAGGAAACTGCTGCATGGAGTTAGTTATGACAACAGGAAATTGGAATTTCACGTAGATGGAAACTATTATCAGATTGGAAAAAAGAAAGAAAGGAAGGAAGAGAAGAAAAGAAAGACTTTCCTTCTCACTGCAAATGAGCTACTTTCCAATTTTATCAGGTCAATATTATTTCTCACTCGAACTCTTCTGGAATAAAAGCCTTTAATAATCTGCACATGTACACTACAGTGTGTGTTGTGCTATCAAAATTGCACAACTTAATTTTCCTTAATGCCACCAGGTATTTGTAAAAGTTCTCAAACAGTGAGTCATTTTGCAATGAACTTAGTTTCTTTGCCAGTTGTATGAATACATTTATCCTAAAAATGAGATTACAGTATCAAACTACCCTTTATGTTTTGTGCTGCATTGGAAGGCATGTAACAGTCTGTTGCCTCACTTCAGTAAGAGTCACCAACAGGGCAAGTGGTAATTTAGTATTACATCTCACTGCAGAAGTCAGCACATATTACCACCCATTCCTTGATTGTAGTGTTACAGCCATTGCTTTCTCTTTCAGGATTTCTTCATGACTTCAGGAACACTGATAAATATAAAATGAATATTCTGCAGAGAGTTATTTCTCTTTAGTAGACAAGTCCCTGCAATCCACAGTACAAATCATTCATTGTTAACCTTTGTCAATTTATTGACCATATCCAGAGTGCCTCATGTGTGACAACTTGCAAGTTCCATGACACAGTAGCATACATCTGTACTTCCTATACGAGTATTTCCCTTTTATTAACAGTAGGATCTTCACCAGTTTTTATGATCTTATTAATACATGAAGATTGGTTGCCAGATTCATTCCATTTTATGCATAATGTAATTGCAAGAAGTTTCTCCTTCCCCATTAAGCTGACATGTGTGATACTTCTTCAGATGTCAGATACCACTACTAAAGACAGTTTTTAATTTTGGGTTCTAGTGTAACAGATTAAGAACCAAACAAACGCAGCTCCATTCTGCATTGCTGTCTTCGTGATGTGTACATGTATATGGAATGTGTGTTGTACATGAAGTTTAAAAGAAAACTAAAGAAGTTAGTAATCATGTGATTGGAGGTATGGATATTTTAGCTGGGAAACTTGAAAGGAAGACCTAGGCATGGGGGGGGATGTTAAACCATTTCTTGAAGAGAAATGATGTGAGGTTTTAATATGTCAAAATGTCTCAGGACATGGCTATTCTGAATAAAATAATGAAGCTTTTGGTGTTATAAAAGGCACAGAATTTCTTGACCAACCTTTTGACTGTCATTTTGATAGATTTTTCTCATAAAATTACTTAGTTATGAGTATTGTGAACCTTTCTGTCAGCATAATTATATCGACAATTTGTGTTACTGTAACTGGAAATCAAATTCTAATGTGTCATTGTTAATGCTGCAGCATTGCTTTTACATATTAAGGCATAAATGAAGATTTTTATATTTTAAAAAAGATTGTACATGTATTGTTTTCCTGCTGATGAGTGTATTTATGGAATTAGTTCATACTGCTCTGTCTGAGTGTATTGCATTACATCACTAGGCACAACATGGGGATGTCAGCTAGTTCTGAGTGCAACAGACTGCTTACATGTCTTGCAAGAAATACTGGCCTGTGGAATTCCAATACAGTGCCAGTGTCACATACCAGTGTATGATACACAGTGCCAACTGACACCTAAGGTTTGTCAGTGTATGGCAGTGCAGTTTTCAAAAATAATCACAGTTATTTGGTATATATAGTTTTGCTACCTGAAATATGGTTGTAGTGGCCACCTATATACGTATATGCAGCCATTCAAACACACTGTATTCGGTTTAGAGTCTCCTGGGATGTAGCACCTTGTCAGCTGGTGATTAGCTACTGACATTTAGAAGGATATTGCCACCTTCATCTGCATGGCAGTCCAAGAAGACTACCATCCTTACACTGTAGATAGAGGTAAAAAAGTACTCTGAAATGGTGGTAACTTATTACCAGTTGACATGGCATATCCCAGCAGACTAAGCTTCATAAACTGTGTTATGAAAACTTCAAATCATGCATCCTGCATGCATTCTGTGTTAAATTGCTACAAGTTGGTGGTTGTTCAGGCCCAGAGCTATAGCGGACTTGAATGCATGGTTGTAGTTTCTTACATGCAGCTTATCTGCCACTGTCAATGTGTACCAACATGTTGGTATCCAGCTGATGGTTAAGTTGCATACACAGCACACAAGGCAAATTCCTGTAAAATCATGCCCATGATTAGTATGTGTTAAGCCGTACCTGGATGCCTTCCTCTTTCTCATGTTTTATAGAATCCACACCACTTATGTTTAATTATCATATATACCCATTTCCTGTGTTTGTTTGCATGCATCTGCACCCTAAGTGTACAAAGTAGACTAAATGTCATACTGATACTCATTTTTGTGACAGTTAATTGTGCCATATTGCTGCATACATATGCAGACATCACTACAGCAGAGTTAATATACCACCTTCATTATTTGATTTTCCTTTGTTTGCTTATGATCCCAAACTTGAAATCCCATAGCATCTGTACCAATATCAATACTGTGGGACTTGGAGATAAAAAAATCAGCAAAAGTATTTTATTTACTTAAAGGCAAGAACTTCCTGTGATGTAAATAGTATATAGTTGATGGTGTAATCTGCATAGAGTCTGGTACAGATATTTTCATAAGATTAATACTACCCACTGTGTGTGTGTGGTGCAACTTTCCATAAATGTTCTGCTCATAGAAATATTTTATTGACATTTTTATGTCACATTCTTGCCCCAACCCTGCAGTAAATCAGTCACCTCCATGTATGCATTGTCAGAGCCATTATTTTTAAATGAAAGAGGGCTGTTATATTGATTGATATAAACTACTCAGTAAATTATTATGACAGAGGACACCACCTACATCAGTTCATAAAGTTATCACAAATATCCATTTTCCTTTAAACAAAGAAATCTGATGTTATAGCTACCAGTCTGAAGTCTCATTAGAAACAGATTTGTTGTTGAAATGTAAAAAGTAAGCCCATGTGTAATATTAAAATAAAGATTAACTGAAAATAGCACTTGTGCCATTGTCATACTTTACAGAAGACAGCAAGAAATACAGATACATGTTAGTTGAAGCCTTGTAGTGTTTTAAGTACCTGTCTTATTGGTTTTCATTTCTTTGATGTGAAGAATACAGAATATTGAAGTGAAGTAATTGTAAAACATTTATGCAAGTGACGGGTGTGAAACTTGGTCTGTCACATTAGGGGAAGAACACTGATTAGGGACATGAAGAAGAGAGTGTTTACTTTAGAAATAGTAACAGTAGGCTGCAGGAAGTTGTATAGTTAAGAGCTTGATAATATGTGCTGTGTGCCAAGTTAGCTGTTTATTAAGGTGACCAAATCCAGGGTAATGTGTTGGATAGGCAAGTAGCATGGATGGGAGAGATTAAAAATGCATACAGAAGTTTGTTCAGAAAAGCTGAAATTATATGGCACTTGGGAATCCTAGGTGTAGATGGGATTCAAAAATGAATAAGGTGGGAGGGTGTGGACTGGATTAATCTGGCCCAGGTTAGGGACCAACTGTGGGCTGTTGTGAACACTGTAATGAATCTTTTGGTTTCTTAAAAGGTGTGAAATTGTTGACTAGCTGAATGGCTGTCTGCTTTAAGAGAAGGACCCTGTGCCGTGGAATTGGTTGGTTGCTTGCTTGATTTGGTAGTTAGTTAGATAAGGAAAATAATAGTATTGGTGTCCATGAAGCATGGAATGTCTGGGTCTTTCTTACAAAGTATGTTATGTAATGACATTTTATTGTGTCAGCTTGTTGTTAGAAGGTTTAAAGAAGTCTCGTGATAATTGCAGATAATGTGTAGAACAGCAGAAGATGTGTGGTGACTCCTAGAAAATGTCATCATAAAACAACTTGAAAGCTGATATGGTTTTCATATATGATATATATTGATTAAGTTGTTAATATTACTTTTGTGTTTTATGTTATGACAGAGATTCAGAAAGTGTGATTTATGTAGTACCAATAATTTGCTAGTGTTTCCTTAGAAGATTTGATTATTGCAATTTTCCTGTGGAGTTGTTACAAGATCAGATGATATGAGCCCAACAAGATAGTGCGGATACCTAGGCTGTACACAGTGGACTCAGTACTCTTTAGAAACATTTCAGTCCATGATATGTAATGAGCTATTCAGTGTGATCAGCTGTGGCTACAGTACTCTTACTCCCTGCAATAGTTTTTGTGGGGTGAGGCAAGGGTAGGATTAAAGGGTGGATCTGTCACATACCTTCATCAAGTTTTCGTTACATGAGGAAATCATAGCCATTATTACTGTCATTAATGAGAACGTGTTGATTTCCATAGCTTGGTTCCAACCTTGAAACAGTTTACCTACAAATCCCCATACACAAATGTGTCTCTTGATATATTCGGTATTGTTTTGCTGTGAGTATTTGTGCAAATGCAAATATTTAAAAATTTAGAATTTAGTTTTAAGAGTCTGTACATTCTTTAATTGAAAGAACAAGCATATCACATGACATAAAGAAGCACAAAATCTGCCCGAAACTGCATCAAGAAAACAGAAAAACGTATATTTTATAATATTTGTTTTCAAATACTGGAGTTACCATATCTTACAAACTCAACAGTTCAAAGAGAGCATTCCACAACTGAAGCAAATAAGCCAGCAGTTGTTTCATCAGGAAGCTCATCTGTTCCTATAGTAGACCCATTTTGTGTGACCACATGTATGTGTTACACATTTGGTTCCTACAACTTGAGCCACAACGCATTCACATGTTTATGTATTTGAATGTGAAGTTGTTTTTGTAGGTAGGTCTCTATGTGTGGTATTTCTCCAAGAAAACTTAAAATTCTTTCATGGGTCTCAGTCAGTTGTATTACAGATACTTTTTAATAAAATGCTATGGACAGATGACATACTCATGGATCTTCCGTGTTTTGAAGCAACTTTGTAATTTACGTCCATTACTAAGCCATTAAATGGTCAACAACTGCTTACATGCTACTGCACAATTTTGGAATCGTTTATTACAATGTAACTTACATTAATTACACATGTCTTTCAAGGACTAGACTTTACAGCATACTTTGAATATAAATTCATAAAATTCAAGCTATGGCTCTAGTAAAGACACTAATGATAAGATTTCTATGTAAAGGTAAGCACTGCCATACAGTATTGCAATGGTATAATATTAATACTTTGTTTTTTATCCTGATATTTAGTTGGGTTGCAACATTTAAATTTTTGCTTGAATGGTCCCATTAATCTCCGTTATCTATGCACATTTCGCTTATCTATCCTAATGTTTTGACAACATGCAGTGTTATCCTCAATGCCATTTTGAATAACATAACAAAACTGAAACAGACTGTAATGGCTGAACCAACCAAATGACTGGACATATGCAGTCAATATAGTGACTGGGCTACAGGCTGAACAACTGAAGAATCATGGTTCAATTCTCTGCTGGGTCAGGAGACTTTTCTTTCATCCAAACCATCCAGACCAGTTATGGGGACAACCTAGCATCCTTTTCAGTGGAAACTGGGTGCATATTTCCCCATCAGTAAAGTGGCAGGAATGTGAAGTTGACCTTTCACCTTCATATATAGTTTAGGTTAAAGATGTGTGTAGTTGCACCTCCACTCCCCCATATAGCTTCATGGCTTGACACTTATTTAAGCACAAGGACACCTTGATATTTTACATCTTATAAATAAGGTTATGTAAATTTTCTTTGAGTTCATACCAAAATAAAACTTAATCGGTGTAGGCCCAGTGTGTTTCGATATGTATGTTAGAATGTAACTTTAAAAGAAAACACAGTTTAGTGTTCTATTTTGTCCCTGTCACAAATCATAGTCTTCATCTAATAATCTGTCAGTAGTCAACATGGATCATACCCGAAAACCGTTTATGGTATACTACCAGTTGTAGTGAGTTATGGTAACTGATTTTTGCTTGATCCTTGTATGTCCTAAGTGGACTCTAAAAGTGTTGATGAATTTTTCCTCTTCTTGTGTAACAGATACTAGATGAACATTATTTGGCACTCCTACATATTAACTTTGGTTCGAATCTCAGTCCCAAGGTTTGACACATGACAGGTTTCATTATATTGTTCAGTCCCACTAACCAAATGTTGGAACAGTGCATAAAAGTTCGTGACCACTCCAGGATCTTTAAACTCCATTATTCACAGTCACCCTCTAAAATCTGTAGTCGATAAAATATGATTTAAGTACAGGAAGGTCTCATTTTACGCGGTTTCTTTTTTTCGTTTTGTGTGTGTGTGTGTATGTGTGTTTGTTTGTGATGATTTTCGGTTGCATGGGATGGCGTACGTGATCCGTGGCCACCCGTGTCTTGTGTTGGGGGCTAGCAGAAAGTGACTCTACTGTCACGCTATCAGTCACCTGTATGGACTGATTACGTTGGTGATATATTCACGCTGCTGATTAGTTCCGCTTTCAACAGCATTGACATCTGTTATCAACATGCGTGAGAAATGTAAATCTACACCACCTAGTAAAAAATCTACGAAAGACAATCGGTATTGAAGAGAAATTAGTCGTAGTAAGCCGACTTGAAAAAGATGAGCGAATTGTTGACTTATGCAGTACCGTTGGATTCATTCATAGTATCGTACATACATTTTGTGATAAATCTGACAGAATTGCAGAAAGTGCTAAGTCAGAAACTAAAGTGTTAAGAGTGTTTGTGTAGCAAAATTACCACAGTCCTATGGGAAGGGCCCATACCAAAAACTATGGATGTGAGTCTCTTACATTTTTATTGCGTTAGAAATAAATAAATATGTTGTATGGAAGTGTATGTATACTGCATAGAAACTAGTGGTATAATCATACACTATATAAGACGAGGTTGTCAATCCCCTAATCCCCAGGAAGTACACCTTAAATGGGAATTTTGTGTTCAATTTGCACGACGTTTTTTCAGGAACATAACACCGGCGTAAAACGAGACCTTTCTGCAATACATAAATGCTTGTTATCAATTGACTATTGATTTTTAATCATGTCTAGTATTAAGGACTTGTTCCATGTTCAGTGCCATCTGTGGCTGATTGGTGGATTGATGTTATGTAAATGAAAATCAGTCTTGTGTGTACTGGAGGCCCCATTTCTTTGGCTTGGAGGTAACTACCTCTAGCTGGCAACAGAAGCTTGGATGCCTGTAATTGTAATTTGACCAGCCTAAGTGGACTTTTGAGCCTTGCTGTTGAATCCTTAAGAAATGTGTTAACATTTATTTTAGTAAAATGTTGAAGTATTTGCACATATTGTCATGTGATTGTTATAACTAAACTGTAAGTTTACATAATGTAAATTAATACTTTTTGTTATTTTGTTGTAGGGACCCAAGGGAGAAGAAAATGGACAATCTTAATTATCCTTACCTACAACTTAGCACCTGACCTAGGCACCTGATACTAGTTGGAATTGCCTTGCCAACATAGTTGCTGAGACCCATACAACAAAGGGAACATCACTAATAGCAATGGCAGTAAATCAATTTGGTGAAATTATGCATTATTTTTGTATTTCTTTGTTATTTGCTTTCATACTACAGACTGGTCTGTCAGTGTGGAAATTTAATTCATTATACTATATAATAAATTATTATTATTATTATTATTATTATTATTATTATTATTATTATTCAGTTGAATGTAATGGAATTGAATTAGCAGCAAGGAAGGTCAACATATTGCTAAATAAACATTCTCAAATAGCTAACGCCTGTGAATTTATGCTGTCATGATTTAATTTTTATTTAGGATATTAAATTGTTCTGTAATGAAAGATCATGGAATCAGCACAATGGAATTTCAATTTCAGTTGAGCTTAGAGAATCACAAACTGAAACAATGTGTTACATAGAGTTCCTTTAAGAAAGGAGTATTCAGAATTCTTCATAAAATTTGGGGAATATAAAACACTATAATAATAATAATAATAGCCCTGAAAGCCATGGTACAGTATGGCAGCATATTGCTAGAGGTTATGCTAATAATAAACAGAACATTGCAGAGGCTTGAAACCAAAGGTGCCCTTTATGCTATGTTTTAGATAATTAGATGTAAATGTACTGTACTAATTTTACATATGATAATGACGATGATGACTATTATGGTGGTGGTGATGACGATGATGATGATGCCTGTTTAGTCTAAATAATCTTGACTCTCGGAAATGAAAACCAAAGTAATATTGTACAGTAGTTTACTGTATGTTCTGGTGTGCAGTTAGAGGTTCTTGTTGTAGTTACAACCATTAGGTAGTATTATTATCAGCATTAAGAGAGGTGACTCTGTATTGATTTATTTGAATAGGAAAGTTTACTTTTGATTTGTCTCTCCTAACATATTTATTATTAATAGCAATAAATTCTTATGCTATATCCAAACTGATAGGAGGAGAAGAGATTTTGTTATTTATAAACATATAGTGAAAACAAGATCAGAATACGGGTCCTGCCCATGCTGTGTCATCCCTCAAGGGCGGCAATATGGGAGCAGGAGGGCAGACGCAGGATGCCAAAACGATCTATCCAGGCATATCATATGAACCATATCAAAACCAGTGCTTTCTCTCACCTCCTCCTATCAACTTGTATTTGTAGTTGGAATCAATATCTTGTGAGCATTAGTTTTAGGCAGTTTGCCAAATTTTCTGGGGTACAATGTGATGCATACTTTATATGGTAGAGTAATAATTTGTATATATTGTATAATTACTTTCAATAAGTGTAATAACATTGTAATCCCTGTGACTAAAGTGACCACCTGTCTTTAGATTTTAGTCATTTTGTGTCAGCAGTTTAGCCTACTGGATATTTCCAACAAATGGAGGCCAGAAATCATGATACATTTTATTATTAGGCATGCTTTTTATCTGAGGTTTGAAAGAATACTTCTTAGGTGGTCAAATATTAACAACTGAGGTTGCACCCAACACTACAGTTGTACCAGCTGTATACAATGTGTATGAACCAAAGCAGAGACTGAAAGCTTCAGGTGTTACGGACAATCTAAAGGAACACTGGAATGTAAGGCAACAAGAAGGCAATAAGGGGTGCAAGCACCTTACTAGCATACAAAGAAGAGGAGGAGAAGGCGGTGCTGAAATGCACTGTGGATGGGAATGTAATTTCTGTTTGTTAATAACTCGTAGATTCTTATAATAAAAGTAAAAAAGATTTATAGAATCTTATTAGTAGTTGCTTTACATGTAAGATTGATGTGATATAAGATATTGGGCCACTGGAGTGGAGGTACAGATTCAGGGAGTGTACTGGGACATTTGTGAATAAAAATTATGTAGGGTTTGCTTTGCATATTTCAGTAACTTTAGAAGAGTTATCTATTAGAAATTACCTTAGAAATTTAACCTTTAAAGTGCAAATAGTTAAAAAGTTATATGCCAGTACATGTTCCACTCTGAAGCCTCCTCTTACAGGTCCATTTTGTATGCAGATTTATCAGATCTGATTGCATTGTGCAGACCCAGTTACATTTTATCATATGGTTCTAACAAAATTGCATCAAATAAAATGATAACCTCACTGTAGTGATTGGTCTCATGAATATTTAAAACATGAGTTCTCATTGAGTAACAAATTTTGGATGCTTGTTGAATTAAATGCCCACATTGTTGCTGTTTGAAACACAAAATAAATAAGTGCTTATTTACCCAGGACATCAGCATTTACTGTTGTCCTAGTAAACAAATCCGCAATCAAAAAGCATATATTTTAAAAGTTGGCCATCTACTCTTCCCTCCAGAAAATTAATTATTAATAAGGATGATTTTTTATTTCCTGCACAATGCAACAGATCAATTCTGGAAACTTTCCGTCCATTGTTTGTCTCTACTGAAGACAAAACGCAGCTCAATGCTACAGGGGAGGGCGGGGGCAAATCAGCAGAAATAAACATATCAGCTTATAAAAATTACCTGTTATGCAATCCGAACCTTTTGAATGTCATTGTTTGTTCTTGTGCATTTGTTTGTTTGAATACTGCAACAGAACTGTACTCTTATAAGATAAATGCTCGTAGCACTTAATGTGTGAGAGATTGCAGTTTAAATGGGGCTCAAAGTTGGAGAGAAAAGTGATAACAAGAATCTTTTGTTCATTGTCTCTGCAGGTTTTTAATTGATAACTGAAAACTATGTTTATTATAAATATGAAGTATATTAGTTAATGGTATTATTTTAGTAATGTTTTCCTGGGGACAATTTTTAAATAGACTGCAGAACAGTATTAGGACTTAAAAATATGTTGTAATTTTTTTGAAATGTGTTAGTACAAGTTAGTATGCATTGCCTCTTTAGCCAGGGTACTTAACACATCATGCTGTGTATGGTTGATAGCATGTGTGTGTTGTGTGACAAGTGTATATTGTCATCTAAGCATTTATGATAGAAGGGTATCAATCAATCAGGGCTATAACTGAAGAATGTTTAAAGTACTGCCTTATTCTGCTCGAGCTTCTCCAGGCAACATTGTATATGTAGTATATATGTGTATGCGTGCATGTATGTGTGTCTATGTATGTTTGGTCTGATTCCATTACATGGTGTATTCTATGTGTTGCAAACATCTAGTTACAGTACATTGCTTCCTGTTTCAGATTATGAATGACTGAAATTTCATATCACAGATGGTCAAAATCATACTGTTCTCTATTATTGTACAATACCCTATATTTCTGACACTTTTTGTTCTATCCAGTGTTTTTACTTTTTTAGATAAAGTACACATGATATGAAGAATTTTTCTCACATACTTTAATACCCACCCATACTGATAACATAGACTTAATATTCATTTTACATAATTTGTAGAGTAGTGTGGTTTACAAAGTAACTGGTTTGAGTGCCTGCTAGGAGATTGTTTGTAAATTGGTTGATTGACTAGATTCTGCAAGTCTTTGAGCCCCAAAACTGTAGAATGTTGTTAAAGCCCTTGATGTGTTTTCAAAGATATTTGAAATGGTAGTGAAAGCAGGTATAATGTGATAATATCAATGGGAAAACTATATAAAAAAAGAAAAAACTAGCCACTCTCGCCTTCTCTAATTAACCTGCTTTAGATCATAGGTTAAAAACACCACTTTCTAAACATATCATGATCTGTGCCCCTTATCAAGTGACATTCTTAAATTTTAGCAAGTAATTGTTAACTAAAGCAAAGTTTGATATATAAGAAACAAGAATTTACAAAGAAAGAGATCCTTTTTGCGAAAAGATAAGGATTTTGATGAATTTCCTATAATGATTAATGTAATTATTACTAAGTATTACTACTTATATATTATATTTATGGGTTTTTAAGTTTGTTACTGAAGGTTTGGCATATCACTGTATAACAGTGCATGTGTGTGTGTGTGTGTGTGTGTGTGTGTGTGTTTTTGTGTGTGTGTATGTATTATGTATGAGTATGACTGTGAAAATAATTATTGCAATATTTTGTTTGAAACAGAAGCAAAAATATATGATACTTGTCTCCTTTTCGAAAGAAATAGAGGAATAAGAATTTGTCTGTCCTCTAACGTGGTTTCAAGAGCTGCTTATTAATAGCCTTGATGTTTTAAAGCTAAGGAAAATAACATAAAGTTGAAATGTTTCAAGAAATATCATAATTTAAGCACATACAAGGTAAGGTTTGGGGGCATCACCTTGCTGTAAAAAGGCTGGATAATGCAAGTCACTCTTTGTACTGTGAAAAAAAAATAATTGCCTACTATTACAAACACAATTAACAGCATATGATCAAAGCTTCTTTTTAACTAAGTATCTGTTTGACAGTGAGTGTATACCAGAATCCACTAAGTTCTGCATTCACAGTGAAAATGTTTACTGTTTTAAACCATTTCTATATAATTTCCTTTTATCAAATTAGTGTCAGTCTATAATGTGGAAACTACCGCATGGACGTTGTTCCATTTCAGCGTTATTTTATTTTCTTTTCATAGTACTTAGAATTGCATCCAGCATATTTTCCAGTAATGGATAACATCTACAAAAGCGAAATCAAGGCTGACAAGAATCTATATGTGTCAGATACTTATAAACATGGTTAACCACTGACTGGAACAACATATGCCCTAACCATCCTTTAATACATCATCACAGTTTCAAGTCACATTACTACTATATTTAATAACTGGTAATTTTCATTTAAAGTTCTGTTCTCATTGCGAAACATATAAGAGAGTCTCTTTAATGTGTTTGTTTTTATTTCTGAAATAAGTAATTTGAGATGTATAAATGTTTCACCATTATTGCTATACAGACAGGATAGTAATGAAGAACTATAAATAGAGATGTCTGTCATGCACTAAGCAATGGTAAATGGAATATCATGCTCATGCAGTATTGTTTCTAAAGTGTTGCATTTTAACTATGTATTAGAAATTATATATATCAAAATTAATGTGTAAGACATTGAAGCTGCTATGCATCTGTTGCTCATTAGTTTTGACTCCTTCAGATTTCAAAAAATTATTGTCGGTGAGTATTTAATTTTGATTATGACACTTTTCTATAAAATAAAATAGGAATCAAGCAAACACAGACTCTTTAAGGCAGACTGTTAGGTTTGTAATTGCAAAGTTTGTAATAAAAACCCAAATCAGATGGAGTAAAAAATTGTAAATCGAATAAAAGGGGGAGAGAACTGAGGAGTCCCTAAACTTGGTTGAAACTTCTGTGGTAAATAAAATTCATTCCTTGCAAAAATTATTTTATATGTATCACAGGGATACCCATATATCTTGTGCACTAGTTTATAGAATTATTCTTCAATAGCCTTACTGTATTGTTACATAAGAGTGCATACTCCTCTGTCCGTAGTGGTTGCAGGATAGAAGTTATTTGTGTTAAGCGTCATACCATCAGGACATACAAAGGGCATTGGGGGTAGAGTTGTGCACATCTTTAACTTCAGGTCCCTGATTAGCATCATGTCCTGGCCACTTCACCTGTAGAAGAAAGCCCCAAGTACCCATTGGATAGGCAAGTAGGTTGGTCTCAGAGCTAAATTGGATGTGTTGACAAAAAGAAAAATATTTTTCACTGCTGAGAATTGAACTGTGATCTTCCAATTTGTATCTAGTCATTATAGTGACTGTCCTAGCCCATAACCAGTTACTGCTGTGACTGAGCTACCCCAGCTGTCAGGAGCAAAGTGTACATAGAAAATACAGGAAGATCACAACAGTAAAGAAATAATGGTGTGATTGAGATGTTTGTCAAAAGTAATTAGTAAATCATGCAACAAGATAAAAAAAAAAACACTGGTCCCCCCCCTCCCTTTTTCTTTTGTTCTAATTATTTTTCTATTTTTTTTTTTTTTTTTTTTTT
>Ga0131853_10005787_pt1 | contig 22365 bp, 9 predicted proteins | sample TergutLab28metaG_FD_92764 | JGI IMG/M metagenome (GOLD analysis project Ga0131853, IMG submission 92764) | Labiotermes labralis P1 segment gut microbial communities from Petit-Saut dam, French Guiana - Lab288 P1 (version 2) (version 2) | ecosystem: Host-associated > Arthropoda: Insects >... | reverse complement strand
ATGATGATGATGATGATGATGATGATGATAATGATGCAATGATGACGACAACTACGATTACGATTATGATGTCAACAATATAACCAACATATGTAATGACATGCTGGATACAATAATATTAGGCAGGAAAGAATATATTATGGAATCATTATTCCACAATTAATTATTTTCTTTTGCCAGCATGTAAATGAAGAACCATTCTGGTTTGCCATGGTGTTTGATGCCTTGCTAAAGAACTTAAAAAATATGTATCTTCAAAGAAGCAGCACTGTTCATACTGAGGATGTCCTAAGGACAACAACAAATGAAATATTGGAAGAAACAACACTTTTCAAATAGAAGAATACCCAAGAACAATAACAAATGAGTCTATAAAAGAGTTCTTCCCTTTCTAAGCAAACATAATCTGCTGCTAAATAAAGATACACTTCTTAACGTATAGTATAAACGCAGTATATGACAAACAAAATTGTAATAATTCCATCCACCTACAATTAAGAGGCACGGTTGTGACAACAGCATGTTACAGTACTTCTCAACAAAAGAAATCTTCCAAAGAATATGCCACTAAGAAGCTACAAACCATGGGTTCTCAAACTCTCTTGTTGCCATACCACTAAATGGAATTTAATAATTTCAATGTACACCAGTATTGTTTGGATTGAGAGAAAGAGCAGAAACTGGAAAGAAAGGCTCACTATGGAAATGAGTTTTATGTTTCCAGCAGTGCTGTACATTAACAAATATGCGGCACATTTTATTTAGTTTTTAAAATGTTTATCTTTTTTTTACATTTCAATTTTTTTATTAATGCCATATACCAGTGTACAATACTTGGTGGACCAGTAGCAGTACGCATATCACAGTTTGAGAAACCATGCTCTAAACTTTCGGAAAACATTAACACCAAATAATCTACTTCACAAACAAACTCACAAAAAAGAGCATTCCCTCCTCTTAAGTTTAAAACACTAAAACTATTAATTTTAAAACATATGTGAAAAGCCCCACCAATAAATTGCAATCTGTATAAGCACAAATATAATAACAACTCAGATCACTATATTAATTTTATACTACAAGAGAAATAGGCTGGTATTAGATGAAGCTAAAATATACAATGCACAACATTTTTGTTTGCCAAAATATATTTTGATAACTCCCATTCAAGCACAGATTCTGTCTCATTATATATGAGATACAGGTAAATTAGGACTAATTTATGAATGAAAGCAAAAGTAAAGCAATATTTCTTGACTTAAAGACTTTTTTAATGAAATACCACTTTTCAAGAATAAAACATACCCGCAAGCTCCAAAGCAAAGGAGTTAATTTCAAGTTCAGTCTAAACAGAATACATTCACACAAAAGTAAAACATAACCTATTATTATTATTTGCTTTGAGATACTGAACACCAAATGCAATCTACATCATTACGCACAACCAAGAGCTAAGCCCCTTCAGAATACAAAACTGTACAAACAAATGCTATATATATCTACAGCACATTCTATACCCTTGATGAAATTTTTCTCCTGCAACTGCAAACATCTGCAGCAAAATGGTACTAAGCAGATCGTTAAATGATGATAAAGAAATTTGAGGCAACTACATAACATTTGGACACCACAAAAGCATGACATAAAACACAGCAATATGTACAAGATGTACAAGACATAGACAAAATCAGTGTAGCTATTTTGCCAGGCAGATATAATGTTGCTACTGCGGGCACAGCAAATGAAAATATCCAAATCAGTGCTGCTGAAGTTGCTGCCCGCTCACCTTACGAATAAAATCCAACTCATTAAGAATATCATCTTCCTCGTCCTCCTCATCATATTCCTCTTCTGTAGTTTTAGTCACACGTTTTCCCACCTTCATGACCTCTATTTCTTCTTCACTCTCCTCAGAACTACTAGATATATATTCCACTGGGTCGTATCTACGAATCTATATAGGCAATATGTGTTATTGTTGGGAAGTCCACACAGTTAGGAAAGAATTTGTACAAAGAAGAAAAAGCATTATTCCCACAGGTTTCATTTCATGCTACATACAGATTAAAGAGCACACAGAACATGATATGTGTACAACATCATTCTTCACATGTTAAGTCATAAGGAATTCCCTGCATTTAATTAATGAGAAGTGCTTCTTATATGGTATATTCAGAATATTATCATGGCTCACAGATCTGTCTTCAATGTCAAAATTACAACAGATATTGAGCCACAACAGCTCAGGTTTATTTGACTTGTAACTCAGGATTCATGTGTCTTTGTTAATTGTAACTTATAAACAATGTGTTTTTGTAACTTTGGTTTCAGTGCATTTGCAAACTGCCTTTAGGTATGATTCATCTTTTCACCCTGTAACTTGGCCCATTAAAAGCAGCGTTATTTATTTTTGTAATTTATTATTATTATTATTAAAACAATGTCAAAGTATTTATAAAACACAAGGCCACAATGAAGAGTAACATTCTATGAGTGATAAAAAATGCCCCTGCCCTCATAACACCTGAACAAGACACTGGGAACTAGTACCGAGGCAGTGTATTTTTTCTACAATTTACCTCACATATTTACTTTCACTACCACACAAAGATAATTTATGACCACAATTACAAAGCATATGCATTTACAGTCTGTGTTTCTATACACACACTATGATTGCTTCTAGGGGCAGGGCTTGAGGAGAAAAAAACTGAACAGAGGGTTACATAACCCAGGTCTTTCTCTGCAACCATTTCATGTACATCTTCTCCGTATGTTTCACTGATCAAAGACATAACCAGCACCATCAAATTTATGGAATGCATAAGGTTCCCAGTTCCAGGTAAAATTCAGTTGTGGCATGTCTGCAGCTCAACAGATCCGACGCATGTGTCGCATGTACAGGTCAGCAGTAGAGCAAATCATGTACAAGTGTTACATCTATCGCATATATGGACATGACCCAGCAACATCTTCTTCCTCACATGCCAGTTGCATACTTCCCAACTAATATATAATGATCAGCTGCAACTATCTGAGAACTGGAGTCTTGGTAGTGATATACCTTACTTTCTGATATGTTGCTCTATTCCAACTCCAAACTGCCATGACAGCTTCAGTCATTCCAAAATCAGTACCAACAAGAACACAGTTATTTCATTAAACAAAAATCACTTCTGCATTAACAATGGCAGTCAATGGTTTCTCAAGCTTTCTTCATTACTTCTTTGGTGCAGAGTGTATGGGTTCTCCCTTAAGATACCCACAGCATAGTAACCAAGCAGTCCTATATAAACCATAAGATCACGGCTCTTAAAACATTATCAATGAACACACAATAACTATACAGGTGGCAAGTATACTCCAGCATGTTCCAAACCAATCCTGACCATAGCAACAGCCTTCATTATTCTTTGGGTTCTTACCACAGCAGAAGTTGAACTTGAAACAGTATCCACTAGTTCCACAATCAGCCCATAACTTTCTACCAAATCTACCTGGTCTTATACAAATAAATTCTTCTAGACTGCTAAAGCCATGGTATTTAACAATCATCTCATCAGGAATATAATTCCTCAAAATTTCAAACCTCTTGAAGGGTTGCATATACCATTCACATTTAAGACGACACTTTACTATACAACAAAACGCAGCAGCAGCACACAAGAAAAAGAAACAGATGCACAGAAAAGCCATTCTTGTCACTCCCTCCACTTAACAAATTTTGCTTTAATAGAATACAATGGACAGATGCAGAATCTTGAAAACACATAAAATGCACACAACATATATCCCCAAAAGGGTTGAAAATTCTTAGTATAGTACAAACAACTGCAGCAAACAGGTGGATAAAACTACCTCAAATGTGCAATTCTAAACATGTCTACACCAGCAGAGCACACAAAATGTTGCCTGCACAAACTAGTCCCAGTATCCTATTTTGAGAACACCAATACCATCATCAGAATGGGACAACAAGGATGTGTGTGAATGGAAGTAACCATACAAGAAGCTTAAAGAACAGAATGGTAAGTTTACTTACCTACAAAAATAAAATTACTGTCCTAAACATAAAAGTAATGATTGGTGACAACACAAACAAAAATTCTTATTTACAACTCTGATTGTAGCTTACCACAGACAGTAAACTATGTACAAACTGTTTTGTTTACAGACACAGCAATCAAACAATGCTTCACTCAAAAGACCTACTTATAGTTTAATACAAAAATAACATCAATTCAAAACAGAAGTAACATACAAAGCATCCTTAATGGGGCAGCAGGATGTAAGAGGTTTGGAATAGTATATCTTAAAAATTTTAGATTCGTGTGTGATTGTATATTTTAACACAGGAATGATGACACTATAGCTTCGAATGTTTATGTTCTTATACTTGAGAATGATGTGATGTAAATTATAACCACGCAGAAAGGAGCCCAAGTAATTTGGGATCAAAACGTCCTTGAAACTTGGGATTTATGTTCAACTGCAGACTGTAACTTCTGAGGAATGTGCCTTTGGAACTTACAGTTGACACATAACTAAACTGAGAATGATGTGTTTGTAAACTGTAACTTAGGAATGGTGTGTCTCTTTTAGCCTAAAACTGATGGCTCTCAAACTTGGAATCAACGGATGCTGATATATATTAGTGAGTTACATCACAGGAATAATACAGTTACCTCAGTACAAGGAACAGCTACATACACTTTGTTAAAAATCCATCAAGAAGAAACAAATCGAGAAATAATATTATAATATTACAATAGAACAACACATATTTCCACATTTCCCTGGACAGCTGTCCCATTCTTTTACCTGAAGAGAAGACTATTCATGTTAGAGTACTTTTTTTAGTTCATATGAGGAAATAGACCAAATATCAATACTTCAGTGATATTAAGATGCATACTGTAAGCATTCAGTACAATGGAGCGTAGGTACATATATCATGCACAAAAGGTATTTTACTTACTGGTTTTTGTGCTGGTTCTTCTTCTTGTGTTATCACGGGAGCCTTCTTCTCCTCAACCTTTCATGGACACATGCAATAAAAAAATGGGAAATCAAATAGTTATTAACACGAAAAAGTAAGAGCAGAATATTATAAACTACCTTACAAAACATCATATTCAGAACAAATGCATGGTTGACATGAGGCTACTGGCTTTTATATATATATATATATATATATACAACCCACAATGACAGAAGGATGCCATAGAGATAGTACTTCCACAATGAATAACATGAGGTCAATTCAATGTCATCAGTAATTTCAGTGAGATGCATCCCGCATTGAGTTGACTCCCTCCACATCTCCCTAAAGCTGTCATGCTTCCCCCTTCAGTGTACTTCTCTGTAGTTCCCCCAAGTAATTTCACCATTCTTTCACAGGAATACTGACAATGATATACCATTGTTGGTGACATGCCCTTTCACCTGGATGATAGAGGTCATTAGGAGATGATGGGAATCCAACAGGAGACAAATGGTAGTAGACCTCAAGTACTGCCATCCTTATAATTCACAAGACTTCTTTGCATGAACTCAATACAGTTACACAACAATTAGTTTCAGGTGTATTGAGGGCTGATATTAAGGGGGTGGAGGAGTTGAGATGGTGTGAAGGTGTAAGGTACATTCACGGCAGAGACCATGCTCTTAGATCAGAAGAATCCCAACACAGCAGCAGTGACCCACAGGGCAATATTATGACCCATGAACACCCACACAAGAAATAAATTTTGCTGGCACTCTAGGTAAGGTATCACATGCATAGAGGTCCTCTAGTTCTAATGTCATGTACAAGCATGTACCAGCATGACCCCTTCCTCTCTTAGCCTGTACAATTCAGAATTTGGGCTTTTAAGTGCACAATCCTGGTTACAGCCCTACTAGATCAAAACTCCATTAATCTGACATCCAGTAATCCAGAAACTTTGATAATCCAGAACTTGAGAAGAATAGTCCCAAGACCAAGAAGTTTTGCTTTTTACCAGAAAAAGAGCTTCATCAATGAAACAGGTAAATCTTATGGACAAGTTCAAAAAGGCCTCCAAGAGTGTCTCCTACTCCAACTTCTTCAGCTATGAAGACTCCAGAAAACACAGGACAGGAAGCTAATGACCCTGAACCAGAAGATGAAGGACATGTCTAAGGGGAATATTGCTATGATTGGTTATACAAACCAAATATAGGAGCAGCAACAAAATATTACTTGTAACAACTTAGAACAGTATAGGTGCCAAATGATAATCTGTAATATGTGACAAGTCAGTTACCTGTGTGGCCCCATGCAAGTCGAATTAATGGAATGATGCTGTATATTCAAAGACAGTATTAATGTCAAATTTTTTAAGCAATATATGGTAAAATCTTTCTCATTACAACGATATAGTTGTACATGATATTGCACGATAAAATCATCACAATAAAATCATCTTGTGTCTGTGGAGACCACAATGCTGAAAAGGTTGAGCCAACCTTGTCCTAAGTTGTTCCCATGTCTCCAAATTATGCCAGAAATGTCATATTTTATAATTCAGTAACATTTTCTAAAAAATAACAGCCAAATCCAACTGGAATGTTCATGTTCTTTGTTAAATTAGTTGCACAATATGTGATAATTCACAAATATTAAAATCTTTCTTCATTGGCTTAAGGATTTCATACCAGTGACTTTCAAATCTACTAAAATTGAAGGAAAATGGCACTTTCTCAACAATGATAATACTGTGCTTTCAAGTAGAACAAAGTACTATTATGCCACTCCAAAATATCTTTGTCAATAACAATGCTCCAAGGGATTTAGAAGTTCATAAAAAACATTACACATAAAATATTATAACTATAGTACAGACTTAATTCTGACTGTATTCAAAAGTTGAGACAGTAACCTGATACAGAGAATGCAACAAACTTACCTTCGTTTCCACACCCTTCTTCTTAACTGACAGCTTCTTTTCTCCATCCACTTTAACTTCTTCAATCTGCATAAAGACAACAGTCTTTGGATTCAAAAACTATTTTACATCCCTCAACCAAACTTCAGCAAACCCATAAATTACACACACATATATTTTACTCACAATCAAATGATTAATATTAAGTGTATGGTATTACAGTTATATGGCTTGATCAAACCCCAATGCACACCCAAAGTCTCTGCAACAGCCAGCTGATGTGTGTGTGTGTGTGTGTGTGTGTGTGTGTGTGTGTGTGTGTGAGGGGGGGAAGAGAGGGGGGGGGGGGAGAGAGAGAGAGAGAGGAGAGAGAGAGAACGTTATTTGTGTCATTGGTCAAGTGGGGCCACAGTAAATTTCCACTACATTTGGGCACATTTTTAATTTTAAATTAGTTAAAAATGGCCATACCTTTTGTGCTGAAACCTTCACTTCTTCAACCTTCTCCTTTACCTCTTGTTGCGCAATCTGAATAAAAAGCAAATAATTAATTAGTAATTAATTTCAATGACACATCTTCAAATACCTCCGGGTAATCCGTACATTCCATCCAGCTCAAACAAAAGTCACCAGTTAACAGAACCTAAATTATTTACAATTTCACAATTGTAATATAACCCATAAATAACTCTGTATGTGTACAAATGTAAGCACCTATATCAGAGGTATTAATATTCAGAGAAAAGTAACAAAACAGTGAAAACACGTGGTGATAATATTTTACAGCTCTTCTCAAAGAAGACAGCAAGGATAAATTGACATTTGATGCAATATGGGACAAGAAAGAAGATTCAAATGCAGTTATGCAAGAGTGCCTTCTTTGTGATTCAAAACCCATTTCTGCTAACTGTAGAACTGACAACAACAGTACATCAAATTTCTTCATTTCATTCATGTAAACAGAATGACAGGACATCCACTAACACAAAGCCAGTCTTAGACCTAAGTTAAACATATGTCAACATTGTGCAATGACACTCACATGTACAAAAACTTGGTGGTCAAATATGTGGACACAACATTTCAATGTGATATCACTAAACATAAACATAAATACACCTTAAACAGAACTATATACATTTATATATTTAACACATGATAATAAGTGTTAAAACACTGGCTGCAACCCATGATTTGCATCCCAAGAAAAATGTTGTACATAAGGTGCAGAATGTCAACTGGATGTTACACAAAGATGAAGTCACATTCTATAGAACAAATCTCCAACTGTATTACACGGGCTGTAAGTAACCCAGCATATTAACAGATCTAAAATACAGGACTAATGTGACAACATACCAGACCAAAAAAATGCAAAGACATGAGAAGTAAAAAAAGATAGAAAGTCACTTGGGAACAAGTGTATCCATTTGCTGCCACATACCATATAAAGATAGAATTTGCTGACCACCACATATTAACCTGGTATGTAAACTGTAAAATCAGTACTGAATGTTCAAAACACATAAACAGATGCAACAACATGCTTCCTCTTCAGAGATAATAAGACACAAATATTTCAGCCTGATAAAAATCACTATACCCCTACTTCTTTGTGACGATAAGAAAGGACTGCAAATTTGCAAGCACCAAAGGAAAGATAACGAAAATTATAACAGGTGTATGCAGAAGGAAAAATAGACTTCAAAGAAAAACCAAAAACAACTGCAGTTATCTATCACCAGATAAAAGAATGATTTTACATGAAGACATTTCCAACCCAATTATCATACCTTCTCTGAACTTCCCAATTGAACTGATGGTTTTCCTTTGTCTTCCTGCACACCATTTTTCTGCTACAAATAAAAACAATTTACATTATGGCCGTTTACTAATACAAACAAAACTTACTGGTTTTTGGAAACTTCACACCAGATCTATAACAGTGTTCAAGAGTATTAGCAACTACTATTTAAATGTCCACATACTTTAAAAGTCTGGCCTCTTATGACACTTAAGTTATTTTAAGTTTTAAGAGTATGTAAATATACTACAGCACACAATTTGATATTAACGAACATACAAAGATAATGCCCAGTAAACAAGCACTGAGCAGAAGAAAAAAGAAGAAATACCAGTTACAAAAGATGACAGGCAAGCACGAAAGAATAATCAATGACCAAGACAGTGTCACATGTCATTGCAGAAGAGAAAGAGAAGAAAAATTCCGCAAATACTTCTGGCAAATGAAGAACACATATAATGAAAGAAGAACTCTATTCCAAGAAAGGTTACACGATTAATTTAAGACTGAAGAAGAAGAAACAAAGAACCAAAAATATTTATTTTAATAAATATGATACGAATGCGTGCAGCCTTGGCGTGCATATACAAATAATGTACATATTCACTCAATTATTTTACTAACCACTGCACTTATATAAATTTATAAAATTTACACATTAAAACATTAAAAACGCTCCGACATGTTTCTGTCCTAGGACCATCATCAGGGAGCTATATCATCCCTGCTAAAGTTACACTATTAAAAGTCATATTAATTTCACTATTCCAGTTGGTTTTGTGCTGCCACAAAACCAACTGGAATAGTGAAATTAATATGACTTTTAATAGTGTAACTTTAGCAAGGACGATATAGCTCCCTGATGATGGTCCTAGGACAGAAACATGTCGGAGCGTTTTTAATGTTTTAATGTGTAAATTTTATAAATTTATATAAGTGCAGTGGTTAGTAAAATAATTGGGTGACTTGACAACATGCACGGTATAACAACGAAAATAAAAAAAAGTACATATTATCAAACGCAAAGAGAAGAAATAATGGGAGGAAGACATTCTGAAAACAGAACTTCAGAAAACAGCAAAAGTAATAACATCTGGCATAATGTAGATTCATACATTAAAAATATAAGGATAGGTGGGAAAGATCTGTACTGTAAGTCGTAAAATTACATCACATGCAATGTATGTGCGTATATGCATCTGTACATAAAACACGTATATGTTGATGAATGTGTTACGTACTTGTACGTGCAAGTGAGTTTAGTAAATATGGACAGCATATAAGTGGAAGTCAGTCCTCCAATGGTAGTGTCAGTCAAAAGACTACAAATTCACTTTACTTCCGTTCACATCAGGGCAATATTTGTGTCACAAACACAGAGCTTCCTCATTACAATTACATTATTTTCAGTTGCTGAAAAATTAACTTCCTCCTATCTATAGTTAAATCCAGACACTGACAATCCTAATCAGATTTTGTTTTCGCTTATCTCTAGACCTACCCATCTTCCTGTCAACCACCTTCAAACAAATTTAGGGGATAAAACAGCACATACCAGTGTAAGGTATTTGTACACCAACATAAAAACAGACAACTTTTAATATAACTGGTGTGCAGTAATGGAATAATATATTTAACAATGACTTTTGACACCGACATTGTGTATTTTTGCTTCTCTTTAAAACTGCAGTACTACTGTTAAGCAATTTAAGTGTAATTTTAGTAAAAATGCATTCCCTTACAATGCACAAGATAATTGCAGAAATATGTAATAACCACATTCTCACATTCACCTTTTCAGGTTCTCTTTTTGGTTTGACAGTACCCATATTCATCTTCTGGCCAACAGTTTTTAAGAAAATTCTGGGAGGAAAAAATATTCATGTAATGTAGTCTTTTAACAAGAAACATATGTATAACATCTTCAAGGAAGTTTTGTAATTGCATAACAATAAGCCTACCCTTAAAAAATTTAATATACTGCCATGGTGCTTCTAATCTTGGCAGAAACACTGTTCACGATTACAACTGTAGATTCTCATGTAGCTTGTACAAACCATTTAGTAACAGAGCATTAATATACTCTGATAGAGAGGGGCACAAGGCTAACAGATACAATGATAACTGCAAATGTGCAATTGCCTGTTTCAGCCTTAAACTCTGTGTTCTTACAGAACACTTCTCGCCAACTGTACGAGGTGAGATAATACATTTCGGTATTCTTAGTACAAAAAAAATACAATGAAAGAGTAAAATAATAGCATTTTCAAGACTACTGTAAGATGGTGGAACAGAAACACTTAGCTTCAAAAGTAGAGTTCACGATAAGGATTAGTAGAAGTCTATAAGTTCAAGCATCATTTTAGGAACAGAAATATTTATATCAATCCCTTATTATAGGTCAAAAAGCAGAAGACAATTGCAAATAAACGATTACCTTTTCAGGCTCCCCTTTCTGCTTTACCCTATTTGAAACCGTCTTCTTGCCATCCTTCATCACAAAACAGGGTCAGAGAAAAAAAAAGTTGAGTATAATATATTCCAAGGTGAGTTAAAAACACTTACACTTTTAAAGAAGTTTATATGTAACATTTAAGACAATACTTTAAATAATTTACATGTTGTTTCTCAGCCTACCATGAGTATTATGTGTAACACAGACTAATACTGATATAACGCAATTAGAGGCAAAATTATAAATATAAACATATAACTACCTGATTGGGTTCTTCTTTCGGCTTTATCTTATCTGTGTCCGGCTTCTTTACATCGGCCTTTATGAATATGATTACACAAGAAGAAAAAAACATTTCAGTTTAATATCTCTATTGAAATTAAAACATATATCAAATCTATTATTCTGGACAAAAGAAATATTAGCAAATATTCATGGTATTTATCTTATACAGAATCTCACGCAATAGCAGTTCTGTATAAAGCTACATTGACTCTACTCAATGCAGAAAGTTGTTAGATCTGTCAATTACTTTTTACTTTAAGGGTCATCTCATTTATTTCAGAGTAATACGACAGAGCAAGACACTGCTTTAAGTATTGTTATTTTACATCCTTCGTGACTGTGTACTTCATTTAGCTGGTTATGCTGTTTAAAATTCCTCATTAATATGAGTGGAATGATCTGTGGATAAAACCAGAGAGTACTTTTTATTGTCAGACTGTTCTCTGCAAGGTATGCATCATTGTTGCATATGATGAAGGATGCTCTATGCCCTACAGCACTCAGTCTGGTAAAAAAATAAGGCTGAACTACTGACAGTGTCATTCAACACGCAAATCAGTCATGACCAAAGCAGACAACACACTATCATTTTTAAATAAAGCATTTTACAAACCTAAATACACATTCCTGTTTCTGTAACTTTCTCTCTTACAAATATTTTGTTGAAATCTGAATGATGTTTTGTAGGTAAAAAGTTTTGAGAATAGCACTGTTCACAGTACAGGGGAAATTATTTTTAAGTTTTAACACAACCAATTTATCTATAATTATGGATATAAACTAAGGCAATTTTAGAATATGTAGCTAAATCTGTATTAATTATGAAAAAAAGAGCATTTACAACCATGTTCTCAACAACAGTTATTTATACGAATTTCTATGCAACAAAATTAATATCAACATTTTTAGCACACTCCAGAGCAAGAGCATTACGACTGTCATTTCCAATAATGTGTTATTTATACAGCTGGCAAAGTATTTTTTAAATTGTTAGAACCAGACAGTGTTACAGATTCTCACCTTTTCTGTTCCTATCTTCTTTTTCTCAGGCTCTTTTTTGGTGTCCTCCACTTTCTATTAAGAACAAGAAGTAGCCTATTCGAATACGATTATGTAAACGACACTCACTACTATACAACATGTTACTTAAAACAACAGCCATTGAAATGCAAACTTAAGACTGAATTACAAATTATGTGAAGATAACATATCATGCACAAAAAAGGAGAGTGTGCATTATGAATGTATAGCATTGTATCACATGACAAGTATTGCAGAAATGCTCAAATGTCAGTACCTACATGCTGCTGGCATGTGTCTGTATACTAGCATTCATAAAAAGATGCACATTGGGCATCTCACATATTTAACTTTGTATTCTGGCATGTATGGCTTCACCATTCAACAAAGTGTTCATACATTTTGTGCCTCTTGGAGAAGATTCTCACTGTATGTAATTATGACACACTTAATATGCAATCAAACTCAATTATAACAAGAAGACAGGGACAGAATACTTTATGTTGCTGTAAACAAGTGTTTTGAGGAGTATAATGTTATGGTTAACAGTGAAGTATTAATTGGTACCACAGAATACCTGATGTTATAAATGAAGTGTCACATAAACTGACGTCCTTGTAACTGGGTTTGACAGCATTTCATTAAATAAATAACCATGCATGTGTCCACTCTCAGCTCAGGGATGCCTTTAAAATACACTAATGGAATAAGAAAAATCCCTTTTATCATGGAAATCTGACAAATATGTACAACTACCAATCTGTTTTCTATTATCAGACCCCCTTACCACAACAGCACTGTATGAAGGTCTGAGGTACTCAGTCTACTGAACCAAACACACAAGTCACAGACATTTTGAATGAAAAATAATATACATATTTCTTGAGACAAATCTGTGTTCAGTTTTTAATACAGATAAAATTTAACCCACAGAGATGTATTAATTACACCTTATTAATGTATATCATTGCACACAAAACTATGTATGCTTGTTTAGGGGAAATAGTAAGTTCCTTCCTGAAAAGAAAACTGCAGGGTACAGTCCTGGCCATTGTAAGAGACTTCAGTCCAGATCAAGGCTACAAACTTCGGACAGTTTTCATCCACTCACAAAATGTTTCAAATATAGCACATAAAATTAAGTCTTCACCTCCACCTCCTTGCAAGATTTGAGATTCTCACAGTGGTGCTGATAAAGACTCAATTCTTCAGGGATGTTACACTGTTTTGACCGGTAAATATTTCCAAGAAGTGTAATGCCCTCATCTCCGGTGTCAAGCAGGCCAAGGAAAGTAGCCATGATGGAAAATATGGGTAATTATAAAGGGTGGGACATTTGGTCTTGTAAGCTATGCACTGGACAGAACCCTGGCAAAAGTGACAGGAAGGTTAAGCTACACTGAATCATACTTAGTTGTGCAGTAAGGAAACAAAATGATGGCCTACAGGATATAACTGGTACCTTGAGGTGGGACACTGGGCAAAGGTGGTTAGAGATGGCATCTGTAGTGGAGCCAAGAAGTAGCAAGTGTAACATCCCTGAAGAATTGAATCTTTATCAGCACCGCTGTGAGAATCTCAAATCTTGCAAGGAGGTTTAGGTGAAGACTTAACTTTATGTGGTACATATGAAGTAGCAAGGAAGATGAGGGAAGAAGTGATCAAGGCAATGCGAGATCCTGCAGAGGGCCACAATACACAACCATAATTTTTCCTACAGTTAATGACTGCACTTGTTGGCCTCGTTTCCAAACATTTCCCCAGTTTCTAAGGCCACACAGCTGAGTCCAAAACTATAGCTTCACCATTTCTAAAACTTTCCAGCTGCAGTACAAATTCCATACCAGAACCCCTCCCTGCACTTTCCCACCTCTCTATTTCCTGTCTCCATCACTTCATTTCTGCAGCTCACACAGAAGCATCTGTCAGTGTCACTTAACTTCCCTATCACTTCCACCAGGGCTCCTCCCAGTGTGGACTAACACTCCCATTCGCTCACAAACCAGATCATCCTCACCCACATACTATAATCATACTTTCCAATTAGATACTCTTCTGCACTGCTTGACCCTAAAAATTAACACAATAAATTCCTTCACAACATTGTTAAGTATTTTACCATTCAAAATAGCATAACATTCCAGAAGACTTAAATCTTTTGTAGCCACTTATGACAGTCTTTACAGTTCCAAGTCCACAAATAAAACCTTGTGCATACAGTCCATTAGTACAGGATACACTGTGACCCATTCCTTGTTTCTTTCTGCCATAACAACAAATGTCATGGTGCTGTATGACACATTCACTTCAAAGTAATTATTCAGCACAAACTTGCCAGATATTAAACATCACATGAACACAATCTAATGTTGAATAGTGAACCCAAATGGCAAATACAGCAGTGAAGATTTGGATTTTCTACACTGCACATTAATGTTCATATTCATATTCATGCCCATGCACATCTATGTTATCTTCACATTATTCCTTTCTTTTAACATTTAATATTTATACTTTTATTTTTTGGAAATTTAAGAGTGTACTTACTTAGAACTTCTACTTTTATAATGTGTTATTTTTAGAAAGTTAATAGTATCAATGATCAGGAAAGATCTTCACTTTACGTGCTAACATATTACTATGTCTTAGTGGCAGAAAGCAGATTATACTTGTATTATGTCTTGATAAGTCTTAGTGTGTATAATGTAAGAGAACCTCAGCAAATCGCATTTAAATTAGTTAATCTAGTATCATGAGAAGCAATAAAAGGCAACGAAAGACAGCATAGAGCAGCAGAATGATGTGCTTATCAAAGCGCAAAACAGCTCACCTTCTCCGGCTGTATCTTGTTTTGTTCTGGTTTTTTCTGCACCTCATTGTCTTCCTATAAACGTGTTTCAATAAAATAGTATAAGCTTCGAATCAATGATATTTTTAACGATGAAAAAATAACTCCACCATACAGGACCAGTTTTTGTTGCACTAACTGTTATTCTCAACTCAAAACCAATGTGAAACATATTTTCCTTTTAATAAACAGATGCATTATCCTATTTCACTAGGTGTACTGCTTACAAGTCCAGCAGCTCAACCTTCATTTTACATTTTTTGAATAGACAGGACATAGTATCACAATGTATTACCAGATTGCCTTGTTAATAAATTAAGAAATGGGCATCAATCTCTGACAGAAGAGAAATGATACAGACATTTCAACAACAGCCTGTGGTAGAGTACGCAGAACAACTATTGATCATGATGGAAATTAGCAGACACCAAGGTAATATGAAGGAAGGAAAGGCTTATCAGCTGAAGGATTTTTCTGTTGGACTTTCTACAAACAGCAGAACCTCCTCCTTTTAAGAGCCGTGTGCATAAAACATGCAAGTGAATTTCTGGTGTGGTCTGACACACCTCAATGTAACGTAACTCTATGAAAGGTGTTTAAAGACAACTATTCACAACATCACATCATAATTATCAAGTTTTTTCATAACAAACATCCTACTAAGGCAGCAGAATAAAAGCAAAAAGATGAATGGTCATAGAAATGTGAAAAAGTAAACCAAAAAAGTGATAACAATGTTCCAAAATGTACGGCTAAACAGAAAAACTTCACCGGAGTAAACGAGAAAGCTGAAAGTGATTCACTGTGACACACTGGTCAAAGAAAAATTAAACTTAGGTGTGAGGGGTGTTATGATTCTTGAAAACTGTACTGTGGATTATGTGTACCAAAATATTGCAAGACACATACTCCAATTTCAGAAGAAGGTAGTAATTGGCTGTCACAGCTGCTAATAAGAAGAAAACAAAGATGACACACCATGGGATTAAAAAATATGTAATAATATAAACAAACTGAAATACAGAAGTAAACTTGCATATTAGTATCCACATTGACAATACACTGTCAGTTACTGCTTACTTGTTAACATGTCACATTTTTGTAAGATCACAGATTATTTATGGCAAAAAGTGACCATTTATTGTTTGCAATATATGAAATCACTGTACAAAATGGCCACTAACTGTACATATGTGGAGACTTCAATTGTAAGCTTTGAAAAAACTGTATGTAACTGAATGGGATTTGTTTTCAGTGGAAAACTAATAACAAGAACTGAATGTCCTTCCCTTCTATTCGCATTATATATTTTCTCTTCTACTTTTTGTTGTAAAAAATATAGATAAGTTTACATTCAATTCCACAGTACATTCTACTAATACTAGGCATTGCTCTGATTTGCATTTGTCTGCAGTGCACTTGACTGAAGTCCAAAAGGGGGTTTATCACTCAGGTGCTAAAGCCTTCAATTCTTTACTGCCTGGTATAAAAAGCTTAGCACAAAACATTAGAAGGTTCAAATCAACACTAAACAAGTTTCTACTCGAGGGGTCATTCTACACCATTCAGGTATATTTTGACTACTCCTCATCTAATAACCCTAATTTAGTGAGATTCTATCAGAACTAACGTAATCTTATTCCTCAATCTTTGGGATTCATTTGCTTGTTTTTTTTTTATCATCATTTACTTAACAAGTATCATGTAATATGCTATATTCTTATAAGAACTCGGGGAAACACTTCCCTTTTTATCATTTACTCAATATGTATCATTCTATAACTATAATAATAATTGTATCAATTTAATTTTTATTTTGTAATTATTGAGTTATTTATTTTCTACTACTACCTAATGTATATAATTTTCCTATTTTGTGGTTGTCGAGTTGCGTTTCACTTCCAATGTCTGACGTATGTGGTCCATCTGAATCATTATATATTTGCTAAGATGTGATGTAATAAACTGTTTCATATCCGGCAAGTGCTGTGTTCTTACACAGGCGCTGTGATATTATTATGGTTATACGGAATAAGTTAATGTTAATGTTACTGTTGGACCACTAATACTGTACTTGATCTAATACCTGTAACTATTGTAATCTTTATCATTGTTTTAATTTTTAAGACTTGCTTTGCAAATGTAACTATTCCCATATCCCTATGGATCTTGTAATCCAGTCTGGATCCTTGGAATGCAAATAAATGAAATGAAATTGTAATTATAATGTGTACTTCAACAAAATATATTGATTTTATCACACCTGAAAGATGGAATTTCTTCACATGGTCAATAACTATAGCTCCCCTACTTACTAAGTGTACAAAAATGCCATCTCATAAGCCAAAGAATAAACTGAAGGTCTTGATCTACAGATATGACCATATGCATGAATGACCAGTTGGAAGCCTTCATTCTATATTAATTACAAAACAAGCAATGTAATCATTTTCAGAAGGTCTACATAAAAATGGTATCTTATAACTCAGGACGTACAGTTGGTCTAACATAATATTCAATCAAGCACCTTATGCGATAAACATACATTGCAGGAGTTGTACCTCGCTCCATCATTCTTTAACAGATACATGTACTTAATAAAAGATCTCAACAGGACTTTCACAAAGTAATCAGTGAACATGAAAAGTGGTGCAGTACTGAAAGAACACCAACCTGCATTGGCCATGATACTTCATGTACCACAACCATAATACCTGCAGAATCTGACATATTTAACATGTTACACCAACATGTAAGATCAAGATGACGATACTCTTCTCCAACATTGTCAAATTATTTCCTTACAAATACCCCAGTCATTATAACAACAATATGTTTTGGGTTTATCATGTGTTTATTCAGTGTAAGACTTAACTTACCCTCATGCTGTTCCATGGTTAAGAAAGAGCAGAGCTATAGGGCCTACCTCCACTACCATATGTGCCCTTTACCTTCAACTTTATTCGATATATGATCCATACCATCTCCAGATAATAACATGGCAACTAAATATTATCAAAGAGAACTAATATTTCTTACTAATTCTAAGCACTTACTTGAACAGTTGTTGTCTTCTCTTCCCTCTTAACTGCAATGTCATTAACTTTCTCCACCTCGTTCTGGAGGACAAAAAATAATTATTGTACCACAAGCATAAGTTTGTATTATAACAAGAACAGGAAATTCTAATTAATTTTCCTACACAGCAACACTAAAATTGGATATACATGCACTTCCTGAAAGGGCTGCAGAGACAGATCTGTAATAACTTTTCTGAGATTTTTTTAAAATGGTGAGTGGTTCCATGAAGGTGAACAGATTATTTCTGAAAAGAAAAATTCTGGTACATATCCTATTTGGTCAGCATACAAAGTACCATTGTTACACACAAATCTGCAAGAGATACTGTATAACCAACTAATTTTATATTGGTCATACATTATGTTAGGGAGAAAAGCTACATCTCTGCTCCCTCTGTATGCCTTCATGGCCTGGACAGGGACATATTTACCTCTCTTTTATATTAAGATCATATTTATCAAGGGCCAAGTTCTGTGATGGTGACAGGTCATGAAATTTTCAGGTCCATCAGAGTTGACAAAAAGGGGACAACTGAAAAATATGCGATATAAGAGCCACATAAGGGCTCTCAAAGGACCACAATTAGTTATGACCTCTTAAAGTTCAAGCCATTTCACAGGCATCCAATCACTGTATCATATACACACAACATGACAAACTAGTGTATAAGGAGAGAGGGAAATTAAGGAGGAATGGAAAATGGTGGAACGAGACATGATAGAAGTAATAAATAAGTAAAATTATGAGGTACATTTCTGCATATTTGTCAAAAGCAGGAACAGGAGAAGATACAGGTAGTAATTAGGGCAAAATTTTCATTGAATAATATCAATACATGTTCAGCCAGGGTGCTCGATGTGGAGATCAATACAATTATACTATAAACATGTACTTTGTCAGTAAAGTCGAAGACAATGACAGGTGGACATTTTTGGAGTAGAAGATTTTTAGAAGGTAGCAGAAGAAAGTTATTTCATTAAACAGCAACACAGGTGCACTGACAGACATGATATATACAGTTAGATTATAAATTACCTTTACACATTTCACATTGCAATCTAAGAAAAGTACCGTATGTTATGTACAGTAATGACATTGTGAGAGCACACATTAGTCACACTAGTTTTTGTCACTTACACGATTTCAATCAGGGCCCCATTTGTGGCATGTCAAAATGATAATCTGATTTGGAACAATGGTCCCTGAATCTAATAATAACAATAATAATAATAATTTTTTATTTTTTTAATTTCTTGAGGAGGAGTCTACCCCCTCCCGCACCTGACAAACTCAAAACATGAAATGAAACTGCTTGTGAATCAGCTGTCATGCAGATGTTGAATACTTGGAACAAAGATGATTATCATTGGGCTGGTGGAGAATCACCAATGGTGCTCACATTAAAATCCCATACATAACGAACAGTGAACAGTTCGGAACTTCCTCTCCAACCTCCAGAAATTCATTATTATGCATGCTTTAATTTACTTAGAATAAATATGTATTCATCTATGTAATTTATAATCACCTTGTATTTACGCATAATGATAATGATGAACTGTTGGAAAATGTAATTTCAGCAGAACTTTGGAGCGTACAGCCAGGGAGTCAATTTCTTTTACCTCAGGTTGTAACTAGTAATGGACTCAGCAACAGTTAATTCATTCCATCATTCATTACTGAACATCAATCAGCTGATCTAATTTGAAAGTCCATAATTCAATGGTGGTGTGAAGCAAAATAGTATTAACACCTTACTATAAAGGTGCATTACCTGCATGCTATTACACTTGGCACCACACACAGTCTGCCTTGGTACGGTTAGTATAGTCAGGCAGAATGAATTAAACTAAGCAGAAATAAAATACATAAAATGTACTAACCTTTTCTGGCTCAGGCTTCTTTTCAAGAACCTTTTTCTGTGGAAGCAGAAATACAGTATTACTAAATAACAGATCTTATAGAAATATAAAATTAAACAGATCATATGGATGCAGTAAAGGTCTGTAACTTACAGGTTATCTGAGTCCATCTGAAATTATAATTTCCTTGCTCAGATTTCAGGCTGTCAAAAGAGTGAATGAACACTGCTGCCTTATGGGATATAACAATCCTCCACCCTGATGATGGAGACAGCAGTATTCTCTACAGTGTTGTCACACTACTAGCGAAGTACAAACTGTCACATCACAGACAACAGCAATCTTCAGTAACTGCTTTCCCCAAAATTTGTAAATGGTCTATAAACTGATAAGGGGCATGCCATGGTACTGTCGGTTGTTTGGAAGGTCGCAGGTTCGATCCCCAATGGTGTAATTTCACTGACATAATCCTTCTGGCCATACAATGGACCTGGGTTCAACTCAGCCTCTAACAGAAATGAGTACCAGGAATATTTCCTGGGGATAAAAGTGGCTGGTGCATAGGGCTAACAACCTTACCACCTTCGTGTGCCAACTGTCTCAAAATCTGGATGCTTCAACATCCTGGAACCTTCTGGGACTGTAATAGGCTTGCACAGGTATCGCTTTACCTTTTACCTATACATTTACAGCACTCTGTATGACTTTACAGTTTTAAAATTCAAATCATTTATATTTAGTGGGAGGATGTGACACAAAATAGGGATCTGCAAGTATATAGTGGTATGAATATTTTTAAATTGTACATGCACCAGCATCATGAAAGACTGCAACTTGTGCAGCTTTAACAACAACAACAACAACAACAAATGTACAACAAGACACGGCAGCCAACTTTTCAAAAAGTCAGAATTACTCATACCTACATTACCAATTCTCATACCAAAAATTTGCCGTCTACATCCAGCTTGTTTAATAATTTAAATGCCAATGGGATAATTTTATTTTTAAAATGGACACCTTATTTGAGAATCATGAAAGGAGCATCAACATTGGCTGTAATGAATCAGAAGTGAATCATACTTAACTGAGTTTTGTTTCAGGTACTTCGAACATTTTAAAAAAATGAGTAATCCATAAACTTATTTCTAAAATGCCAGAACTATGTACTATGGGATACCATATTACTTACAAGGTGTATGCAAAAGCAATTAAGAATACACATTTGTAAAGGTTAAAATGGGATGTAGTATACCTGAAAACCAATGTATGAGTATTTATAATCAGATATTATCCCATTTTAACCTTCACAAATTTTTCTATTCTCAAATGCTTCCACATAACCTGGTAAGTAATATGGGATCCCATAGCATATAGAATGCACTTACTGTATATTTTACTTATGTACATTGGCCTGAGGATGGTCTAAAGAGGGACCGAAACATGCTGCCATAAGATACCAATATCATACACTATTGTTGTGTTCTTGACGGAATAAACTGTTTGTTTTATTGTGAAACAGCTGTTACATTTAGGCCACTACTAGCATCCTTATGGGCATGTAAGAAAGCTGAACATTTAGACTCAATGGGTCACTGTTGAAAGGAGGGATGTTTCAGACACCACAGTCTGGAAACATCATGCATCTGCACAAGACAAGACTGCAGTAGTGACTGCGGTTAATATACACCGTAACTGACTTACTGAGAATATTGTCAGACCTTGACAAACTGTGCCAAAGAATTATTTTTTTTAATATCTTACCTTCTCAGGCTCTGGTTCGACCTTCTTTTCTTCTTTCTTTTCTACCTTCTTTTCTTCTTTCTTTTCTACCTTCTTTTCTTCTTTCTTTTCTACCTTCTTTTCTTCTTTCTTTTCTACCACCTTTTCTTCTTTCTTTTCCACCTTCTTTTCTTCTTTCTTTTCTACCTCCTTTTCTTCTTTCTTTTCTACTTTCTTCTCCTCTTTCTTTTCTTCCTTTTTCTGAAAGTAAAATGTACACATCATTCTGTATGACTCTTTCCCGGGGGGGGGGGGGGGGGGGGGGGTGGGTGTTTTTTGTGGTGGTGATGTGCAGACTACTTCAATTATAAATGTCGGTT
>Ga0131853_10005785_pt1 | contig 22368 bp, 37 predicted proteins | sample TergutLab28metaG_FD_92764 | JGI IMG/M metagenome (GOLD analysis project Ga0131853, IMG submission 92764) | Labiotermes labralis P1 segment gut microbial communities from Petit-Saut dam, French Guiana - Lab288 P1 (version 2) (version 2) | ecosystem: Host-associated > Arthropoda: Insects >... | reverse complement strand
GGTTTCTTCCGGGTGACTTCGGACATTTTCACAAAAACCGCGTGAAAACGCCTGCCACGCAAAATTTGTTTCACAAATTACACTCGAAAAAATTGGTTCAACTATGGTTCAAGGACAGGTCTAATACTATGGTTCCTTCATAATGTTTTCCTCCCTGCTACCCCAATTTGCTATCGAGTCGCGCACCGCAACCTTAATGCCCAACAATTATTTTTTAGTAAAATTGTCTATATATTTTAATTATCCCGTTAAAACTATAATACAAATTTCTAGCAATGTAAATAGTTGTTTCGTCATATCGATGAAATTGTATAAAAAAAGAGCCGACACAATGTCGACTCTTTCACATTAAACCTATCCCCATCCATGTTCTACGCTTTCTACCTGCGGCGGTATTTCAAATTGAGAAGCCAAACCTTGGTAGCAGTCTACACACAGGTCAATTGCATGGGCCTCTCCATCATATGGAGAATGGTATCCCCACATTTTGTTTATCGAAATATGGTCTTCAAAATATCCCATTTTATTTTTTTCAACATCACGCCCGCAAAGGTTACAGCGTACATCGGTTAGTTCCGGCACCACTGCAGGCCGCTCAATAAATGTCCTCATCCCCAAACTTCCCCTTTGCATATTTTAGTGCCTACTTATCATTCCCGTAGCCGCAACAATTAACACAGGAAAACAAAGGGCAATTATAGTAATTATTCTTTTTTTGGCCCGCCTTCACTTACACCATATCCGGAAACGGCGCAAATAACGGTTCGCATTAAAATCCATATATCTAAAAAGAAACCCATACGCTTGGCATATTCGCCGTCATAAGCGGCTTTTTTTTCTATTGGCAGCTCGTCACGGCCGCTCACTTGCGCCAAGCCTGTTAACCCAACAGGTACGGCATTTGCTCCGTATTTTTCACGAGCGGCTATCAAATCGTCTTGGTTCCACAATGCGGGGCGCGGGCCGACTATAGACAACTCGCCCTTCAAAATATTAATGACCTGGGGAAGCTCGTCCAAACTTGATTTTCGCAAAAAACGCCCCACGGGTGTTATCAATGCTTCCGGGTTTTGTAAAAGGTGGGTAGGCACGTCTTTGGGCGCGTTTGAGTACATACTGCGAAACTTGTAAATCATAAAAAATTTACGGTTTTGCCCATAGCGTTTTTGCTTAAAAAACACCGGCCCGGACGAACTTAATTTAACCACTATCGCCAAAATTAGCATAACAGGCAGCCATACCGGCGCAAAAACAAGCACTAGCAAAACATCCCATATCCTTTTGACCCCAAGATACATACAAGCCTCCGGAAACTTGTCCATAATTTATTATATTTGAAAACGCTGCCGGGTATTCATAATTTCATTATTTATACAGAAATTTTATTGTGAAAGCAGCACCATTTCTAAACTCATTGTTGCCCGGTAATCTTCGTCCCAAACAACATCGGCTACCAAAATGCTGGCGGCTGTTTTTTCTAAGTCATACAAAAAATTTAGCACGTCGGTTTCAAAACCTTCACCGGTCATAAGAACCCGAAGTTGCGCAACACGCTCTAGCCTATAAACATCAAAACCAACAGATTCATTGGCGGTAAAACTTATGCTGCGCAAATTGTTTTGCACGGCCAAATCGCTAATGTTTGAAAGTACCGGCGTTAACTCTTCAATCGTTAACAAACGGCGCATTTCGTTTAATATTTCAATTTCTTGCAAATTATATTCATAGGTCAAATAAAAGTTTGTTTGCATCGCATATTGGCTTTCCAAGCGCATAACAAATGTCCGCATATTACGAACATCTCTTGCCATGGGAAAGACCCAGTTTAAACCAATAACGGCAACAAGCAAAAGCCAAATAACCGCAAAAATTTTAATTTGATTGCGATATAAACTCATATTAACTCCACCCTCTAAGCAACCACAGTCAACTGCGGCAGCGTAAGCTCAAACAACCATTGCGCAATCCACGAACCTTCCAACATAGCATAAACTGCCGGCTCGGCCCCGGCCACAAACAACACAGTAATAACCAGCCCAAGCCAAATAATAACAGCACCCACCGTGACCCCAAAAATAACACCGCCGATGCAGTTTACTATACGTATAACGGGCAGCGAACTCACAATGTCCAATACATTTCCAACAAGGACAAGCACCACCAAGGTTAGCGCAAAAACAATCAGAATTGCTATGCCGTTAATGGCTATATTTGCAAAAAAGCCCGAAACATATTCCTCTACCGTTGTAACTTGCAACATTTCAAACATACTTGGTGTGTTGTAGGAATGCAGCAGCGTTTGCAAAATATCCGGTATCGGCAGCGAATCAATAACTTCGGCACCGCGCGCAGTTGCGTGTTCGTAAAAAACACTCTCTAAATTTAACGCATCCGAAATACCCTCTTGTATCCTGGGCAACAACACCGTCTGGCGCAATGCGCGGGCAACAAAAGGGTAAAGCGTATGTGCTATAAAAATGGCCGCAAAAAAAGCAACCAGCCTATAGACTGCGCGAAGCAGCCCTCTGCGGTATCCAGCGATAGCACAGAGGGCAATGATTGCTAAAATTGCGACATCCAAAGTGTTCATCTAAGTTATCCTAACTTGGTTTATTGTTGATAGCCGTTCTAAACCGAACTATAAGTCCCGACTTTTTCAATATTGTGTAAATGACAAAACCAAACACCACAAATATTACCACAGGTAGTCCTGTTAATGCAACAAATAAGGCAATACTTGTCAGAATTGATACAACAAAATCCCAGGAAGCAGAAAATGCGGTAAGGAGTTGGGTGCCAAACCCGTCTTCCCCGGTTGGGGGGATTATATAATACGCTTCGTTGCCTTCATCCTCTTCAATTTCGCAAATCTCTATTACTTCATAAACGGCCAACCTTATGGTAGAGAAGCTTGCCAACTGGTCTATTTCTGTCAAACGCCGCTGATAGGCATCGACTGCAAGCCGCAAAGATGTTAGCTGGGATTCCAACCTAAGAATGTCGTTTAAATTGGTGGCGGCATCCAGCATAAGTTCTGTCCTGCGCAATTCTTCTTCCCGTATTCTGCTGCGGCTGGTAAGGTCGTGGAATTCCATGGTTACGTCTTCGCTTACTGTGCTAAAACGCGAAACTTGCGCCAAATCTACCAGCTCCGTATTAACACGGTCAAATAACCCTACCGGCACCCGCAGAACAAATTCCGCTCTCCAAAGCAGTAGGCTATTATCATGCGGGGCTTCTATCATCCACTGGTGAGAGCTTTCAACAAAACCGCCACGGTTCGCCACTATCCGATGGATACCTTCGACAGTTTCGCCGAAGTAAAACGTATTGAGTCCCAGGTCTGCAGACCGGATAATCATCCGCTGTGCGGCGGCTGTATCCCCATATGCTAATTGAACGTTGCTATCAGGTGCCGCATTGTCTACGCTGGGTACAGTGGCTTGGGGCGCTGTGTCCACAGGGGATAGCGCAGGAAGCATTGGGGATTCCGCTGACCGAGATGATACCGCCGGAAAGTTGCTGCCCCTGCTACCTTCAGATTCCAACACAGCATAATGCCCTGATGACCAAACACCATCTGGCGATGCAGAGCGGCCACTCTCATTGTTACTACAAGCTGCAAATAATAAAACAACAACCATAAGCATAATCACAAATATATTATTCTTCCTCATTATTCTCATCCCTTCCTTCTGGGTGCTGTATGTTTTGGCGTTTATAAACCCGCAATGCGAAAACGCCCACAACCAAAACTATGACAAGCGGCAAACTTATACGTGCCAAGAAAATCAAAACAACCTGAGTAACATTTGATGTACCTCTAAGCGAACGCATAAATTCATCTGCAATTTGGCGCCACCGTCCGGGTTCTTCTTCGGGCTCATCTTCAGGCTCCGGCTCATATTCCTGCTCTACTACCGGCGCAGCAATCGCCAAACTTACCACAATTTGCGAGCTACCCATGTCGAACTCCAAGCCATTCAACCGCCCCCGCAGGCGTTCCAAAGTGGCAATTACCTCTTGTAAGCGGACTTCTATTTGACGGAATTCGTCCAAAGTGTTGGCATCGTACAATAATTCCATCAATCTTTCATACTCTCTGTTACGGACATTGATTTCTGCCGTAAGCCCTGCCCACTCCGAAAATACATTAGTGGCCTCAGATTGGGAGTGTGTGACATATCCAAACCCATTAAGTAAATTCAAGCTCCTGTCCAAGTCGCGGTTTTGTACCATGCGTGTAGCCCTTCCCCTGCCGGCTACCACCCAAATTTGGCTGGACAGCTCAAACCCGGGTAAGGTACTCATGCTCACCAATGCACTTTCCATACACGCCACATATATTGTTATGCTATGTTGGTGTATAAGAAAATCTGTTGGTTGCTGGGCTTGTGTCACGTCTGCAAACACCATAAGCTGCAGCAAAACGATAGCAAGACCCAGTAAAATACGCTTCCACTTCATGTTAAAATCTCCTCCCGTGATCTCTATACCATATAAACCATCTGAAAAGAAAAACATTACAGTTGTGTTACATTTATTTTTTTGGCATCCATTATAAGTGACTCTGTCGCTTCCCGGAGTTGATGCCAAAGGCATCAACGAGGAAGTGTAGGTGGGATTCATTCCCAGGGTCGGTTGCAAAGCAACCTGCATTCCGAAATGGCGGGGTATACTCCTGCGAAGCAGGTTGTGCGAAGCGCAAGGCCCCCCGGCCAGTAAGCGTAGCTTACGAGAGGGTTTGGAGAGCCCCATTATAAACGAAAAAACCGCATCCAAAACCTTAGCCTTCATTAGAAGTACGCAGTTTTGCTTGCGGTTTTTCCGTTACTATATAAGTTCTAATAAAACCATTTCTGCGGCATCGCCACGGCGGGGACCCAATTTTACAATGCGAGTATAACCACCGTTGCGCCCTGTATATCTTGGCGCCCATTTATCAAACATCATACCAGCAAGGTCTGCCAATTTAGTTTCACTACGGTTGCGCCTTTTGCCCATTGGCGTTTTCCTAACTTTGTCAAGTGGTGTATCGGAAGCCGGGTAAAGTACACTTAGTATTTTACGCCTTGCCGCCAAACGGGACGGGCTATCTTTTTTAATGCTACGCTCTATCTCATCAAAAACTGTAACTTTGCGGCCATCTTTTTCTTCTTTAACACGCTTGCCATTTCCGTCTTTGCGGGGTACTTTGGCTGTCACAGTCACTGTTTCAAAATTATCTTGTTCTTTCACAGCAAGGGTTATCAGCTTTTCAGCTATACGCCTTACTTCTTTAGCACGCGTTTCTGTTGTAGTAATCTTGCCATGGTGTATCAGTTGAGTAGTTAGGGCACGAAGCATCGCTTTACGCTGATCCGACGTACGTCCTAATTTTCTATAGCCGGGCATGATATCTCTCCTTTTTATGAAGTGGGGCTGCACCTTATAGGCCCCTCGCTATGAAGGAAGTTTGATTCCCGCATAGTCGGCTACGCTATTAAAACGCAGCCGTTAGGTGTCTTATTCATCTAACTTCCGTAGGGCTAACCCCAAATCCGTTAGTTTTTTCAAAACTTCTTCCAAAGATTTGCGACCTAGGTTGCGCACCTTCATCATATCTTCTTCGGTTTTGGCTGCCAAATCTTCTACCGTATTTATACCGGCGCGTTTTAAACAGTTGTAAGAACGAACAGAAAGATCCAGCTCTTCAATCGTCATTTCGAGCATTTTCTCTCTTAAGCCTTCTTCACGCTCTATCATAATTTCAGCAGATTTTGCACTGTCAGACAAGTCTACAAACAGGTTAAAATGCTCTGTAAGAATTCTTGCAGCTAGGCAAATGGCATCTTTAGGGCTTATTGTACCGTTTGTCCATACTTCCATTGTTAGCTTATCGTAGTCTGTAACGCTACCTACACGGGTTGGTTCAACAGAAAAGTTAACCTTGCGCACAGGTGTAAAAATAGAATCTATAGGAATCAAACCAATTGGCTGGTCAGCATTTTTGTTTTTATCTGCGCCCACATATCCATGGCCTTTTCGTATGGTCATTTCAATAAATAAGCTTGAATCTGCATTATCAAGCGTAGCAATAACCAAATCCGGGTTTAAAACCTCGACGTCTGAACCGAGCTTAATATCTTTTGCGTAAACAACACCTGCTCCTGTTGCTTCAATTGTAGCCGTTTTAGCACCTAAACTTTCGCTAAAATCACGCAAAGCAAGGGATTTAAGATTAAGGACTATCTCCGTAACATCCTCTTTAACACCCGGTATGTGACTAAACTCATGTAAAACGCCATCTATACGTATATTGCTAACAGCAGCACCAGGCAGACTAGACAATAGTACACGCCTTAAAGCATTTCCCATTGTAGTACCAAATCCACGCTCTAACTGGTCTACTATAAAACGACCATAATGATTACCCCGGGATTCCTCTACTTCTATTTGAGGTTTTTCGATCTCAAGCATTCCGTTTCAAACCTCCTTTAACTAGATGTTCTATTTAGAGTACAACTCAACAATAAGCGTTTCGCGTACAGGAATCAACACTTGCTCACGGGTTGGTTTAGAACTTACTGTGCCACGCAAGTTGCCATGGTCAGCTGTAAGCCACTCCGGAACACTGCGGCTGTTAGAAACATCTAAAATATCTTTAAAGCGTGTTAGGCTCTTGGATTTTTCTGCAACTTGGATTACATCACCAACTTTAACTTGATAAGATGGGATGTTAACCCTTTTACCATTTACAGTTATAAGGTTGTGGCGCACCACTTGACGCGCCTCTGTGCGAGAACGGCCATAACCCAGCCTATAAACAGCATTATCTAAGCGCATTTCCAATAAGCGAACCAAGTTTTCACCGGTAACGCCCGGGGTACGGTCTGCGATATCGAAATATTTACGGAACTGGCCTTCCAGTACGCCGTAAATACGCTTAGCTTTTTGTTTTTCACGGAGCTGTTGCCCATATTCAGAAAGTTTTTTGCGGCTTGTGCCGTGTTGACCTGGTGCGGTTGGGCGTTTGTTAATTGCACAAGTACCCTTCATGCACCTTTCGCCTTTAAGGAATAATTTTTCGCCCTCTCTGCGGCAAAGCCTGCAAACAGGACCAATATATCTTGCCATTATCTGATACCTCCTTAGACTCTTCTACGCTTGGGTGGTCGGCATCCGTTATGCGGCACAGGGGTTACATCTTTAATAAGGGTAACTTCCAAGCCTGCTGCCTGAAGCGCACGAATAGCAGCTTCTCTACCACTTCCAGGGCCATTTACAAATACTTCTACCGTTTTTAGTCCATATTCCTTTGCAGCACTGCATGCAGTATCCGCAGCCATTTGTGCGGCATATGGGGTGGACTTACGGCTACCACGGAAACCAAGCTGTCCGGCACTTGCCCAACTTAGAGCATTACCAGTGGCATCGGTGATTGTGACAATGGTATTGTTAAAGGATGATTGAATATGCACTTGACCGCGATCCACAAATTTTCTATCGCGTCTACGACGAGTAGCCGCCGTACGCTTAACCTGCTTTTTTGGCATTTATGTCCCTCCGATTACTTCTTCTTATTGGCGACCGTACGTGCCTTACCTTTGCGGGTACGGGCATTTGTACGAGTACGTTGACCGCGAACAGGTAGGCTTTTGCGATGGCGGATACCACGATAGCAGCCGATTTCAACCAACCGCTTAATGTTTAGCGCCACTTCACGACGCAAGTCGCCTTCTACTACCTGCGAGCTTTCAATAATATTACGGATACGAGTTGCTTCATCCTCTGTTAAATCGCGTACACGAGTATCCGGGCTAATGCCTGCCTCTTTTAAAATGCGATTTGAACTACTGCGGCCAACACCATAAATATAGGTTAGGCCAATTTCGACCCGTTTTTCCCTGGGCAAGTCAACGCCTGCGATACGTGCCATAAAATCCTCCTATTATAATGGGGCTCGGCTCCAACCCCGTTGCTATACATGGAGTAAATCCATGTTCCGCTTCTTTCGGGAAGGGCTAAAGACCCGCTATTATTAAATTTTAGCCTTGTCTTTGCTTATGCTTAGGGTTTTCACAAATAACCCTAAGTGCACGCTTACGACGTATAAGCTTGCATTTCTCACACATTGGTTTTACTGATGGTCTAACTTTCATTGGTTCCATCTCCTTCTTACTAAATGGGATTATTTATCCCGCCAAACTATCCGCCCCTTGGTCAAGTCGTAAGGTGACATTTCTATCAGCACCTTATCGCCTGGGATTATGCGAATAAAATTCATACGTAATTTGCCGGATATATGTGCGAGAATGACATGCCCATTCTCCAGCTTCACTTGAAAAGTGGCATTGGGTAGTTTTTCTATTACTCTGCCTTCTACCTCAATTACATCATCTTTTGACAACGTGACCTACCTCCCTCACCTTGACCTAGCCTGGTAGCGAAAATTTTCAGTTCTTTGCGGATATCCGCATCTTGCAAGGCCCGCCCAACAACATCCAAACTTGCAATGTAATTTGTGGGCTGAACATGCTTTACTTTTTTCTTCTTAGGCTTATTTAAAGTGCGTAAACTTCCATCCACCAAATTCAGATATTCGCCCTGAACGTTTATTACCACAAAGGCTTTTCCTTTGTCACGTCCACATTTTGCAAATACCACCTGTCCTATATTCATAATGTTAACACATCCGGTTCACCGTCTGTAATTAGGACTGTATTTTCGTAGTGGGCAGAAAATCCACCATCTTTTGTTATCACTGTCCACGTATCATCGCAAGTAACTGTTTTGCCCAAGCCTGTGTTTATCATAGGCTCTATGGCTAAAGTCATCCCACGCCCCAAACGAGGACCGCGTGTTTTTTGCCGAGTATGAGGAATTTGAGGGCCTTCGTGAAGCTGGCGTCCTATACCATGTCCGCACCATTCTTCTACTACGCTGAAACCATTTGATTCTACGCAATCTCCGATGGCGGCAGATATATCATGTAACCTTAAACCAGCCTTGGCGTATTTAATACCTTCAAAAAACGCTTTTTCTGCTGTGTCAATTAGCTTGCGATGGTTTTCGCTTATTTCACCTACAGGGTGAGTACGCGCCGCATCGCCATGAAAATGCTTATAACACACGCCAATGTCAATACTAACAATATCGCCATTTTTTAGACGTCGTATACCCGGAATGCCGTGTATAACTTCGTTGTTTACACTTGTGCAAATTGTAGCGGGGTACCCATTGTAACCAAGGAAACTTGGTTTAGCATCTTGACTAATAATATAATCGTAGGCTATTTGGTCAAGCTCCCCGGTTGTTATGCCTTGCTTGATATGGCTTGCCAGCAACTCATGTGTTTTGGCACAGATACGACTGGCATGCCGCATAATGGCGATTTGGTCATCGTTTTTTACGAAAATTCCCATGATACCTCTTTTACAAAAAGCCTTTGTAATGACGCATCAATAGTTGGGACTCCAACTGCTTAACAAACTCTAGTGCAACACCCGTTACAATCAAAAGTGATGTACCACCGAAGCCAATACCTGTAAGTTCCGGTATGAAACGCTCTACCAGAATGGGCGTAATAGCAATTAATGCATAAAAACACGCGCCAATCCAGGAAAGCCTGTTAACAGTAGTTTGGATAAACTCGCTAGTGGGCTGCCCCGGCCTTATACCGGGTATAAACCCACCGTTTTTCTTCAAATTTTCTGCCATATCACGAGGATTAACAGCAAAGGACGTATAGAAATGCGTAAACATGAAGATTAAAACTACATATAATATCGCACCTACCGGATGGTTCCAATCCAAGTACCGGGTTACAGTATTTAACGGACCAGCACCGGGGAAAAACTGCGCTATTTGTTGCGGAAACTGCAGTAAGCTCATAGCAAAGATTATTGACAGAACACCAGCTAGGTTAACTTTAATTGGGATAAAGTTTTGAGGCATTGTACCGCGCCCAGCAGCTACAGCTCTTTTAGCGTACTGTACAGGAATCCTGCGTTCACCTTCATGAACCATTACAACAAAGGCTATCAATGCGGCAAAGACTACCAGTATAAGTGCAACTTGTAAAGAACCCATTACCGGAGATTCGCCTGTTACCATAATCCAAAGTGCTAAAGCACCATTTGGTAACGCCGCCAAAATATTAGCAAAAATTAGGAAAGATGCACCTTGTCCTATACCTTTTTCCGTTATAAGCTCTGCCAGCCACATGATGAAAATTGTACCCGACATCATGGCCAGCGTAGCAAGTGCATATACAAAAAGATTTTGATGCCCTTCACGGAATAGGTTAACACCTGACTGGTTGAAGTTTGTATAAGAAAAAACTGTGGCCGCAGCCTGCAAAGCAGCCAAAGCTACCGCAAGCCAACGCGTGTATTGCTGAATTTTTTTGTTACCTTCTTCGCCCTCATTCTTCAGTTCGCTGAAATATGGAAGAGCATAAGATAATAACTGCATGATAATAGATGCGGTAATGTATGGGGCAATACCCATCGCGAATAGCGATCCTATTCCACCGCCAGCTATCATGCTAAAGACTGTCATGGCAAAGTCGCGATCAAAACCTTCTCCGCCACCTCGTACAATGTCCAGCCATTGTAAATCTATACCCGGTAAGGGAATAGCCGAACCGAAACGGAATATAAGAAGCAGCAATAGTATAAATAGCAGCTTCTTACGAATGTCCTCTACGCGCCAGGCATTGGCGAATATCTTAAACACTATACCACCTCTGCTTTTCCACCCGCAGATTGGATTTTTTCGGCGGCGGCTTGGCTAAAATAGTTGACTTTAACTGTTAGCTTTTTATCAACAGTACCATTACCCAAGATTTTTACACCATCACGAGGGTTTGATACCAATCCCTTTTGCTTTAACGCCGCAATATCCACCGTGTCCCCGTCATTAAATACGTTGAGTAGCTGAACATTAATGGCTACAATTTCTTTGGTGTTACGGCAGGTGAAACCCCTTTTGGGTAAGCGGCGGTACAAAGGCATTTGTCCACCCTCGAACCCTACTTTGCCACCACTGCCAGAACGTGAACGTTGACCTTTGTGTCCGCGGCCAGCTGTCTTACCATTACCAGAGCCGTGTCCACGACCACGACGCCAAGCCTTAGTTGTTGCGCCTTCGGCTGGCTTCAATTCTCCTAGCTTCATGGCCATCACTCCTTCTCTTATCATACGGCTAATAATTATTTCCGTATTAGAATTATGCTTGTTCCACTTTAATCAAGTGTTTTACGTGGTGAATCATGCCGCGTATAGCAGCATTATCTTTTTGCTCCACAGTAGCATGAAGCTTGCGTAGCCCTAATGCTGCAATTGTTGCCCTATGTTTGGGCTTACTGCCAATTGGGGAACGCACTAAAGTAATTTTTAACATTAGGAATTCCTCGCTTCATAAATCTCTTCCACAGGTTTGCCCCTAAGCCTTGCTACAGTAGCAGGTGTTTTCATTGCTTGAAGGCCTGCCAACGTTGCTTTAACTACATTGTGCTTATTATTAGAACCTAAGGATTTTGTAACAATGTTACGCACCCCGGCAAGCTCAAGCACAGCACGTACAGCACCGCCTGCGATAACACCAGTACCTTCAGGTGCAGGGCGCATTAAAACTTTCGCAGCACCAAAGTGACCAAGCACTTCATGGAAAAGAGAGTCGTTTTCATTTTTTTCGATATACATCATGTTTTTCTTGGCATCTTCTTTACCTTTGCGAATAGCTTCGGGAACTTCCTTAGCTTTACCTAGCCCAAGACCAACATGGCCATTTCCATCTCCAACAACCACAATTGCGGCAAAACGAAAGTTACGTCCGCCTTTTACTACTGTTGTTACACGGTTGATGGTCACTACCCGGTCTTGTAAATCTAAGGCATTTGCGTCTATCTTTTTCATAAGCTTCTCCTTTACAATGGGGCTTTACCCCAAACCCCGTCGCTTCGCTGGGGCAACCCCAGCTACGCTTCCTTCGGGAAGCGGACAAGGCCGCTTCTTAACCTAGAATTTCAAACCGGCTTCCCTGGCAGCATCTGCCAGAGCCTGTAGTTTGCCGTGGTAGATATAACCACTGCGGTCAAAAACTATAGTGTCTATGCCTTTTTCAAGTGCTTTTTTTGCAACATGTGTGCCAATAGCTTTTGCGGCTTCCAAGTTGGATTTAGACTCTAGATTATTAGCTTTAACAAAAGCTACATCCAACGTGGACGCACTTGCTAAGGTATGACCGGCTACGTCGTCTATAAGCTGCGCATAGATGTATTTATTGGATTTAAACACCGTAAGGCGTGGCCTTACAGCTGTACCCGATAAGTTACGACGCATTTTGTAATGACGTTTCTTACGTGCCACAGCACGTGATGGTTTATTAATCATGCCTCTCACCTACCGTCCTTATTTCTTACCGGCTTTACCGGCTTTGCGTCTAATATGCTCTGTATCATATTTGATACCCTTGCCTTTGTATGGCTCTGGTGGGCGTTTAGCGCGTATATTTGCGGCATATTGACCAACTTTTTCTTTGTCTATGCCGGTGATAGCTATTTTATTTGTACCTTCCACTTCGCTGGTTACACCATCGGGGTCGGTCATTTCTACAGGATGCGAATATCCTAGGTTTAGGGTAAGCTTATTACCGCTTTTTGCTGCACGGTATCCTGTACCATTTATCTCGAGGCGTTTGGTGTATCCTTCTGTAACGCCAACAACCATGTTGTTTATAAGCGTACGAGTTAGACCATGCAAAGCCTTATGTCGCTTTAAATCACTGGGCCTGGTTATGACTAACTGACCCTCTTCTTGTGCGATGTTCATATCAGCAGATAACTTACGTGTTAGTTCGCCTTTTGGCCCTTTTACCGTAAGAAGGTTACCTTCCCCAAGTGTGAATGTTACACCTCCTGGGATGGTAACTGGCATTTTGCCAATTCTGGACATGTTCTGCACCTCCTTTTATTTTAATGGAACCCTGCCCCAAACCCCGCCGCTACAGTGGACGAAGCCCACCTACGCTTCCTTCGGGAAGTGACGGAGCCACTTTATTTATTACCAAACAAACGCTAATATTTCTCCACCAACACCCTGCAAACGAGCTTCTTTATCGGTTAATACGCCTTTATTGGTAGAAACAATTGCAAGACCCAAACCGTTTAACACTCTTGGCAAGTCTTCGCAACTCGCATACACACGCAACCCTGGTTTAGAGATGCGTTTTAGCCCTGCGATAACTTTTTCGCTCTTGTTGCGGCCATACTTAAGGGTGATGCGCATAGTCTTTTTAACGCCGTTTTCTATTACTTCGTAGTTTTTCACATAACCCTCTTTTACCAAAATAGAAGCAATTGACTCCTTCATTTTGGAAGACGGCATATCTACAGTTGTGTGCCTTGCCATGTTCGCATTGCGAATCCTGGTTAGCATATCGCCAATTGGATCTGATAACACGGGGCGCTCCTCCTTGCTCTCAATTTAAATGGGGCTCTGCCCCAAACCTCGCCGTTCCGGTGGGAATGGATCCCACCTACACTTCCTCGTTGATGCCTTCGGCATCACTCCGGAAGGGTAAGGTACTTGCCCAATAGTCTTAGGGCCCTACTGCAGCTATGATTACCAACTTGCTTTGCGTACTCCGGGGATTTGACCCTTGTACGCAAGCTCACGGAAGCAAATACGGCATATACCATATTTACGCAAGGTTGCGTGGGGACGACCACAGATATTGCAACGATTATATGCCCTAACAGCAAATTTTGGCTTACGCTGACATTTTAAAATTAATGATTTTTTCGCCATAATGTCCTCCTAGTTGGCACGAACAAAGGGCATCCCAAACAGAGTCAGAAGCTCACGAGCCTCTTCATCGGTTTTGGCAGTGGTTACAAAAACCACTTCCATACCCCTGAGCTTATCTATTTTATCGAAAGAAATTTCAGGGAAAATCAGTTGCTCTTTAATACCCAAAGTATAATTACCACGCCCATCGAATGCATCCGGATTTACACCACGGAAGTCTCGTACACGGGGAATAGCCACGCTAATAAGCCTGTCTATAAAGCTATACATCTTCGCCCCGCGAAGCGTTACCTTGCAGCCAACCGGCATACCAGCACGAAGTTTAAAGTTAGAGATAGACTTCTTAGCCTTTGTTACAATTGGCTTTTGTCCGGTAATTGTAGCCATATCGCCTACTGCATGTTCGACAACTTTGGCATTGTCCTTTGCTTCACCCAACCCGATATTTACTACTACTTTTTCGATTTTGGGCACTGCCAGTTTATTTTTATAATTGAATTTTTTCATCATGCCATCGACGATATCTGTGTCGTATATGCCTTTAAGCCGACTCATGGCTTACCTCCTTCAGAATGGGGCCCTGCCCCAAACCCCGCCGCTATACATGGAATGAATCCATGCTCCGCTTCCTTTGGGAAACGGACGGAGCCGTTTTAGTCAATAACTTCACCTGTAGTTTTTGCTACACGTTTTTTTACTGTTACTTTCTTGCCGTCCTTCTCGGTTATTTCCAACTTATATCCCAAACGGGTAGGCTTACCTTTATGAAGATACATAACGTTGGAAGTATGAAGGGCAGCTTCACGGCGGGTTATTCCGCCAGTCTGGTTGGTGCGGTTAGACTTCTGATGCTTTGTTTGCATATTCAGCCCTTCCACAATTACTCTATTTTTTGCGCGGTCTATCTGAAGGATGCGACCGGTGCGATCTACGTCTTTACCGGCTATTACCTGAACCATATCGCCACGCTTTAGTTTTGTTTTGGTAGATGTCATTTTCTCTCTCTCCTTACAGAACTTCCGGGGCGAGGGATACTATACGCATAAATTGTTTATCACGAAGCTCCCTTGCTACTGGCCCAAAGATACGTGTTCCGCGTGGGGTGTTATCGTCTTTGATGATAACAGCGGCATTTTCATCGAAGCGGATGGACGAACCGTCTGGGCGTGATAACCCTTTTACGGTACGTACAATTACTGCCTTTACCACTTCACCTTTTTTTACAACACCGCCAGGGGATGCATCTTTAACAGAACACACGATGATGTCGCCCACGTTGCCGTAGCGGCGTTTACTACCGCCAAGTACACGTATGCACATCAATTCCTTCGCACCAGAATTATCTGCGGATGCCAGCCGTGTTTGTTGCTGAACCATGTTGTTGCCTCCTTATAACTTTCAACCCCTCGTTTATTAAAACGCAAAGGTCAAAGTGGCGGTTCTTATTTCGCTTTTTCAACTATTGAAACTAAACGCCAACGCTTATCTTTTGATATTGGACGGGTTTCCATTACGCGAACCCTATCACCGATACCGCATTCGTTGGTCTCGTCATGAGCTTTCAACTTGTAAGTGCGTTTTACAATTTTACCAATAATGGGATGGCGTACGCGGTTTTCCACTGCCACCACAATTGTTTTGTCCATTTTGTCGCTTACCACCCGGCCTACCCGGGTTTTGCGTAGATTACGAGTCTCCACGATGATTTACCTCCATTAGCTTAAGCTAAACCCTTAGCGCGCTGTGTCATTACCGTTTGTATACGGGCAATGTTTTTACGCACCTCGCGGATTCGTGCCGTGTTATCGAGTTGGTTTGTTGCGTTTTGGAAACGCAAGTTGAAGAGTTCCTTCTTACTGCTTACTAGGTCTGTACGCAACTCTTCCACGGATTTATCATTAAGGGACTCTAGGTATTTCTTTGACTTCATTAACCCCAGCCTCCTTATTCTTACGAACTAGCTTCAGCCGGGGCTTCGGCTGAAGCTAAAATTTCTTCAAGCTCTTCTTTTGACACAACCTTACATTTGATAGGCAGTTTATAAGAAGCAAGCTTTAGCGCGCGGCGTGACAATTCCTCATCTGCGCCTGCTATTTCAAACATTACACGTCCGGGTTTTACAACCGCTACCCAGTATTCTGGGGAGCCTTTACCCTTACCCATACGGGTCTCAGCAGGTTGGGCTGTAACGGGCTTATCCGGGAAAATTTTAATCCATACTTTACCGCCACGGCGCATAGTACGGTTTATAACAATACGAGCAGCTTCTATCTGGTTTGCTGTTATCCAGCAGGGCTCCATAGCCACCAGACCGAAAGTACCGTAGGTGATTCTATTGCCGCGGAGCGCCTTGCCTGTCATCCGACCGCGGAACTGTTTGCGTCTTTTTACCCTTTTTGGCATTAGCATTGTTAAAGCCTCCTCCTTCCCGTCTGTTTCTATTACGGTCACCCCTGTCGCCTCTATCGTCACGACGTTGGAAACCTGGGATAACTTCGCCTCTGTAGAGCCATACTTTTACACCCAAAATACCATAGGTGGTTTTGGCTTCGGCAAAGCCATAATCTATATCGGCACGTAAGGTTTGTAGTGGAATTGTACCTTCATGGAAAGTTTCTGAACGCGCGATATCTGCGCCGCCAAGACGGCCTGATACCATCGTTTTAATTCCTCTTGAACCGGCTTTCATAGCACGCTGCATCGCTTGACGCATTGCACGGCGGAAAGCTGTGCGGTTTTCTAAATCTTTGGCGATTGTTTCTGCTACAAGTTGAGCATTAACTTCCGGCCTTTTGATTTCAAAAATCTCTACATCTACTTTTTGCTCAGAAAGCTTTTGCAGCTTTGCGGTCAGTTCTTGAATTGCTTGACCGTTGCGCCCGATAATAACACCGGGACTTGCACTGTGCAGTGTAATTTTCACGCGGTCAGTAGTGCGCTTAATTGCTATGCGCGCTATTTTCGCATTTGTTAAATTATTTTTTATATACTGACGTAGCTTGTGGTCTTCCAAAATGAATTTTGCAAAATCTTTCTCTGCGTACCACACGGAATCCCATTCTTTGTTAATGCCCAAGCGCAAGCCGTGGGGGTTTACTTTTTGACCCATGTGATCACCTCTCGCCTAATTCATTTAAAATAATTGTGATGTGACTTGTACGCTTATTGATGCGATAAGCACGGCCTTTGGCACGTGGCTGGATACGCTTCAATGTTGGCCCTTGGTCTGCAAATACGTCTTGCACATACAGGTTAGATGGATCAAGTGAATGATTTTCTTCTGCATTAGCAACGGCGGATTTTAACACTTTGCTTATAAGCACCGCACCATACCTTGGGTTAAATTGCAGCAGTGCTGCTGCCTGCATAACGCCTTTGCCCTTTATTTGCTCTAAGACAATGCGCGCCTTACGGTCGGATATGCGGGCAAATTTATGAATCGCATGAGGACGCTTTTCGCGGTTTTCCTTATTGCGTTGTTGCTTGTATTGGCTTCTTGAACCTGCCATCTTCTTGCCCTCCTACCTTGCTTTACTTCTTTTTTCAGCATCTTTGCCATGGCCGCGATATGTGCGGGTAGAGGCAAACTCACCTAGTTTATGGCCAACCATATCTTCTGTGATGTACACAGGCACATGCTTGCGGCCATCATGAACTGCTATGGTAAAACCAATCATTTCCGGGAAAATGGTAGAGCGGCGTGACCAAGTCTTAATTACTTGGCTGTTGGTTGCAGAACCCTGCGCCTCTACTTTTTTCATCAGGTGGTCGTCTACGAACGGCCCTTTTTTTAACGATCTGCCCATGTTTGACGAAACCTCCTATTTAGAACCGCGCTTGCGGACAATATACTTATTGCTGTGTTTGTTTTTCTTACGGGTTTTGTAGCCAAGCGCAGGCTTGCCCCAAGGGGTAGACGGCGCAGAACGTCCAATTGGTGCTTTACCTTCACCACCACCATGGGGGTGGTCGTTCGGGTTCATAACAGAACCGCGGACAGTTGGGCGAATACCCATGTGACGTTTTTTACCCGCCTTACCAATGTTGATAAGTTCGTGGTCTTGGTTGCCCACTTGGCCGATTGTAGCACGGCAAAATACCGGTAACAAACGCATTTCCCCGGAAGGAAGGCGTACTGTTGCGTATTTTTCGTCCTTAGCCATAAGCTGAGCCACGTTGCCGGCAGAACGAACCATTTGCCCACCACGCCCCAGCTTCATTTCAATATTGTGAATCTCGGTTCCGATAGGGATAAACTTCATTGGAAGCGCATTACCCGGACGAACCTCAGCCTCTTCGCCGCTCATTAGCGTATCGCCGACTTTAACACCAATTGGAGCTAAAATGTAGCGTTTTTCGCCATCCACATAATGAAGAAGAGCGATGTTTGCTGTGCGGTTTGGATCATATTCTACAGCCGCAACTTTGGCCGGAATATTGTCTTTGTTGCGCTTAAAGTCAATTAAGCGGTACTTAATTTTGTGCCCGCCACCCCTGTGGCGTACCGTTATCCTACCTTGCCCATTGCGTCCGCTATGGGTTGGAAGATGCTGGACCAGACTTTTCTCCGGCTTAGACCTTGTTATTTCCGCAAAGTCGGAAACAGTCATTTGCCTTTGGGAAGGGGTTAGGGGCCTGTAACGTTTAATACCCATTTTGTCAGAACTCCTTCAATCGTTTAGATACCTTCAAAGTATTCAATCTGGCTGCTGCCAGGGGTTAGCTTAACAATAGCTTTTTTGCGGATTGCAGTCCTGCCCGGAAGGGAGCCTCTGCGCTGGCGTTTTTTCGGATGCGTTATCAATGTGTTAACGTACTCAACCTTTGTGCCTGCGAAAAGCTTTTCCACAGCTTCTTTAATTTGAGTCTTGGTTGCTTTTGGGTGAACATAGAACATGTAAACCGGATCAGCAGCCTTATCCGTCTTCATCTCTTCGCCATTAGAGTTAGTATCTCTGCCATGTGAAACAAGGCGCATACTCTTCTCTGTCATAAGAGGTTTTTGGATAATGTCGTAATACTGTAAATTTGCCATTATGCATACACCTCCTGCATTTTAAGCACGGCTTCCTTGGTTACAACCAAGCTTTCGTGGTTTAAGATGTCATATACATTTATTGTATTTATGGCGGCGGTTTTAATTGTTGGGATATTTCTGGCAGACTTCATAACATTAACGTTGCTGCCATCCATCACGAACAATGCTTTGCCCAGATTTAAGCTGGAGCAAACACCCACCATGGCTTTTGTTTTAATTTCAGGCAAATCCAGATTATCCAGAACCACCAAATTACCATTTCTAACTTTGTCTGTTAGCACAGATTTAAGCGCCAACCTTTTTAATTTTTTGTTTAGCTTGAAGGAAAAATCTCTTGGTTTTGGGGCAAATACCACACCGCCGCCTACCCATTGGGGCGAACGAATCGAACCTTGACGGGCTCGTCCCGTTCCTTTTTGTCTCCAAGGCTTACGACCGCCACCGCGTACTTCTGCACGGGTTTTGGTGCTTTTGGTACCCTGTCTTTGATTGGCCAAATATTGAACCACTGCCATATGGACAGCGTGTTCGTTTATTTCTATATCAAAGATTTCAGGCATCAGGTCGATATTACCAACGGCTTTACCGTTCATATCTTTAATTTCTACTGTAGCCACGTTCCAACCTCCATATCAATTTGCTCACATCAAGACTTAACCGTACTTTTTACCATTACCAAAGCACCTTTGATGCCTGGCACTGCGCCTTTTACAAGGATTAGATTTTTTTCGGCATCTGTGCGAACAACTTCCAGGTTTTGCACAGTAACGGCTTCGGCACCCATATGTCCAGGTGCTTTTTTACCTTTACGCACCCTACCCGGCGTAGTACCGGAACCCATAGAGCCCAAGCCACGGTGATACTTAGAACCATGGGTCATTGGCCCACGGCTTTGATTATGGCGCTTTATCGCACCCTGAAAGCCCTTACCCTTAGATGTTCCGCTAATGTCAACTTGGTCACCCGCAGCAAACATATCGGCTTTAATTTCGGAACCGACCTCGTAAGCATCGCAATCGTCAAGCTTTAGTTCGCGAAGCGTACGGAACGGAGTTGCACCAGAGCCAAGATTGGCTGCAAAATGCCCCATCTCTGGCTTATTAACCAGGTTTTTGCGAATTTCGCCAAAGCCTACTTGAAGGGCAGAATACCCATCTTTTTCAACTGTTTTACGTTGAACCACTTTACAGGGACCCGCCTCAAGAACTGTTACGGGGATAACTGTACCGTTTTCTGTAAAAATTTGAGTCATGCCCAATTTTCTAGCTAAAATTGCTTTTTTCATAATTTTGCGCCTCCGACTTACATAATTTTTACCGAGATGTCTACACCATCAGGAAGATCCAGCCTGGTTAGCGCATCCACAGTTTTGGGTGTTGGCATCAAGATGTCGATTAGACGCTTGTGCGTACGTGACTCGAACTGCTCGCGAGAGTCTTTATATTTGTGTACTGCCCGAAGGATTGTGACCACTTCCTTCTTGGTGGGTAGTGGAATTGGCCCGCAGATGTTAGCGCCTGTGCGCTTAGCAGTCTCGATGATTTGAGCCACAGATTGGTCGATTAGCTTGTGGTCGTAAGCTTTTAAATTGATTCTGATTTTCTGGTTTTGCATGAGATTCCTCCACTTTACGCAGTACCGTTATATTTGTGATATTACATAGCCTGTTTTGTTCACGCAACCGGGCGTGTCGTATTTATTAATTATAAAGATTGCTACATAGTAAAACCATGGCAAAGCCCAAAAACCATGCCACGAGAAATGAGTATACACTATGATTTTGGTTTGTGCAAGTGTTTTTTTATTTTTTTGGGTTTTTTCTGCAAAAGTAAATTCTATTTAGTCTGAAAAGAGTAAAAGGGAGTAATCCCAATCCATCTGCACTTATTTTTTGTAGAATTGAGGAGTAAAGGTACAGGCGAGTGGAGATTTGGGCAATAACGCCCGGTGGAATGCATCGGGTTACGCAGTGCGTGGCATTTGCCCGCCGGGAACCTTAGCCATGCAGTAGCCCCCCAAGGTCCGGTGCAGCACCCCCTATGGGAACGCCGGGCGCACGGCCACCCGCTGAGAATTTACAGCCACCGGAACGCATGGCCAGTGATTCCGCGGGGTTGGCGGTGCTGGCCGAGAGGGCGGTATTGGATGGTGTGGGGCATGTGCGGGTAAACGCGCCCGGTGGGACGTGTTTGGTTGTAGGGTGCAGGGGTGGTGGCGTAATTGTGATAAAGTTTGGATAAAATAGTGCGCGTGATTGTGATAAAATATCGCACAAATATTATCGCAGTTATGATAATATTATGCCAAGTGTGCATTGTTGCCCAGCGTTTCCGCTATGCGCGCAAGAATGGTGGCAAAGCATTGCTGGGCGGGTCGGCGGTGGGAAAGGGGCTTCGAGGGATGCGCCAAGGTACGCATCCCCAAATGTCACAAAAGCGGAACACCCGGGAAAAATTCGAAAAGCTCATACATTCCTCTTGGACTCTCATTAAAACTTCCTTTGTTCGTGTTTAACGAAAAATATCGCGTTACGCCATTGTAGTCAACAAATGAAATTCCCCTGTGCGGGAACGTACCGCGCGGATGCCATGAAACAAGAAACGGTTGTTCATGCGAAATTTTTCCGGCGTTGTAAATATCGATATTGTAATAATAAAAATAATCAACGCCTTGACCTATCTCAATCCACCTAAAATCGTATAGTGGCATGTTAGGCACGATAATAATTTCCTTAAAGAGAGTGGCGTCGCGAGGAATGTCAAGAAATTCTACAAAAGAATCATAATTTGCTAAACTTTCGTCCGTTGCAAGAGTAATGCTTATTACAATTTCACCCAACCTGTTCAGGCTGTACGGGCTAATTATTAATTGAGAATCAAAAACCTGTGCGCCATAGTGTTGGAAAAAACATGCAGGAATAAAAATCATCTCATTATAAATAATTGGCTCCGCCGGCATGAAAAGTTGCTGTTCTATTCCAGTCCAATAATATTCCCGTTCGCCGAGTTGAAGCTGATATAAGCTGCCAATCATAATTTCTCCGGATTCTACGTCCCAAGTGACCTCGTACCCCAACGCCTCTACGACTTCCTGCAATGGAATCATCATTATGGGAAGCAACACCTCCACGCTAACCTCCGCCCCATGATAATGTCCGATAAAACGAAGCCCGAGAGCGAGGTGTTTCCAAATGGGCGCAGGTGCGTCTATAACTTCACCATTGATTATTATTTTTTCGGGAAGTTCAAGCCACGGCTCGACCAATTCATGTTCGTACGGCTCAATCCTGTGAGTGGTAGTAAACGGTGAATTTTCAAAGCGTGTTATGACAGAACGTGCGGATTCAAAAAGAGCCTCAATATATTCGTCCCGGTTGAAGAAAAATTCATCACCGTAAAATTCCGACCACTCTGCCCGTGGGATAATTATGAGAGGCGGAGGTTCAAGAGATTCTTCATGGCATTCGTTTTTCTCGATAGTATTTTCCGTGGAGCCTATGGCTTCAACCACACATGATGTATATTCCGGGTCTTGAAT
>Ga0131853_10005782_pt1 | contig 22372 bp, 18 predicted proteins | sample TergutLab28metaG_FD_92764 | JGI IMG/M metagenome (GOLD analysis project Ga0131853, IMG submission 92764) | Labiotermes labralis P1 segment gut microbial communities from Petit-Saut dam, French Guiana - Lab288 P1 (version 2) (version 2) | ecosystem: Host-associated > Arthropoda: Insects >... | reverse complement strand
TGGAAAGGGTATGTAGTCAAACACAACTATGTCAATTAAGATGTATTTAATGGCTATACTAGACAACTACATGTTTCGGCCTTTACTGGCCATCTTCAGGTTGTCTTCAAGAGAACTTAAGGTACTACTATATACATTACGCAATAAGGCCCATATGTAGAGATCTCTACATCACATGCGTGCACAATGTATATAGTAGGACCTTAAGTTCTCTTGAAGACAACCTGAAGATGGTCAGTAAAGGCCGAAACATGTAGCTGTCTAGTACAGTCATTAAATACATCTTAATTGACATAGTTGTGTTTGACTACATACTCTTTCCAATGTCCTTTTCTAAGATGACACATCCTTGTTGGTGTTAACAAATCACAGGTATTAAATTAGTCACACACAACACTAGTTTTATCAGTTCTTCACGGCTACATGTTTTGGCTGTAGGTGCCAATCATCATTCTGTCTACCTCTACCAGTGTCACTGTCTCCATCTTCACAGTCAGTGTCTTCGTCTTCATCACACTCACTCCTAACATACCCATCCTCTTCACTGTCATTCCACAACATATCATCATCAGTCTCATCCGCCTCCCATAAATGCAACACCTCGTGCGTACCTGAGGGTATCATATATTCATACTCCATTCTACCCTGGGTCACGTGGGAGGCGGTAACAGTTGTGGAGGGTATACCCTGATGTGGGTTGCTCTGACTCATGCTAAAGGGGCTCTGGTCTACCAAAGCCAAGGTGGAAGGTATCGTGCTGAGGGTTGCATGGCACTGGGGTAGAGATAGCAGGGTCGTTAACAATCCCCTTGGGGAACCAGGCCACACCCCATTGTATGTAGGCCTTCCCTCTGCACGGGGCTCCATGGACGATGACCTTATGTTTTTCCCCATATGTACGAGGGCTCCTTTTTGGGGACTCTAGCAGACATACATGAATGAATGAATAAACAGACCAGTGGCTCTGGTGATGGAGTATCCTTGTCCATGGGGATCCTGTTAGGGAACATGGAGGGGGCTCCCTTACCAGGGACTCCGAGGGAAAGATGAATTTTCTGGGGATGGGATGTAGAAGGTCCTATGGATGGGTGTCTCTGTAGGGGTCCCGTTGGGGAACCTGGGGAGGGGTCCGTTGACAAGGAACTGTGAGAGAGAGAGTGGGAGGAGGGCTCTGGAAATGGAGCATTTCTCTTTACGGGAGCTCTGCTGGGGGAACCTGGAAGTGTAAAAGAAGGCTCTGGATATGGGAGGGGGTCCATGGACCGGGAACTTTGAGAGATGATTGAAGGGAGCTCTAGGAATGGGGCATCTCTCTTTCTGAAGAGGCTCACTGTGGAGGGCCTCAAGGGAGGGCTCCTTACTTGGTACCCTGGGTTATGAAAGGAAGGCTCTCAGGACAGGCATCTCTATTCATGGGGGCTCAGTTGGGCAACCTGAAGTGGGCTTGTCTACCGGGGACTTTGAGAGATGGCTGAAAGGGGCTTGAGGTGGGGCGTTTCTGTGTATGGTTCCCTTGCTGGGGAACCTGGATAGGTAGAAAAGGCTCTGGAGATGGCATCTCTTTCCATAGGGGCCCCACTGGGGAACCTGGAAGAGGGCTCATCTACCAGGGACATTAAGAGTTGGATGAAGGAGGCTCTAGGAAGGGAGCATTTCTCTCTGAAGAGGCTCAGTATGGAGGACCTCTGGGGAGGGCTCCTTTACTGGGGACCCTGGAAGATATGTTAAGAAAGGCTCTGGATATGGGCATCTCTCTCCATAGGGGCCCCTTTATGTCCGAGGGGAACATGGAATCAGGAGAGGGGCTCGTATACCAGGGACTTTGAGTGACGAATCAAGGAGAGCTCCAGGAACAGGTGTCTCTCTCCGAGGGGGCTCCGTGAGGGGGACCTGGAGGGAGGGCTCTTTTACTGGGGACCCTGAAAGAAATGTTAAAGAGATATATCAAAAGAGACGTAAAAATTCCCTGTAAGCAGGTATCCCTCTCCATAGGGGCCCCGTTGGGGAACCTGGAGGGGGTTTGCTTGCCGGGACTTTTTGAGAGAAAAGGGTAGTATATCTGGGTTCCTTTCTTGGACCCAGAGGGCATTAAGATTTTAAGTTTGGAAGCCATCTGGAACTTTGGTAAAGGAACAGGGCTCTCCTGAGCTGACATCAGATCATGGGGCACAAAGGGCCTGTCTATAAGGCCTAGGTGCATCGAAACCATAAGGGCTCGAACCCAATGCAAATCTATCTGTCTCATCCACTTAGCACTTCTTAAAACCCATCACAGTTACTTCTGGTGAGATGCACTACCATGCCATAATGATCCACATTGACTAAAAGATACATTTATATTTCATTGTTTATAAACTTACTTGAACCCATGAAGACTCACAATTATCTCCACAGACGGTGTTAGTGGTGGTACAAATCTTAAAATACATGTGTTCTGGATTTTCATGTTGTGTCTTATCTGAACATGGACTGGATGTCAGGAACAAAAATCAGCTGTGTTTTCCTATATTTTTCATGTTTTCAGAGAGGCATTTCTTATTCTGCTATGAAGAGCTTTAATAGTTTACCAAGTAATATCAAGAATCTTAGAAATAACAGGGTGCAATTTAAAATTCTTTGAGCATCATACAAATAATACACATAAGTGATATTTTAAATTTTTAATTTGTATTATGTTTGGTATGTTTCATATTCTGTGGCAAACAAGATGTAGATTAGAATTAAGATTCAAAGCACACATCTGTTACATCACATCCAACAACCGACAATCAACATATGCCATCCACATCCTACACAGTGCACATGAATATGGACTTATGGAAACCATTATGAATGCCCTTACCACTATGAATGCCTTTATTACATTCTGTACAGAAAAATAAAAGGATGAACACCTTTGAAAGTTATTACATTCAATTCTTTCATCAACACAACATGATTATTCAAGAACAAACCCAAAAAGAAAAGAATCCCTTGTTCAAATTAATCTATGACATACAGCGGCATAATGCGCATAACCCCCTACAATCAACCCCCTCCAGACACCTCACTTCAGTTCTGAGTAGTGCACCATCCAGACAACACATCGTGATACATTCTGGTACATAACTGAATTATCATTTCACTTTTCTCAGAATTTCCAATCATTTAATATCTAGTAAAAGGTAAAGATAAAGCAGTCCCATTACAGGCCCGGAGGGGCCCCAGAGGGTTCCAGGAAGTTAAGGTTCCCAGATTTCATGAAAAAGGCACAGGATGGTGGTAAGGTTGTCAGCCTTACGCACCAGCCGCCTTTACCCCAGGAAATACTCCTGGTACTCATTTCTGTTAGAGGCTGAGTCGACCCCAGGGCCATAGTGCGATCAGAAGGATTTTATGTCAATGAAAAATTCGCTGACACTAGCTGGGATCGAACCAGTGACCTTCCAATTTGTAGCACAGCACCTTAACCACTGTGCTACCGCGGTCCCCATTTAATATCTAGTAATGTACTAAAATATGTATATATATGTGTGTATGTGTGTGTGTAATACAGTACTAGATATTAAATATTTTATATATATATATAAATGCTCCCTCATGGCACACCTGAGGTTACTTTGACTTCCTTGGATGTGCCGCAAGGGAGCGTTTTGGGCCCACTACTATTTCTAATGTATGTAAATGATATTTGGAGGAACAAGGATCCTAATATTGGACTCTTTGCTGATAATTGTATAATATATAGGAAAATCACAAAAATCTTCAATATGGGGCTACATGCTGGGATCCATGCAGAGAAGGACAGATTAATGTGTTAGACTGAGTACAAAAGCAAGCTGCTCAGTTTACTAATGATACAAATTGAAATTTAAATGGGGTTAAGCCAAATGAGAGGGTAGTGAAGTTTAGTGAAGTGTAGGTGGGTGAAGTTTAAATGGGAAGCAGCGAAGTGTCGACATGTGTAGTGAAGTGCAGTGCAGGTCTTAGTGAACGGGTGTCTATCACTATTAGAAGATACGTAGATGATGTAAGGTTTGCTGCTTATATGACTCTTTTGCTTATCACAATTTGTCATATTCTTTTGGTTCTATTTTGTATCATTGTAAATATGGTTTATGTTTTGTATGCTTCTGTTTAATTTTGTAAATTATGTATTCTTATTGTTACGCTATGTATTTTTATTGTTATGTATGTTCCATTCTGGGTATTCTGTTTCAATGTGTTTTTCTGTGTACTGTTTGTGTGTAAATGTGTACTGTACTGTACTACATCCACCGGGTGTCAACCCAACTGCAGTTAACAAATATATTATAAGTTTTATTACATATTATAACTCACATGTATCTACTTTAAACATCACTCCACTTGAAAGAATTTTTACTTCTGATATTTTATAGTCACCCATATTTCAGTCTAATATTCAACAGTAAATTTTAACTAGAAATTATATGCCTTTTAATACTGTGATGTGATTCTGACACATTTAATTACAATTGAATTTTTTATCAAAGAAATTACCCTGAAGATTGCTGGATTTTTTTTTTCCTGTGGCGCTGTGGTCCAATGCGGGCCATGGCTTCCTCACTCTTGAGGTTTCTTGATCACACACAACGAAGCACCACAGTTGGTAGGACTCCTCTGGACGAGTGATCAGCTCGTCACAGAGACCTGTACCTGACAACACACAACACTCACAACAGACAAACATCCATGCCCCCAGTGGGATTCTAACCCACGATCTCAGCAGGCGAGCGGCCGCAGACCCCCGCCTTAGACTGCACGGCCACCGGGACCGGCAAAGGTGGCTGGATTACTGGCTGAAACATGTTGGTGACATTACTACAGTAAAAGTACATCAGTAAAATTAAAGTGCATTTGTTGGTTGTCAATACACTTTTGTATGAATTTGTTTGTTTAACATTTCATGTACAATACGAATATATAAGTAATATTTATAACTTTAAAATTTTCGTATCTTTTATTTATATTTTACATTTATTCTTTTTGGGATTGGATTTGTAATATTTCTGTGTTGTGAATGTATACTAGTCTTATGTTTATGGTGTTGTACATTGCACATTTCAGACTTCTTTTGTATGCAGCTATAGTTCGACAGGTCTTTAGAATTTACAAAATGAATGTATGTACATATGTAAGTATGTATGTATGTAGGTATGTACGTATGTGTGATCAATCTGAGTTCATGGCTCTTTATGTGATTTTTAATTTGTGGGTTGGTCCAGGTTTTATTTTTGAGTCCTGTGGTTAAATTTTAATTTTATTAACAGCCAATTTCCTGTTATTATCATTGGACTACACTGTTCTCAGGTGTGTATCTTAACAAGTCATTGTTTCTATGGTGCTCAGTGACTGACAGTAGCTCTAAACGGTCCACTAACTTAGGTGCTTCTTTACCTGAAAATGGAAACAGACCTGGCTTCTGAAACATCTTGTTTGTTTAAAAAATTAGATGATGGACAATGGACAAAGTCCCAAAAAGAAGATTGTTCCATCTAACTCAGTCATACTCTGCTCTCTCTTTTGTTTAAACATGACAATTTGGTGATGAAGACCTTAGTTTGACTCTGCATGGAACTGTTCAGAGTTTGGTGTGGTCCACCTCCGTGCTTCAAAAGTGACTTTAATAAGACGTCACATAATTAAGGACAAAACCTTGTCTTGCATACGAGTAAATACGGTATTTAACGTACCTCACTGCAAATGATAATGCAACCAACCAAGTTCACAATTTGCAGGTAACAAATTTACTGGACATGTTCAAACACTACTGATACTGTAGATACTACTGGAAGAAACTCAGGACTTCACAATTTTTTTTTTGCATTAATAATATATATAAATTTATCCTTGTGTAAATCTAAAAATGTGTATTGCATGTTAGTTTAAAATATTGTGAATTTTATTAAAATGACCTATTTCTTTAGCGATGTCTTCAAGAATTCAGCAGGTTTAATTTATTGTTTAACTGAATGTGCATGTCAAGTTATTAGTTAATGATGATATTAATTTCTAAAGTAAATTTTTGGAACTGTGGAAGTTAGTGGTGTAGCTCAGGTTATGTATCTCATTTGCCATCCCTGAAAGTTATGTGCTGTGTGCATATTTGTGTTGTGGCTTGTGGTGAAGGGGAGGAGAGGCAATGGCATTTATACTGCATGGGCTGTGGTATGGTAGAAAGCTGCATTACTGGTGTCACGCTACACCACTACCAAAATTCCAATAACTAGGAAGCATGTTCCAACCACAGACTGTGAACCAGGCAGGGTACAATCATGCATGACAACTTTGCAGATGTATTTATCTATGTGTGCATGCTTTATCCTTGAAGACAGGCTGTCTTTAAACATCAGTAAACAACTAGCCACATGTGCTGCATAACAACACAGAAGAGCAATGCCCTCATCTCGAATGGCAGAAGAATGAAGTCTCACATGTAAGTGAAATGTGCGATATGTATAGTAGCACTCTCCACATGATCTGTGCTCTCTCTGTCAATAGCATTGATCATCTCGTACAATCTGAAGGGTGGTAAGGATGCAAAATATGGGGGAATACATGCTGCCAGATAAAATGATCCATGGTTGGGCACATTTGAATAGGCTTAATCACAGTGTACTTTTATATGAAACATCCCCGTTGGTGTAGCAAATACAGTTTCTATAAATATTCACAATCACAACCAACTCACTTTAAATAGTTTTATTTATATGCCTTGTTCAATATGAGTATAATATAGTTGTTTATTTAGGCTTTGTTTTTTGATATATAGAAATTTGATTTCATCTTGTTCTTAAGAGTTCATTTTCTTATAAGTTTTATAATTAATGTTATTCGAAAATTTGGTATTGGAGTAATTATATATTAATTTTTGCCTTAGGCATTCTTAATCTAAAAACATCTTGGTGTTGCTATTATATAGTTTCTTTTTTAAATTCTTGTATCGGTGGATAAGACCTCGATTTGCAATGATAAATTTTATAAGAAACATCCCCGTTGGTGTAGCAAATACAAAATTATCTAAGTAAAACTATTTAGAATTTGGTTGTGACTGTTAATATTTACACATATTGTCATAGTTTACTACCTGTACTACTAGAACGACTGCATTCAGAACACAAAAAGTACCTGGAACACCAACAGCAACGAAGGAGAAAATCTGGGCACGTTTTCATTGACATCAGAGACTGACATTGACATACCTATTTCTGCGCATGATAAATAGGCAATTGCAATGAAATCTTCACTGTTCATAAACTAAGTAAGGACAGATTGTTTTTTAAAATCTCGCATACCGTCACTGTTTCAGTTACAGCGGGCAAAAATCCAATAGATCTAGAAAAATGCAATGAATGTAAAACTGTTTTTTTTCTGTGCTCAGTACGTATCATCAATTATGTGCTCAGTTACAGTAGTTTTGAGCAGACTGGCTGATTTTCTCTTCTGCAATATGTATAATTTGGATTTAAGTACGCTAAAAATGCCTCCCACTGTAAGAAGATACCTGTATCATTTGCATTACGTACGTCATTTGCCGTTTGTAGGTTGTCTTCCATTTTATTTTTGTTGAGTTGCCACACCAATCCATATACTATTCCGAACTGTTATTCATGTTTCAGAACATACCCCCATATTGAACAACAAAAGCCCATTCATATATTTATTTCTTATCTGATCTATATGGCTTTCTCATAGTAATGTACGTGTAATTTTATGTTTATTTTATGTGCATGGAAAGCTGTTAAATTGTAGGACAACCTTTTAAATATTCCAATTCATCATTACATGTTGACTTGTTTTGTATTTTATTTCCGGTTGTGTAACCCCCGGTTTGGACTGAGGATTCCGTCGGAAACAAGAAAGGTGTTATAGTGTGTAGTTATTTTTGACTAGTGCGAAGGACTTAGTTCCTACGAGGTTATTTTTATAAGTCGTAAGTAAAAAACCAGAAATGCATGACAGAATAGTGTTATTTGTTTGGGTGTAATTTTTAGTGTCAAAGTGGGTGCGAGAAAGGAGTCTGGGCATGGGTGGTATAGTGTGACGCATTGAAGGAGTGCCCTCAGCAGAATCGCCATTTTGTCAATTTACCGGCTAAGAAATTGCAACATTTTATATTGACGTGGTAAATATTATTTACCCTATATGTGCACATTCATAGGAGGTCTCGTAAGGGAATCGCGTATGTAGAACAGTATTTTTACAGTAGGAGTTTGGTTTGCTATTTCACGTGATGTCTCGACCTTCGTCTGTTGAATTGAACGTTGCCGTCAGATGTTAAACGAATTTGTTGCTTTTGAAATAATATATATAAGCAGGGTATTATCACATTGGTTTTGTATTGGAGAACGCGCTTACCCAACAATGACAAGTGTTCATCGTGGAAGGATTGGTTTGAACATAATGCAAAAATACCGTCCGTTGGCTGTGATGTTGCCTGTTTGCGGCACTTGATACAGAATCATAAGTGTTAAGAGGTTTTACTTTTGAAGAATATAAATATAATTTTTGTGGTGTTGGGTGTGACTGTAAGCCACATTGTTACTAGTAAAGGATTGCAAAGGAACTTCGATATTTCAGTACAAACCATGGTTTGGGAACGTGGTACATTTCACCTTAAAGGTTCAGTTTTGTATGGTGTATCTGGGAACATGCCAGTATGCTGAGGAGGCCATCATAATTTGGACGCTAAAAACCTGTGCGCTACTTTGTTCATAACATTGTGTATGTCTTTTTGTTGGCTGTGACTTCTTTTTTGTCAATGGAATCAATTCCTCAGACGTCTTTGAGTTAATTGGTGCACGTTTGACTGTACAGTGTTTTGGGACACTTAATGATCCACCACAGTTTTCTAGTAAATTAAACAGATGATTATTGAATTATAGATTGTGGTGTTGTTCATCATTTAGAATGTGTCTAGGAAGTGGATGAAGAAGTTACCTTTTAAATTAACTTCATAGTTAGATTATATTTCAGGATTAATACATGCTTTTTCTGCTTCTTATTTTTGAGAATTGATTCGGGCTTTTGCTTTTCGATATTCCCAGTCTTAGCCCCTTAAATAATGACTCATTTTTTTGTCATTTGAGAATGGATACTAGTGTACAGTGTTGGGCTGTCAACTTCCATTGTTACTGTAGAATGAGAGCGTTCTTAGAATTTGTAGATGTAGGGCAGCTGGAACCTCCATGAGTTGTATGAATGTACCAGGGACAGTTGCAGTGTTAATGCCTTTGCATCATTGTTAGAGGAAAAGTTTGCAGACTACTACCTTTGGAGAATTGGCAGTCATTGGCAAGACCCAGTGACAAGTTACCTCACTGTTGTCATAGCTTGCAGGCCTGTGGTGGTAGCAATTGCACAGAATGCTTGGGCAGGGGGAAGTTTACTTTGTAGAGCTAAGTGGTTATTATGTGGTTTGTATGGATCTCAGAACAGTGATGGCATATATGCGTTAATTGAACTGGCAGTTGTAATGGAGACATGAATGTGTTTGCTGCATGGTATGAACTGAATTTTTTAACATAATCCACAGTTTTTGTCTTTAAAGTATTATTGGCAAATATGTCATCAGTGTAGACTTCTGTGCCACCCTGTCACTGTTTTCAGTCCCTCATTTTGCCTCTGCCTTTGTGTCTGATTTCTTTCGCTACAGGAGCTGTAAGTTCCGTTTTGGTTGAAATTTGCCGCATGTTTTATTCCGTAGTTTTGATTTTCCTGCATTTTATCAGAGAAAAGGGTTCACAAATCTGGGTGCCTTGCTGCCCAGGGTACTAAATTTTGTTCAGTAGTGCTGAATAATTTCACAGTGATTGCTGTTTCCCTTGTTAAATATGAGAATGTTTTATCAGTTCACATGCACTTGTCAGAAAATGACACTTAACAGTGAGGTTCACATGTTACAGCAGAAATTTGTGTCTATTATGGAGCTTGCTTCATATTGCTGGTCTGGCTTAAAGAATTTGAAGGTGGCTCCCAGGTTTCTGGAAAATGTGGACCCCTCATCTAAGTAGAAGATGTAACTTCAGACTCAACATGCTAGGATTGTGTTCATTGTTCATAGGAACTTAACATGCTACGCCTCTACGGTGTTGTGTTGTTCCATTAGGAATTCATGTGTGTTTCAACTTGTTCTGTAGTTTTAGTATAAGAAATTCAGTTCTTAGTAAGTGGTGGATACTGAGCGCTAGAGCCATTACAATTTTTTTGGGGGGGGGGGGACATATAGTACCCTACTTACGTACTTTGTGGAACAGAGTCCTTCTTGAGAAGCTAACCCATTTTCAGCTAGTCGAGAAATACCGTGCATTTTATGGAACTGGAAGGTTCATTACCACATATACAAGAGCCCACCACTTGTCCATGCCCCTACATCTCACTTCCTGAAGATCCATCTTAATATTATCCTCCCATTTATGCATGGGTCTTCAAGTGGTTTCTTTCCCTCAGGTTTTCCCACTTAACACCTGTATGCACCTCTCCTCTACCACATCCATGCTACATTCCTCCCCCATCTCATTCTTCTCAATTTGATCACTGACCAACATTTGTTGAGTACATCACATAGCTCCTCATTACATAGTTTTTTCCACTCCCTCGTTACCGTGTTGCTCTTAGGCCCCTATACAGTGATACCATGGCTAACGAAGATAATTCATTCCGGAATCATATTCGTTGGCCGAAACACACATACAGACGGAAAATATAAGATCCTGGAATGGCCCGACCATTCATGTTTGCTGCTTTATGTTAGTGCGCGCATCCACTAAAACATTCGTTAGCCGAGTCCGAAAAACAGTGAAAAATATCTTCGTTGGCTGAAAAATTCGTTAGCAGGGTCACTTGTTAGCTGAGGTATCACTGTATTCTCTTCAGCACCCTACTCTCAGACACCGTCAGCTTATGTTCCTCCTCCAGTGTGAGCGACCAAATTTCACACCCATACAAAACAAAGGCAAAATTATAATTCTGTATATCTTAATCTTTGTATTTTTGGATAGCAAAGTAGAAGACAAAAGATTTTGTACCAAATGATAACATGCATTCCCTGACTTCAGTCTGCTTTTAATTTCTTCCTGAATAGAATTTTGATCAGTAAGGTTGTTCCCAAATATTTGAACTGTTCCACCCTTTTAAAGTATCTGTAATCAGTCTTTATATTGTGACTTTATCGTGCATACTGATCTCATGACATGACCATGTATGTAGTTTTATTAGTGCCCCTACATGGTTGGAAATTGGGATCTTCCTTATGTGTGTGTGTAGATTTGTGTTAGTTATATCAGTTTTCATTACAGCATTGCCTGTTCTATAATACTGTGCTTACATGAGTATAAACGTACATGTAACAGTAATGAAAGGAGCAGCAATGTTTTTTGTTTGAAGAAAGGGGCATCTAGCCATGTAGTTACCAAACTGTGCTTTTTTGGCCTAAGTGGGTTCTGCAGAATTTTTCTGTAATGAAAAACTTTAATTTTTTTAGAATACTTGAGTATGTGATACGGTGAGAGAGCCAGGAAGTTGCTTTTCTGTGTGATATATTGAAATTGCAGTGCCGCTAATAAACCGTGTTCACAGAATAGGTTGCTGAAATTATGGTTTGCCTCTTTTTCCACATAATGTTTGCTTTAGAATAGTAGTTAGACTTTTTTATTATTTATGCCTAACATACGTGGGACACTTAGTGTCAAATCAGCATTGTGGTTGGGATAACATCATCAGATTTTAGTGACAGTTTATGAGCCACCAGATTCTGATGTGTAAGTAATTGATATGAAGTTTTTCCTCCTCATGTTGATTGCATTCAGAGATACTGAATTGTGAAGTTTGATGTTGTCCTAGAGTCTCGATGTGTTGTGATTCTCTAAAATCCTGCATGGGATTTGTAGTGGAGAAAGTGGCACTGTGACAGGTATTTCTCTGAGTGCTGTGGCTTTCTCATGCCATTGTTTGGCCAGGGCGCCATGCCCATTTTTTATTAGATGTGCTTGCAAAATGTGAAAAGTGACAGCTTCATCATATTCTGTCCATCCGTCAACCAGCTTAACATCCTGCCTGCATGGAACAACTCAGCTGTTAGGGGACAGAATTTAACGAAATGTGATACTTGAGTTTTTTTCTGAAAATCTGATGAGACAATTCAAGTTTCATTAAGATTGGACAAGAGTAATGGGTGGTTACGTGAAGACCAGTATTATTTTTTGATCTTACCTTGCTCAGTTCATGGAATGAGAAATGTTCAGTCAAAAGTCATAGAAAAATTCAAAGCAGATTTTATGTTCAATAACTTTTTTCGAAAATGGTGCTGTTAATAATGTGATAATGTGGACCAGTATTGTAAAACCGACCGGCCAGAGATGATAATATGGTGCATGCACATTGCATGCTGGGTACCCAGGGCTACAAATTCATACTGTGAATATGCAATGATTTTCCACTGCAACAATGGTTGCATGAATGGGTCTCCTTGTTGTGTTATATGTATGTTGCCTGTCCTGTTTACCAGTAACAGTGTATAAGCAGCTTACACCATTGTTAAATAAAACACTTCATCTGTATAGCTCTAGTCCATTTATGATAGAAAGCTCTTCTTGTTCCAGTTGACAGCTGTTAAGAGAGTCTTGTGGTATGCCATGTATATTTTATGGAATATTAACAAATTTACCCTGGTTTTATTTAATTTGTGATTTATTAATGCCCAGATTTACTGAAATTTTTCCCCAAACATCTCGTGTTAAGTACATGTTTGGAAATTTTGATGTTTGGGTATGAATGGATTTGTGAAGTCTGTGTTTTTTAATATCCTCACTGCCACCAGTCACACGGATTGAAGATAGCAGTAAGCTGTGTGTATCAAGTGTGCACATATAATGGGGGGCCAAGGTACTTTTGCGACTAAATTTTGTGTGGTCATACCTAGTATTTGTGGGTTCTTAGTGTGGAACTTGCTGCATGCTACCTTTCTGGCATCTACAATGTTGAGACAGCTTGTAGATTTTTGGAAAATTTTTGCACACTTTGCATGTTTATTGTTATAGTATGAGAGTCCAAAACATCTGGCAGGCTTCTTCATTTAAAATATTTTTTTTTAAGATAATGATTTTTTAGTTTTTTAGTCTGCAAACCCTTGTTTATAGTGTCTCTATGGTGAAACTGGATTCTTTTTGTAAGAATTTATGAACCTGGGACCCACAGACTGGGTGGTGGTGGTAAAGGCTACTTGCAGGCTTTATAGGGCCACCATTCAGTTTTGACATGCAAAAATAAGTGTAAACCCAAAGATAGAGTGAGTCATGGTGCTCTCGAGCATGTGATCAGGTCCAGTGTTATTCATCATACCTAACCATCCAGTGTGGAAGGGAAAAATTTGATTTTCCCATCACTTGTCATGTGTCACAGTGTGATACTGTATAAAGAAGCGTTGAAACATTCACGTGGGGGGGGGGGAAGAGTGTGTTGATTTTTTTTGTTATAAATGTTGAATGTAAAGGTCAGAGTCAAAATGTTGATATTTTAAGATGTAAGTGGTGTACGAAGTTAAGGTTTCCACTTGATATGGCTTTGAAGTGGTACAAGAGTGGACTGTGTATCTTAATACAATTAGGACTTCATGTGTAAGCATTTCTGTGGGTCAGAAGGAGGGGAAGTTAAGGAACACTGAAAATTTCAAACTGACATATCTGTGCAGTTGATGGACAATGGAGGGTAAAGTTCCATGTGTGTTACTGTCTAATGAAACCGAGAAAGCCGACAAAACTTTGTTACTATCAGAGGTAGGTAGGACAGTTTTGCCCCTAAGTTGTGTTGATTTGCAACTCAGTAATGACCCATGTCAGACTTCTTCAGCTCAATTGGTATCTCTCATTGTGTGAGGTTGATTGATTTTGTGCTTTGTGGAATTGTATTCATTCCATCATTTAATGAACTATATAAAACTTAGTGATTTGATGTTTTGATCTGTTCTTTATTTTTATTACTAGTATTTTAGAAGGTTTTGGAACCAAATAGACGTTTTACATTGGAAATGAGTTCTGAAGTTTGTGGGTGTGATCAGGATTCCTATTTTCACGGCAAATTTTTGGCCCCACCTTATCACAGACGACGAAGAGAATGATGGCGGCGGCATATAACGTGTCGTGAATGAGGTTCTAGGCTTTCACATGCCTCTCGTACTTCGGAGGTACACAGTTCAAACATCAGATGGGGTACTACCCCATGCAAGTTTTTCTTTTGGTTTAACTATCCTTCCAGGCGTATTCCATTTTATTTATTGGTTGATGTTAGAATCAGTTCCAAATCCTTTAAAATTATCTTTTATTGATGCCATCATTAAACAATCTGTAGTCATAGCAGGACAGGTGACTGCAAATCCCCCCCAAATTCGGTCATGATGTTTTAAAAGTGTTTCCTCACCAAAATTTTGAGTTTGAGAGCTTGACATAATTGCTCTAGTTCATCTGTATTTGGATCATTGGAATTGAAAGAACTTTTACTGATTTGTGACATTGTGCTTGTGTGGTTGTAAGGATTACTGTGTGTTTTTAAAATATATAACCTTTTTCTGCATACTTCAGTTACTGAATGTTGAAACTGTATTATCTGCAAAGTAATTCCTATTCAGTGGACAGCACATAGTTTATTTGTTGTTTGTATCCTGATATCAAATGTTATGGGTATATTAGGAAATATTCCATTTGAAGCGATGTGATGCGACGATTTTCATTACTCCATTGAGCTATGTGTGGTTACATAAAGTTCCGGACTTTGAATTTGTCTCTGGAGTTCATTCCCACATTTTTCCGATTTGGTTTCCCGCACCCTCGTATAAGAAAAGTAAAAAGGTACAAGATGTTTTGCTACGGTCATAGAGCACAGTCTTAGGAAGCCAGAAGGGCTTCAGTTAGTGAAGAATTCGGTGAATTTAATGGAAGTCAGGTTCATTACTGTGTTCTCAGTGGTGCATTACCTGCTCCCATAAGTTCTTTATATGCTTGCCATGAACATATATTGAGAAGTCTTCGAGTAATGAATACATAGGTTAAAGGTGAAGTTCACTCTATGTATGCAATGAATCTCGACTCTAGGTGTAATTTAGTAGTCATAGTCATGTCCCTGGCGATTTGCCTCTGAGGAAAGCGCTCCTGTCATCTGTTGAGGAGGAGGCTGGGTGGTTCCTTGTAGGTCATGTTATACCGCAGTAAGATCTTGCTAATTTTGTGACTCGTAAATTATTTACAAAACATACAGTAATTTATTTATGGTGTGTTAAACGTCGTGGCCAGTAGCAGAGACTAATCCAAAGCATTGAAGTAGTGTGTGGAACGAATCGGCAATATGCCATCTTAGGTCAGAGGTACACAAATTCCAGGAGCGACGATTTTTTTAAGGTTGTGCCTAATATTTGTGAATGCTCAGTATGGAACTTGTTTCCTGTCACCCCTCAGGCCCGTAGATTTCCATTGTGGTTCCTATATGTTTAGAAAATTTGTGCATGTCTGTCATAGGTGTTTGCCTAAATGGACTGAAAAGAACTACTAAATCCTCAGGGTAGACAGCCTCCCGTTGTGGATCCGGGACCTTCAGAATATGAAGGAATGCGAAACTACATGACGGCGACGTTCGGTGAAGCACCCGGTAGAGTAATCGTTCCAAAAAGCACGCAAAGGGTATTTATATTTCATTCTCAAATAGAGTGAAGCTGACTGACGGACGAGTTGATGTGGATTATGCGATGGGTCACTTTTCGAGTAGGCCTTACTGACGATCTGTATGGACCAGGGTACTTTTGAGGAACCAGTCGAGAAATTCCTCGCATTTTTTATGAGTCCAAAGGTTCATTACAGTTTTTACAATGGCTGGCTGCTTTGCCTCTCCATGAGTCCAATCAGTTCAATCCACTCTCTCCCAATGGATTGCTTGAAGCTGAATTTTAGTGTTACACTCCCATTTACGCCCTGGTTTTCCATGTGGTTTGTTTCGTGATTCTGCTTTCAGATGCCTGCCACATGTCCTGTGCATCTCTTTTATTTTGTCACTGGAATAATGTTCGGCAACGAGTATAAATCATGAATTTCGTCATACATTTTCCTCTGTCTCCTGCTACCATCTGCCTCTCAGGTCCAAATGTCTTTTCTAGCATCCTTTTCATGAACCCCCTCAGCTTTTATCCTTCCCTTAGTGTGAGAGAGCAAAGTTTTGCATACATACAAAACAGAAGGCAGAATTTATGGTTCTGTCTAATATATACGGTAATAGTGAAACCTTAATTTTCAATTTAAATAATTTACTGCAACATGTTTCGGCTGTTAAGAGTCATCTTCTGGCTGAATATAAAGGAGTGTGTATAATACAATGCCATAAAATGGACGAGATCTTGTCGACATAAAGTTTGAAATTATTAAAAGGATGTTATTAAAATTAAGTATGAGTTGTATTAAAACTTGTAAATGCATTGAACTTTAAAAAGTTTTAATATTTTATAGTATGGTTAAGGTGAATGGATTTATACTTGAGTAGCTAATGGGCAGCACAAGTATGTTTCACTGCAGAATTTATAATGTAATGTTTTTGGTGTATAGGTGTGTGTGCAGGTTGGTTTCTATTCTTGTTGTATATGTAAACATGATTTTATTGTATGTATGGTTCACGGAATAATTTCACGTGGTGTATGTTTTAATTATTATGTATGTGAAAGTATGTTTTCTGAAGTGTACGGTGTGTTATATAAATGAGCGTTGCTCACTGTTTTTGGCTGCTGTTATGTGCGTTGTATGAGTGCCGAAAGCCCTCCTGGCATTGTATTTTATATTCACCTTTATATTCAGCCTGAAGATGGCTCGTAAGGGCCGAAACATGTTGCTGTAAATTATTTAAAAGATAGTTAATTAAAGTTGTGTTAGACTATTATTATAGGAAGGGAGCAGATATTCGGATAGGTCTGGTAATTCCAGATACCCCCGTCTCGACATAACTGGTGCTGCAGTCTTACAAAAAACATGTGAACTAAGTTCCACCATCACAGAAAACCAGTTGTGACATGTCACCGTACTGGTAAAGTGGATAGCGTCCAGTGTATGGCTACTTCTGTGTGTTTTCAAGAAATCAAAGTTCTTGCAGGCAAGCAGACTGTCTTTAAGTACGAAGTTACTATTAAATTTATGGCAGATCAGTATACTACGTTCGAATGAGCATGATTTTAACTGTCAGATGCACTGTGGCTGATGTTGATAGCGCCAGTAGGTTTTGTCTAAGAACGATTCAGTCTGTAGATGTGGCCGTAAATGTTGGATAGCAGAGAGCGGTAATGTTGGACAGTATCCGACATCTGCCACATGTCAGTTGGTCTTAATTTTGAGAAGTTGCAGTTGCTATTTGAAGTTCAACTCCTTAAGAAGGTTTAATAATTTCAGAAAACAAGGGCTCACTTGATTTGGAAAAAACTATAACCCTAAACGCTTGGCGAATCCAAAGATATCTACATAAATAACACATTGAAGTTCTGCACTATGATTTTCTCTTTTCAATACAAGGAGGAGGGCAGGGTTGATAAACTTAATGAATTGCTTCTTCAAGATGTCTGCAAGTAAAATTCAAAGAAGATTGGGTTTGAAGTCATGTGACATGGAAAACATGATACCAGCAACCAAGGCGGTATGTAACAAAGAAATGGGATATCTAGCAGCTGCAAAAAATGTAAATTGCCTCGTTCTACACTATACGATTACGTTCGCTCAAATTGGGACCCTTTTCAAGCCACCCAGTCAAAATTGGGACGTAAGCTAATTTTTCCTCCAGCTCTTAAAGAAAAGCTTGTTGAATATCTTTTATTAATTGAGCGGAAATATTTCGGATGCACTCGAGACGATGTTAGAAGACTAGCTTTCCAGTTAACTGTCCGGAATAAAATTCCCAGTCCATTTTCAATCGCCAAAGAAGCAGTAGGCAAAGACTGGTTCAAACGTTGTATGAAACTGCACAGCGATAAGCTGTCGTTGGGCCGACCAACAGGAACATCCACTGCCAGAGCCACAGGATTCAGCAAGGAACAAGTGGGGATTTTCTTTGATTTGTACGAAAAAGAGCCTGCTGCTTATGATAACCTACCTTCACTTATTTTCAACGTAGACGAAACTTGTTTAACAGTGGTTCAAAAGAAACAACCAAAAATCCTTGCACACAAAGGCAAACGTCAGATTGGCGCTTTAACTGTGGCATAATGTGGTACTTTAATAACACTTGTTGTATGCACGAGTGCTAGTGGATTTTAGTAAGCTCCCAGAATTTCACTGTAGAGATGTTAACTTATTGTTATCTTCCTTCGCTGTTTCTTAACATACCTCAGTCCTGCTAATTGACGTGGGATAGTATCCGAAATTACCAGCCATTTTTTCCACAAGCCTATTTTACGCCTCTCTTGCCCAAATTGTTATATCTTCGAATATATTTATCTGACCATCTTGGTCCTTCTCTAAATAAAGAACAGCAGATTATATTTGGGTAGAAAAATGTTTTAAGAAATAATTCTGACATGTCAAAAACTTTAAAAAACAATATGGTATCCAGCAATCCCATCCCCTACTCTACAGTTTATTAAATTATAATGCAACGGGAATACCTTGCCTAAAAAGTATGATTCTGTATGTTTTAATCTGCATATTGTTGGAAAACAAGAAGTAGGACAAAAGATCTACACCAAATGGTAGCAGGCATTGCTTGAATTTTGTCTGTTTTTTGTTATTTCGTGAATGCAGCCTTAATTTGTTAAAAGAGTTGTTCCAAAGTATTTGAACTTCGCCACTCTTTGAAATTGTTTATTACTGTATGTTGTACTTTTTAGTGTGTTTTTTCACGACACACGAACGTATATTTTCAATTGTTTCCCAATTTGACTTTATTAACAGGTACGTCAGTTTTTTTTAGAATAAAGTAAAGGGGAAGAAAATCGGTTAGGTAGTTCCATGCTTTAATTTCTGTGTCAACAAGCTTGCGTTATGCACATATTTGTCCGTATGGCAACAAGCATGTAATTCAGTGAAATGTTGTTTGCTGCGTGACACTAAGGACGAAGGCGTGTTCTTTGGAAAGGCGGGCACGTCATTGCTTTTAACACATCACATGCCATTTGCCTTCAGCCATGTACACGTATAGCGTAGTAGCGTACTAAAGTAACCGCAGGTTTGGTCTGTTGCATGGTGCATATTATTTGTGTCCGAAACTTGGCTGCGCGTGTCCGTGTCGGGAGGGAGGAGGTAGAGTTTCAGATCGATGGCTTCCAGTTTCGAGTGTGCGTATTGATGCCATGGGCACTTCCCTGCCCTTTCCTTAGCTCCTTCAACCCCTTTGTGCTGCTTCCCATGCTTGGAATCCATGCAGCACCCTCCAGCTTCCCTTGTAATGGACCATCCCACTGCAGATGTAGGTTTCAAGAATCCATGCATATCTGCTTATTTTGTATCTTTTCTCTTTGGGTTTCTAGAGGGTTTATTACTGACATCGAAAATGCGGGTATTTTCGATTTTAACATTAATTCTTCCAGTAAGTGGGATGAAGAATAAGAAGTTATTACCGGCGATGCGCTCGTCCTACAAAAACACAGCAGTGCTCCAGATAAGTGGTTTGCAGACTATACGCAGATACATCAGGATGTTTTAATTGTGGTGTTTTGAACTCCTTTTCCTGTCAGAGGATTGATGCTGTAAATATCTTCAACATTACATGTCTTAATACAGATGTGTGTTATTTTTTTTTAAGTAAAAATGAGTTCCTCACAGGGAACACGGTGCGGTTCCTTTATAAAGACCACTCGGTGGATGCTGTACATCAGACGCTCCTGATTTGCGAGTTTGCAGTAGGCACAGTAACAGCCGTCGTGCAGCAGCTCAGTTACGTATCTCACATTCCCGGTGGTGCTTGCGTAACGCGCTGAATAATACCCTAGAGGTCAATTCTGCCCACGTGTCTCAGTGGGTAGCCTAGTGGTTCATTACTGTAGTAACCATTATGCTGTTACTTGCTAACGCCATGGAGCAGATTCCTTCTTGAGAAGCTAACCAGTTTTCTGCTAGTCAAGTTCACCGCATTTAATGGAACCTGAAGTTTCATTATCGCATTCACGATGTCCCGTTACCTGTCTATATCATGAGCCAGCTCGGTTCATTCCATGTTCCCACATCCCACTTCCTGGAGATCCATCTTAATATTATGGTCCCATCTACGCCTGGGTCTTCCAAGTGGTTTCCTTCCCTCAGGTTTCCCCACCAAACCCATGTATGCGCTTCTCCCACATACGTGCTACATGCCCCAGCCCATCTTATTTTGATTTTATCACCCATGTGTTTGGTGAGGAGTATGGATCATTAAGCTCCTCGTTATGTAGTTTTCTTCACTCTCCCTCCCACTTAGACCCAAATATTCCCCCAGCACCCTATTCTCAGACACCCTTAGCCTACTTTCCTCCCTAAATATGAGCGACCAAGTTTCACACCCATACAAAACAACATACAAAGTTACAGTTTTGTATATCTTAATTTTTAGAGAGCAAACGGGAAGACGACTGCACCGAATGATAGCAAGCATTCCCTAACTTTAGAGAGGATGAAGTCTGGTATTTTAATGCCAGTCACATCGTAATGTGATGATTTTATAATAATTATATGTAGTATGATTGTAGGACAAGGTGAAGGCACATTAATCGAGATTTGAGGTTGTAGGGCTGTGAAGTAATATGTTGTGTTCTTAATTGGCAGTGTATTCTTGTAGATATGTATCATAGAGTTTCCGAGGAACATCTGAATCACACTTGAGCTGCAAGGCAGTATGTAATGGCGTGTTTCACTGCAGCGTTTGTACCCGGCGACGGTACTGCATAGCGTGATGATCAGTACTTGTGCAAGCGCGCCCGGTTTGCCTATTGTAGAGAACTGTAGGGGCTTGTGTTGTTAGATGGTGCAGACATATGGATGTATCAGTTTTGGTGACGTAGAAAGATTTTTGAGTGAATGTGAAACACTGGATGAGTATAATTTCATACCGTTGGGAATATAAAACCACATGTAAGTGTACAATAGTGACTTCGCTGCTACAGCTCTCGGTTTTGAAGCTGTTAACCAAGAGCTACGTCGGGTCCCGCCGGTGTTGCTTCTAGGCCAGGATTTTTCATCCTGCTGCACCCCGATATGTTAACCTGCATTGTAATATGATTCTCTGCAGTGGAAATAACTTTTGCTGTGAGCAGTGTAGAGCAACGTTGTAATGCTGAAGGGCCATTTGAAATTCTCAAATTCCATTGCGAGCCGCTAGCCAGTTAACAATAAGAAGCGTTTTTTCCAGGAAAATATATTTTATTTTCAACGATTAAGGGACTACCGTTAATTATTCGTATTGTTACAATTAATGCATATATTACTTCTTTAGTATTTAGTACTTGCATTGCTTTCAAGAATAGAAGAAGGTTAGTGAAAAGCTTGCCACTGTTTCTTCATCACTGATAATTTTTTAAAAGAAGTAAAAGGTAAAGGTAAAGTGATCCCGTTACAGGCCCGGTGTGGCCCAGAGGGTGGGTAGAGGTATAGCTCTGCTCTTAATGACCGCGGCACTAGAAGGGGGTGAGTGATCAGCAGCACGCCCCGGCCGCACTTTACCCCCGGGAAAGACCCGGTACCCATTTTATTGGAGGCCGGGTGGGCCCCAGGGCCGGTCTGTACGGGCGGAAAATCTCGTCCCCACCGGGATTCGATCCCGGACCGTCCAGCCCGTAGTGAGTCGCTATACCGACTGAGCGGCCCGGTTTTTAAAAGAAGTATGTGTATAAAATCATGACCGAAGGGAACTTTCACGAATTTTTATTTTGACATACTGATACACGAAAGAGTAGAAGGATAGTGGGGCATACCGCTCTGCAATTTTTTTCACTTCCTCCGCTATCAGGTGTTAAAGTTTCCAACATGTGGTGTTCCCATTCAGTATGCGGAAATCCATAAATATTTCGGGATTCAAGTTTGTGTGCGAAGTTTTTAAACTCAAAGAACTTCCATTCTTTCCGATGTGGGAGCGTAAGTTGTGTTCGGCAACTCTCGCCGGCTGCAGAAATAAGTTCGGTGGGTCGCTGGTTGCTCGCCACTGGCTTGGAGGAAGTGACTGACTCAAATTGATGATAAAATGAATATTTGAGCTACGTAGATGTCATAAGCAGTTATCATCTTTAATAAATTTCAGTGAAGTTTAAACGAATTCTGTCAAATCCTCGGCACGGCACTCCTGTCGTTCAGTAGAAGTGAAGATCTTCGCCCCCCCCCCCCCCCCCCCCCCCCCCCCCCCCCCCCCCCCCCCCCCCCCCCCCACCCCACCGCCCCTCGCCCCCCCTTCCAAATTTCTT
>Ga0131853_10005781_pt1 | contig 22372 bp, 20 predicted proteins | sample TergutLab28metaG_FD_92764 | JGI IMG/M metagenome (GOLD analysis project Ga0131853, IMG submission 92764) | Labiotermes labralis P1 segment gut microbial communities from Petit-Saut dam, French Guiana - Lab288 P1 (version 2) (version 2) | ecosystem: Host-associated > Arthropoda: Insects >... | reverse complement strand
GATGAAGCACGGCCTAATTGGCGGTGTTTTTTTTGCATTTAAAATCAACTTGTTCGACCCCACGTTAGAGGTTTTATTACTGATAACGTGATTACTAGCCTAACTGAAAATCAGAATCCGCTAGAATTGAGAACATCCGAAGCATGATATTTACTGGGATTTTGCGCTTTATTTACTGTAGCAATTATGTAGCAACGCAGGTAATTTTAGCGGGTTTTAGGCAATAAAAGCTGGCTTTTGCCAAATAACGCATACACCTGAACCCCCTATAATCTACACAAGCAAAACCACCGCACCCCCAGTAAACACAACAAAAAACGCAATCTACAAGAGATTGCGTTAAAAGCTACTGACCGGGATTGAACCGGTGACCTCGTCCTTACCAAGGACGCGCTCTACCGACTGAGCTACAGCAGCGTGTTTGGAACGGGAGAAAGATTAGCATATAGCCCGTGGGGTGTCAAGTGGTTCTGATACCCCTTCATCAAAGCAGGGGCCGGGGATTTTAGTGATTTATCTCGTTTTAAAGCCCCGGCCCAATAGTTAAATTCATTTTTATTGCTCTTGTATCTCATTGAGCTTATAGCTAATTTCATGGCCGTGCAGCTGCTAAATCGCCTTTGACCAAAATATCAAAACCATCTATGCCAGCAGCTCACTAATAAGCTTCCTTACATACGCTACAACTTCGCTAACTTCAACTTTTTCATTAACAGTCTTATCGCGGGTAACGACCTCACAACAGCCTTCTTTGATATTCCTCGGGCTAACAATTACCCTTACAGGCACGCCCAGCAAATCCGCGTCCGAGAACATTACCCCGGCGCTTACGGGCCTGTCGTCGTATATAACTTCCACGCCGGTGGATTTTAGTGTCTCGTATAGGTTATCAGCAATAGCCTTTGTTTCCGCGTCGCTTACACGCACACAGCACACATGCACCTGCCATGGGGCTATGGACATGGGCCAGATTGGGCCGTAATCGTCATGGTATGCCTCGCACACAGATGCGGCAAGCCGGCCTACGCCTATACCGTAGCAACCCATAACCGGGTAGTTTTGGTTGCCGGCATCATCAGTGTATTTCATGTCCATAGAGCGGGTGTATTTATCACCTAGCTGAAAAATGTTGCCTACTTCAATGCCGCGCGAGATTGTTAATGCGGCTTTTTCACATTTGGGGCAGATTCCGTCTTCCACTACCTTAGAAAAATCATGGTATTCGGCAGCGCCGAAGTCCCGCTCGATATTAAAGCCTACATAGTGGAAATCAGTTTTGTTTGCGCCCGAGCACAAGCTGTTTAGCCCTTTTAAAGAACTGTCAAACAACACCGCCGCGCCTTCTAAATTAATTGGCCCCATGTACCCGGCTACCAGCCCGCTAGCCTCGGTAATTGTGGCAGCATGGATTTCTTCTTGTAAGAAGTTAGCTATTTTTGTTTCGTTTGCATCCAAGTCCCCGCGGATGAACACTACTACGTACTCTCCGCTTTTAGCCTTCTGGTACACGACCGCCTTGCAGGCTTTTTCTATAGGCATATTTAAAAATCCGCATACTTCTTCGATAGTTTTTACACCGGGTGTATGCACTTTTTGCAATGGCTCTATTGTGCCGGGGTCGTCGTTTTTAACAAGACTTTCCGCCGCTTCCAAGTTAGCACGGTAATCACATTCCCGGCATATTACTATGGAGTCCTCGCCTATAGGGGTTAGCATCATAAATTCATGAGATATTTTGCCACCCATCATCCCGCTGTCAGACGCTACAGACACTACATCTGGCAGACCCACCCGTGCGAAAATCCGCTCATAAGCCTTATGAGCGCTTTCGTAATAGACTTCCAAGTCTTCTTGGGAGGTATGGTATGAGTATGCGTCTTTCATTGTAAACTCACGCGTGCGGATTAGCCCGGCGCGGGGTCTGGCTTCATCCCTAAGCTTGGTTTGGATCTGGTATATCATGAACGGGTACTTGGTATATGTTTGGCCGTATTCGCGCACCAGCTGCACGGCGGCTTCCTCATGGGTCATGCCCAATACCATCGGTGTATCGTTACGGTCATTGAATCGCATCAGCTCACGGCCTACGCCTTCATAACGGCCCGATTCCTGCCATAGGGTGGCGGGCATTACCACCGGGAAAAGGACTTCTTGGCCATCTATAGCGTCCATTTCTTCGCGGATAATGTCCTCAATTTTTTTTGCTATACGGCGCATTACCGCGTATGAGGAGTATATCCCGTTTGCCACATGCTTGATGTACCCACCGCGTACCATTAGGGCGTGGCTATCTATTACGCAGTCTGCGGGCCTTTCTTTAAAGCGGTCGCCCACTAGTTTTTCCAGTCTCATTTGTACCTCCTGTTTATATGGGTTCAAACCTTATAATTTCGCCGTTTTCTACTATGGCTATACGGTTGAAGTTGAAGTGGCTGGTCTCAATGCCACGCTCACCCCCTACCAGTATCTCAAAACTTGCGACTCCGGGCAAGCTTGCAACGGTTTTGTAAAGTCTCATGCCTCTGTCATGGCTGCCGGTAGAACCTTGGTCGAATAACATCGCTTCGGTAGAGTGCAAGTCTACATACAATTTATCGCCATCTAACCATAAATCCCACACGTTTATGCCGGTATGTTCAAACATCAGCTTGCGAAACTCTTCCCATAGATATTGGCCGGGTATTTCTACTGCGTTGTAGCGGTAGGCTTCCGGGATTAACATTACCATGGGGTCGATTTTGGCGCAGTGGTAATAGAAACGCACAGTCACGCTTTCCTCCGCGGTTAGGGGCTGAGGATTGGGCGGGTAGTGGTAGCGAGAGTTTATGACTTCTGGCTGCGGTGTTAACATAAAGGATAATGCCATTAATGCCGACAATATAAATTTTTTGCTCATTATGTTTTGCCCCTTTGTGGTGTAGTTGGTAAGCGATGTGCATTTACATGTTATATCAGTTAAGGGGCGAAAATTGTCCAATCTTCATAAAGTTCCGTCTACCATTAGAGTTATAGCAAAAAGCAAAGGAGTATAACAAGCAAAACAAAAAACCCCTGCTATATATAACAAGGGCGGAAAAGAGTGATATAGGATTCTAACCACAGTAGTTTTTATGCCGCGCCATCCTTAGCAGCTAATGGTTAATTAACACTTATACTGATAATACTTTCGCAAATATCAGGATATTGTTTGCCTGAAGATGTGACAGTAGCTTGGACCACGGCAACTACATTTTTATCCGGGTAAATATTTATTTCCTGCCCGCCAAAACCCAATGCTTTATAGCCGTAACCGGATAACCACCAAAGATACCCATATCCATTATTTGCTTGCGACGGTGTGACCGAGCCGTTAACATATGCTTCCGAAACAATCCGCTGGCCTTCCCATACCCCGCCGTTTAACATCAAGCGCCCAACCTTGGCCATATTTTTTGCGGTCATTTGAGTGTAGCTATCTTCGGGCAGTCCACGTTCTAAGTCACAATTATAATTAAGTTTTCCTTTGCTTTGAACCAGCCATTTATCACCGTTTATACCCAAAGGCTTATACAGGTATTCCCATGCGATATCCCACGCCAAGCCGCCGCAAGCCTTGCCTATTAATGCCGAAAGCAGAATCACGTCCCACTCTTTATACAAAAACTTTGTACCCGGCATGGCAATCATTTGCACATCTGCTATATGCTCAATCCAGTCTTTTGTACGCCTCATTTGCTCCATCATGGGGCAATGGTAATGCACTCCGCCCACAAAGTGAATACCGGATGACATTGTAAGTAAATGCCGGATTGTGATTAGCCTATGCCATCTTTCGATATTTTGAGAAAACTGTGGAAGATAACGGCTTACCGGCTCATCAATATCTTTAATTATTCCTTTATCCAAGCATATCCCAAGAGTAATAGATAAAATGCTTTTCCATGTAGAGCAGAGGGGATTTACCGTGTTTTCATCAAACTTATTAAAAAACTGCTCAAAGACCAATTCATCATTCTCATAAACCACAACTGCATTTACCAGCCGATACCGTTTTATTTTAAGATAATCAGCCAATCCTCTTAAAAACTTATGATTAACCGCACTCATTTTAAATACCGCCCTATGATTGATTTTTCGTTATCCTTCAACTCCGCAGGTGTACCTGTAGCAAGAACATACCCGCCGTCACTGCCACCGCCCGGCCCCATTTCTATAATGTAGTCACAATTGGCAAGTACGGCAGGGTCATGCTCTGTAACGATGACTGTGTTGCCCCCCGCTACAAGCTCCTGCATAAGGATGATAAGTTTCTCGCTGTCCGAGAAGGAAAGCCCGGTGGTAGGCTCGTCCAATATATAAACATTATCTTTTCCGCTGCCCGATTTACCCAGCTCTTTAGCCAATTTAATCCGTTGTGCTTCCCCACCCGAAATAGTCGGTGTTTTTTGCCCCAGCAGCATATACCCAAGTCCCACACGTTCAAGGGTTTGAAGCATGCGGTGGCTTGCCTTATTTTTATCTTTGAAATATTCAACGGCGCTTGATATGCTCATATCAAGAATATCTTTGATGTTTTTCCCGTCAACGGTTATGCTCATAGATTCCGGCCTAAACCCCGTGCAACCGCAATCTTCGCAATCGGCATGAATATAATTGCCAAACCCAACATGATACCATATAACGCCGTTGCCGCCGCATTTACGGCACTTGCCTTCCGCGTTAACCGAAAACATCCCCGGTGTGAAGCCTTGCGCCGCCGCTTCGGGGGAATCGGCAAACATTTTACGCACTTTGTCAAATATCCCTGTGTATGTTGCCGGGCAGGATGTTCGGTTGCGCCCTATGGGTCTCTGGTCTACTATGATGCATTTTTTTATATGCTCTACCCCGCTTATTGCCACACCCGATGGAATAATCAATTCTGACTCATCGTCACCGTCGATAAACTTGTTTTTCAGCAATTCTTTCAATTTCGGCACAAGTGTGTCGGCAATAATGCTTGATTTCCCGCTGCCAGACACCCCCGCAACGCCCACCAAAAGCCCAAGCGGGATATCTACGGATATGTCTCGCAGGTTATGAATGCTACAATTCTCAAGCCGCAATATTTTTGATTTATTCACCGGCTTATATTCCGCTTTTACAGGCAGGGACATGCGGCCAGAAAGATAAGGCGCGGTTAGAGAGTTAGATGCTTCCATAAAATCCACATAACTGCCTTGAAAAATCCTTTCGCCGCCGTATTCGCCAGCCCTTGGGCCAAGGTCGACTATGTAATCGGCAGATTGCATGAAATTTCTATCATGCTCTACGGCGACGACGGTGTTTCCGCGTTTGATAAGATTTTGGATTATATCAATCAGCTTTTGCTTTTCAACCTCATGCAAGCCTATTGTGGGTTCGTCAAAAACAAAGATGATAGAATCCATTTCGGCGATTATATAGCTTGCAAGGAACAGCCGCTGGATTTCGCCACCGGATAAAGTGGGCAGCGGCCGGGCTAAGGCCAAGTGATGTAACCCCACATCAATCAAGCATTTCAGTTTGATTAGGATTTCCCCCAGTAGCTTTGTGCCGAAGAGTTTATCCTTTTCTAGAAAATCGCATAAATCGCTAATATACATATTTTCAAGCTGGGTTATTGTTTTTCCACTTACGGTTGTGTGCGCCGCTTGTGAGCCAAGCCCGCTACCGCTGCACTTAGGGCATGAAATAAAATATACGTAATCTGACAAGGTAGACCAATTCTTTTTCTTTTGGCGGAGACTCCACTGGTATAAGTGAATAACCCACGGGATTAGCCCGTTAAACCGTGTCATACTGCTTCCGCCGTATTTATATATAAGCAATTCTTCCTCGCTTAACGACTCAATGGATTGGCTGGGAGAAAGGCCATAAGCTTTACAAAAATCCTCGAAGTGATTGCTATGATACTGATACGCTTGTGTGTTTCGCTTGCTTTCTCCGCCAAGAGTCTCGCCAAACATACCTGCTATTGACTTAGTTTTATCTTGGAGCAAACCGTCTTCATCAACTGTATAAATTTTACCCGCCCCTAAGCACCGTACACACATACCTTTTGCCGAGTTTTTTTGGAACATCTCCACAGAAAGCGGCTCACCGTCGTCATGCCTGGCGGGGCGGCTACCATATATGGCAAACAACGCCGCCAGCATATGGCCTATTTTTGTACGTGTTCCTACAGTTGAACGTGGATTAGACTGGCGTATAATCCGTTGCTCTACAGCAACAGTAGGCGATAGCCCGGCAATACTCTCAAATGTAGGAATATTATCAATCATAAACGCTGTGTCTGAAAACACTAAATAGCGCCGTTTGCCTTCTTCGTACAGCGTGTCAAAGGCAAGGCTGGATTTGCCGCTGCCCGAAACGCCTGTAATTACGGTCAGCTTGCCCTTTGGGATTTCTATATCAATGTTCTTGAGATTGTGTACCCGTGCGCCCGTTATTTTAATCGTATTATTCATTCTAATTATATATCTCCCACACATATGAAAGAGGCTTTACGCCATCGGGCAGTTTGTCCACAATGCCAACTTTAGGGTCATAATAAATACCATTGCAGTAAAGTGAAAAATAATTCCAATGGGGTGCTTGCATAAGCAGTATGCAAATATCCGGTAGTATTGTGTCTTGCTTAATTGCTACTCGCTTAGTCCAACTTCCTCTAGTTTTTATGCCGTAATAATTAAGTGTATATTCCATGTATTTTGGGAGAACTTCCTGTCCCGGGATATCTACGTGCATAATACCTGCAACATCGGCAACGCTCAAGCCTGTAAGCATTGCGATTACCGACTGCCCGCACAATGCTACATTTACATCATCTGGATAGATTACTCGGTCTATGACCCGTATGGGATTATCATAACTGTAAGGACTATTCCTAATTTTGTAATCATAAATGTTTTCATCTGTCTCTGTTAAAAGATTGTTTTTCAAATAATCTTCTTTTGTGTAGCGATGCTGCTCACTTTTATCATTCGCAGAGTGACAGGCAAACCCGCATTTTAGTAACAACTTGGCAATCGCGGGGTTTATAGGGATATGATTCGCGCAGAGCCAAGGTGCCTTAATCCCCATGAAGGCAAAGTGAACTACTTTTTGCATAGCTTCCGTAGCCAGCCCCTTCCCCCAATACTCAGGCAGTAACGCTATATCAAACCCAACATGACTTAGTGTACCAGCTTTTTTACTACGCCAAAATTTTTCAGCGTCAATGAATCCGATAAACTTATTATTTTCCTTTAGCCTGATGGTAAAAAAGTTGCCGTTCTGCTGTCCTAAGGTAAATTCGGCCCTGTATGCATCCACTGTCTTCTTTACGGGTCTCCCAACCATTGCTGCGCATAACTCTTTATTTGAGCGTATCGCGAACATATCATCAAAATCATCTTTAGTAGGGGGCTTTAATAATAGCCTTTCAGTTGTCAAAATAGGGTACATATGTTTTTCCTCCCAATAAATTTTTACTCAATATGAATATACACATCAATCGGCGTATAAAAGTCCACGCCTGCCTTACCTATTTTATATTCCTCGAACCAATCCCGAACATTAAAGTCACCGGATTTTGAATGCTTCACCTCTACTTGTTGGTTAATATAGCGCAGTATAGCGCGGCTATTGGGTTCCAATGAGTGGTGGACATTAGATGAACGCAGATATTTAAGGGGTGGGTAGGTTTTCCTTCTCATCCCCTCACACATAGGAAGCTCTTTGTCTGCCCTGTAAAACACTTCGAAAAATACATTATGATCTGCTGTGCTGCCGTTATAGACCTCAAATTTTACTTCGTTTGATGGGCCGAATAAGTCGTTATCTATCGCCCATTTTTGCATGGCTTCGAACGCTTGCTGCTTTACATTGCTCCAGCTTTCATCCTCATAACGGACATACACGCCCGAATATCCCGGCATTTCTACGATTTCGCAATCCATTTCCCGTATGGGGACGCAAACACTTTCCTTATATGTGAGTCCGCTATTATTGGGTGTATAAATTTCCCATGGGGCGTTATACCGGAAATCTATTTTATACATACTCTTCTCGAGCCAGTTTTTGTAGATATACCCCGTTGCACTATCGTAGTCCATGTCTGCATCGTTTTCAAAATCTATAACGGCACAAAGCTGCTCGGGCAGTATGCGTATTGCCGCACCCTCTGGTACGTCATCAAAACTTGTTACTTCAACGCCTGCAAAATAATTGTATTCAAAATTACACGTCCAATCCCACTTCCCCTTACTATTGCGCGGCAACAGCTCACAAAGCGCGTGTGTCCCGTTTTCCGCAGAAGGGTATTTGCGATTGGGCGCGTTTTTAAACAGCTTATCGAAATTTCTGTAAAACGCATCCCATACAAACTCATCGCCGCCAATCATCCGCTCAACTCCGATAAGCAGCGTTTTTGGAAACTTCACTACTTTTACTTCATATTCTGGCTTTTGCATAACACCATCCCTCATTCGGTTTTTTATGAGGGCAATTGTATGACTTGGGTCGCAGTAAGTACTTTCCCGGTATAATATATCCAATTTCATACCATTTTTGCGAAACAACGCCGGCGTGGTACCATAATGACGCTTGAAGGCGCGCGTAAACACGTCATGTGATTCAAACCCATATGAGAATGCGATATCAACTATTTTTTTGTGGGTTGAAACAATTTCCTTGGCTGCGTAAAACAATTTGCGCCGCATTACATATTTCATCGGTGTTATGTCGGTATACCCTAAAAACAACCGAAAAAAATGAGGCTCGGAAAACGTTGCTGCTTTGGCCAATTCGCAGACACTCAAATTTTCCTTAATACGTTTGTCTATATACTCTAAAATATCCTGTATTAATTCATTGCAAGTCATCTTTATGCCCTCCTTTCACCCAAAGTATATGGGATGGGTAGAATGTTTTCTCGATTATTTCTATCATATATAGTGTGGCCACAAATGAAAAATGGGCTGTCATAGCAATCTTGAATATTATGCACGAAGTGCATCAAGATTGCAGTGACAGTACCCATCTTTGCAGTAGTGGTAAATTTTATGTGTCACAATCTAACGGCTGTCCCTACCCGGCCAAATAATTTCCATCCCACTCCCCATCAATATCCCATCATCCCTAGCCACAAAGGTAGATATCCACTGCCTATCATGAAAACCTCGCTCAGTCAATTCTCGTACAACATGGGTTTGGGCATGCTGGTCATCCCTGTGGGTTTCTACTATTACATAAGCTGTATCCGCTTCCATATTAAATTCATGGGGCATTTCCGCTGGGGCAAACTCTGTACGCATTACCACGCGGCTATATTCGTCCATTTGTAACAGCACAATTTTCGTGGGCGCAAACATTCCATAAATACTTAGGGTCACAGAAGTGCTATGAGTGTACTCTGTGCGGTTTTCGGTTACGGTTCTGGTCTCGGCTAGGTTTGTGCTGAAAATTCGGCCTTGGGACGTTATCCCTTCATTGGAAAATCCGCTGCCAGATGTAAGAAACACTCTTCCGCATGCGGTTTGAAATACCGGGTTCATGAAAATAGTCGTCATAGTTCGCGCACCGGGAACAACATGAATTGTACCTTCCATTTCAACATGCCTGTAGTTATCACCAAAAAACGCATGAGTGTGCCCGCCGCTGATTTCAGGGCCTACGTGGGAGATAACGGTTTCATTGGGTACGTGCGGCGGCGACATAGCAGCGAAAAGTGCTATCCCTTCCATATCGGGGAACCTAAAATCCCTAATTTCCTCATCCCACTGGGCATACAGCCTTCCGGGCTGAAATAATGCAGAAAAATCCGGCTGCCTGCGCCGCATAGGTATCGTCTGGCCCTCGAATGAGCGGTCCCACAGGTCTAAATGTTCTGTGGTTATAAATACACCCACCATCCAAGCCTCTTCCTGGCCTATGCCTTCCCGCGCCAGCTGGCATGCCGACAATACCAACAAAAGAATTATCAATATCACGAATATTTTTAATGACTTCATAAACAAATCCTCACTTTCCAAACCACTCATATCAAAGCCAAAAACAACCAAATCTTTCCTAACTATTGGGCCGGGGAAGATTATTAAAAGCTATAAACCGGCAAGCACCCCCGGCCCCCGCTTGGATAGAGCAAAATCTACTCTTCTCCATCAAATTTTAGTATGTCCCCTACATCGCACCCTAAATGCCAGCAGATTTTATTAATTGTGTTAAAGCGTACACCTTTGGCCTTACCGCTTCTCAGGATCGACAGGTTGGCTTCTGTGATGCCTATAAGTGCGCATAGCTCTTTGGAGGTCATTTGCTTTGCCTTTAACACATCTTCTAAATGTACCCGTATACCCATGCTGTCACCTACACAAATTGGTCGTTTTCGTCTTTAAGCTGCTTACTTTCGGCTATATAACGTGTTACAAGAAGCGCCCCTAGCACAAACAGCATGGATGTAATGGGGAAATTTATATTGCTGTTAATAACGTGTAACCGGCTTGCAAACATCAGTTGCAGTAGGTTAAACCCAGTCAGCGCCAGCACCGACACCGTTAGTGTCACCGCGCATATCCGCGATACATCTTTCGCTGCCGCTAGGGCTTTAGCACTATATGGGTCTAAATTAAGGGCCCCAAGCATGTGCTGAGCAGCCAAGACTACCCATATATTAAGCATGTATGGCAAAGCGCGGATTATATGGTGCATGGCCAGAAATGCATAAGTTACACCCAACTGCTGCCCGGGTGCAGTGTTACCCGCCCGCAGTGCCGCGAAAGCGTCTAGCATTTGGGCAAACACCATCCCGAATGCGGCAACTACAAATAAAATGTTCAAAAGGTGCAGCGTGATGCCGATGTACCGCACTAATCCACTGGTGCCGATGGAGTCAAAAAGCCGCAGCACACGTATTACGCTATAGGCTACCAGCAGGGAATAGACAATACCCCCCAAAAGCGCCTGCTCAAAAGACCCGGTGTGGGCGGCTAGACGGGCAAGGCCGGGGTTAATCATATAATACATAACTACAAACATAACGATACTGATTAAAGGCAAAAGTACGTCCACTATGCTTTTTTTACGGATTATAAGAAATGCAAGCATAGGTAATAAACAAAACACCGCATACAGTACAATGGCAATAATATTACTCACCCCGCCGGGTAAGGATAGCGCCCTAAGCCCACCGCCGATTTGTGCGAATGGGAAGGCCATGATAAACGGCAAAGCATCTGATATTGATGCCGAGTTTAGTACAAATATAATACAAGCCGCTGCCAAAGCTGACAGAAATAAAATAGATTTTCCACAATACCAAGCTGGCAAGCCACTATCAAGGCCTGCCTCTTCGGGTATTGCCGAATGCCCGATGCCGGGGTCGTCTCCAGCGGAAGTGGGTATGTTTTGATTATCCATTTGCGCCTCCAATTATTGTTTTGCGATAATACGCTTTGAATCATACGATACGGATTATTGTTTGTCAATAATTATTTTTAGTTTAACCATATGCAAAAGGAGCATTCAGCCAAAAGAAGCCAATGATGATCAAAATATATGTGGAGGCGCATAGCATGAGTAAAATAGCCTATGACTTATCATCAGCAAGAAAAAACCCTTATGCCGAGAGGCTAAAAGGGATATACCATACGAATACACGTATCTCCTGATGAGGAATGGCAGAAAGAGATAAACGATTTTTATATAACTTATGTAATTGATGATGAATAGCAAAAGATTAAGTATTTTGTAGCAAATGAAGAAAGGAAACGCAAGATGCTTCGCCTTTAAGCATTAACAACAGACATGGGCGCACATATATACCCAAATGGGTAAGGTGCGCCCTATTTATTGAATAATTCATATTTGTTACTCACACCCACCCCAGCACGTACTCCCCCCGCATAACCATCTCCCTAAACTGAAAAGAATCTCTGGCGGGCCTGTTAAACTCCATCCACCCTGCACCAATATCCCCCGGTTCATGGGTATCAGACGCACTAATCTGGTATAGGCTAGGGTGCGCTTCGCATAGTTTTCGCGTTTTATTATTGCGGTTTTTATGCCGTGGGTTGCCGTTAAACACTTCTACACCATGCAGAAACTCAATTTCAGGGGAACCGTTACCGCGATATGGGTGGGCTTGGATAATTAGCAACTCATTTCTGTGACGCTTAAATAATTCCCGCAGGCCAAGCCGGTATAGGTATGGATTTTTACGAAGGAAATCCTCATCCAAGCCATATAGCAAATAATCACAAAAGCTTGAATCGAAGCGTATTTCTACACCTAGTATTACGTCAAGGCCAAGCTCATCGCCGCGTGCTTTTGCGGCTTTGTAGCCGCGAAGAAGCTGGTCTACGCAAGTGTCCCAGTTGTTGTGCATGTACATACTATAATCCGCTAAGTGGTCGGCTATGGCTATGCCACCAAAGCCCGCGGCATGATAACCTTCTACCAGCTTAGCCGCACTTATATTAGAACATCCGCTGGATTCGGCGGTATGGGTATGTGGGTCAAATTTATATGGTTTTTTCATGTGATACTCCATTCGTATATGTTTACATAGCGCTGGCCTTCTTTATATAGTTCGCTCCATTCCGGTAAGCGCACAAGCCGCACCAGCCTTGCGCCCAGCTTTTCGCATACGCGCTTGGACGCGGTGTTGGTATAATTATTTGTTATCAGCAGTTTTTCCATACCATGGGCTTTGGCAATTGGGACTAGCAACTTGCATGCGCGTGCGGCATAGTTATTGCCGCGGTGGGCTTCGTCTATACTGTAGCCAACTTGCCCGCAGTAATACAGGCCATCGGTATAACCAATCCGCAGCCCTGCATCCCCAATTTTCTCGCCGTCTTTGCATACCGCAAACTTATAAGCAGGTACATGCTTCTTTTCCGGGTTGGCTGGGTATTTTTCAATACATACCAGATATATTTCACTGTCGTACAAGACAGGTACATTAATAAACCCATCAAACTCACAGGGCAAGGCATTGTAATAAGCGATTTCTTTTTGCGCGCCCCACTCATCTTTAAGGATAGCATAGCAAAGTTCGTCCCGGTAGGGCTTCGCGGAACCGGCACGGGTAGCGCGGCATTCCAGAAAAAGTCCTTCCCGTCTCATGCCTATTTTCTCCATAACGCGGACACTACCTACATTTTCATCATCACAACGGGCAACTATGCGGCGCAGGTTGTGCTCTTCGAAGCCTAGCTTTAGCATTGCGCGGCCCACCTCTGTGGCGTAGCCTTTACCCCAGTAGTCTTTGTGAAGAATCCAGCCAACTTCCGAGTCATCGCCTTTTATGTGAAGGTCGCAGCTTCCTATAAGCGTGCCAGTCTCTTTTAACACCACTGCGAAAGCATAGTCGGGAATCGGGTCCTCGGAAGTAACCATGATAACTAACTCAATAAAATTGCGGGTATCTTCTTCGCTATTAGGGCCGAATAATGTATAGGCCGTGTTTTCGGCATTGCTGGCGTAGCTGTGTACTGCCTCAAAATCATCTTCTTTGAACTTGCGCAGGATTAAACGGTCTGTTTCAATAGATTTCATTGTCCTCCTCCTTTTTAGCATGGCTTGCAAATGCAATCGCTTTCTTCATTAGTATCAAAACCCAGCATCGTCCGCGATTTCCGGCTCGGGCGGGGCTGCTTCTCATTAAATTCGCTGTATATATAGTATCTGCCTTTTCAATTGAAGGCAACTGCGGTAATATGCATATGTAAATACATACAGTATACGAAAGCAGGTGCAAATTGAAGCCAATAATCCAGTTAAACCAGCCATTAATAAATAAAATAGCCGCAGGCGAGGTAGTGGAACGCCCGCTTAGCGTGGTAAAAGAATTAATAGAAAACTCCATAGATGCGGGTGCTTCCGCGATAACAATAGAAATCACGGACGGCGGGCTAACCTCCATACGCGTAACCGATAATGGCGCGGGCATCCCCGGAGATCAGATTCTGCTAGCCTTTGCCCGTCACGCAACCAGTAAAATCGCAAGTTTAGACGATTTATTCGAGGTAGGAACATTAGGCTTTAGAGGAGAGGCGCTTTCCAGCATTGCCGCTGTGGCCCAAGTAGAAATGATTACCAAAACCGCAGGCCAAGTAACAGGCATGCGCATAGAAATCCACGGCGGGCAGCTGGTAAGCCAGCGCGAAATAGGCACAGCCAATGGCACTACGCTGGTAGTAAACAACCTGTTCTATAATACCCCGGCAAGGCGCAAATTTCTAAAAAAACCCGGCACAGAGGCGGGCTATATCGCGGACTGCCTGCAAAAACTTGCCCTTGGCAACCCCGGCCTAACAATCCGCTATATAAATAACGGTGAAATCGCGTTTCAAACCAATGGCAGGGGCGACCTCAAAACCGCTATGCTTAATATCTACGGGCGTGAAACCGCCGCGTTGCTAATAAATGTATCGGCCGAAATAGATGGGCTGACGCTTACCGGCCTAGTGTCAAAGCCCGAAGCGGCACGTGGCAATCGCGGGCGCCAAAGCTTCTTTATAAATGGGCGGCTAATCCAAAGCAAGGTTTTGACCCAAGCGGTGGAAGAAGCTACGAAAACTATGCTGCCTTCTGGGAAATTCCCGGTGTACGCGCTAAACCTTAGCATCCCCCATGAAGATGTTGACGTAAATGTCCATCCTACGAAGATGGACGTAAGGTTTGCGGATGAAGAGGGCGTATACAGGTTTATACGCGGCGCAGTGCGAGAGGCACTTACGGAAAGTAATTTGATTCCCGAAGTACGGTTTAGCGATAGAAAACACGCTGAAAAACCGCTAGAGCAGATGGTGCTGCCCCGTGAAAATGCCCCCAATGGTATGCGTACTGTGCCAAGCGCCGGCAATGCTTCTCACATGGCAACATACAAGCAACCCGGCACAAACCTGCACCATCGTAATTCTGGCCCCAAACCCGTATCAAGAGCAGGACAAGCATTGGAATCGCCGACGCTCACCAATAACTCTGGATTGCTTCGCGACACTCGCAATGACGGTGCTGACACATCTCACGACACTCTTAATAACACAGCGTCCATCTCAGGCAAAACCAATACAGAGCAGAATCACGCCCCACCACCCATACATCGCCAACCCAGCAATTCCCTTTCATTACGCGAAGAAATCCCCGCAACCCAAGCCCGCGGTTTCTTCACAAACTACCATATATTAGGCATAGCCTTCGGCACATACTGGCTTATCACCCAAGACGAATCCTTATATCTAATAGACCAACACGCCGCCCACGAGCGCGTATTATATGAAGAAATCATTGAAAAAACCGCAATGGGCGAAATAAATTCCCAGCACCTAATAGCCCCCATCCCCCTGCGCCTAACCCCAAGAGAAGCATCGCTTTTAAAGGAAAACCTCCCCCTCTTCACCCGTTTCGGCTTCGAGATAACCATCCCGTCTGAACCCGCTTCACAAAAAACAATAGAAATCACAGCCGTCCCTACCCTATTTAAAGGCCCCGTAAGTACGGATTTTTTCACAGACCTACTAGACAAAATAGGCGAAACAGGCTTCGCGGGCGCAGGTGTATATGCCCACAAAACCGAAGCCATGGCCATGGCAGCATGCAAGGCCGCGGTAAAAGCCGGGGACAACCTAACCGAGACCGAAGCCCACGGCTTAATAACTAAAATGCTGTCGCTGGAAAACCCCTTCACCTGCCCTCACGGCCGCCCTACAATAGTAGAAATTACCAGGCAAGAACTGGCCCGGAGGTTCAAAAGGAGTTGACATATCATGGAACGCGTGTTAGTATATGCGCGTAAATCGCCAAAAAGGCGACAGTATTTTTTTGATCCGCTAGGAGGATTAGTTCATGAAAACAGGCACCGTAAAATGGTTCAATGCCGAGAAGGGCTATGGATTCATCTCCATCCCGGGAGAGGACGACGTATTCGTCCATTTCTCCGCTATCCAAACTGATGGCTTCAAGACCCTTGATGAAGGCCAAGAGGTACAGTTTGATGTTGTTCAGGGTGCGAAAGGCCCTCAGGCCAGCAACGTATCCCGCGCTTAATGACTAATTAGTTAGTTATGCGCATCTGTACTTGGGACCGATAATAAAGACTATGTAATTATTGCAATTATATATCGTGTATTACTCGTTCCAAGCAAAATTAAAGCCCTTTCCCGGTTTTCCGGGGAAGGGTTTTTTCATTATTGCTGCCGAGAAGTATATATTCACAGAATATTTTATGTTTGAAATATATGTAAAACATGGCATGTTATGTACAACATAGTTATTTTATGGAAACACAAGAAGCAAGCGCATACATGTGAACGAAAAAATCGATGATGGTACGATGGGGTGAAAATATGCTAACACACTAAAAAATATGTTCAGCAATCGCAAAGACGGCAGAGATGCATCCTATAAAAAAAGTGTCATACTTTGGTTCATATGCTGATGGTAGGGCTACAAGTAGAAGTGATTTGGATTTATCAATAGAGTTTCACAAACCACGAATATCTCTATTTGTATTGTTGGCAATAAAGTTAGATTTAGAGGATATGTTAAATATACCTGTTGATGTTATCCATACGCCGCTTTTAGAGGATTCATTTTGTTGAGCCTAGAGAGGTGATACAAGCATATGGATAAGAGAGACTATGGTATCATATTTAAATTCATATGGTGATAGCGAGCTATGAGTAATAGTTAAAGGCTGTTAGGGGGGGGGACCCTCTGACAGCCTTTTAGTAAATTCTTGTTGATGAAAAGTTTTAAATTAGAGGACGCTTATCGAATTTTACATAGATACTGATGGGACATTGGAGATGGCAGGTATTTTAGCGAACATTGACAAGAATATGGATGTGGTGTATAAACATGTCAACGCGAGTAGACATATAGATAGCATGGCTGCATGTGCTTATTGTTTTTCATAAGGGGTTACATCTTTAAGCAGTACGGCTATACTATGCCGATTATCCTAACATAGGGATAATTTAAACTGTTCCTCACAGGTCTTCATTGCAATGAAGGCGCACAGGGGTTTAAAAGACGATGGTGCTTCATTAAAATTTGCTTCATTTGTGATAGGAAAATGGAGTAGATATGAATATAAAAGAAAGAACGGAGGTGAATATATGGAATCTATGCTATATTTATTCGATGATTTCGATCTGGATATTCAAAAGATAGTGGGTGTAATTGAAGTATTTAGTCCACCTACTCCGTCTCCATTGTGCCCAACTCTACGAGATGCCACATGTCACAATTGCAAAATACAAAAACCACCAGTTACTAATGGAGTAACCTGTGCAAATTCTTGTGCAACTATATGTAATTTATAAAATTATAGTTAAATGCCCCAAGTTATGGGATTAACATAGGCTTGAGTTTGGACATAATTGTTCATTACCTATCACTCAAGCTTATTTTATTGGCTAAAACGAAGACATACAGATGATATAGTATAATTCTTGTACTTTTTATGAGCCGAACCCTGTCGTTATCTTTAGGCGCTTATTTTAATATATTTCAAACACATCTCAATTATTCGCCTATCTAATGGACACATTCAGTACCCCGAGTTAAGAGACTCCTTAGTTGTTTCAAATGATGATTTGTCATATGCCAAAAAATAGAAATTTACATAAATCCCTTGCGCAATTGTTACATTACTGTTACAATAATTTTGTGTGCTTTACGGTACATAATAATTTAATCCTCAGGAGGGAAAAGTAATGAGAAAGATTTTAATGATTTTGGCGGCAATCACGCTGCTGGCCGGTGCGCTTATGATGACCGGGTGCTCTTCAAGAGACAATGACCTTGTGGGTACATGGGTTTGGGATCTAGATTCCAATTTCGTAACTACCTTCAATGACGATGGAACCGGTACCCACGCGATTGATTGGGGCTGGGGAACCACATTTGAATGGTCAACAAGAAGCAATCGCTTGTATTGGGACTATCCAGGCCATGACGCAGTATACACAGAGTACAGCGTATCAGGTGATACACTTACAATTACCGATGCCAGCGGTATTGATATGATTTACATCAGGCAGTAGTCAAAGTTAAAATTTATCTATGATAAAAAGCGCCTATACAGGTGCTTTTTTTATACCTTTCTGTCCAGTTTGAATAAAAAACCCCACCGCGAACATCCTATAAAGAGATTTCATATCAGTTCAACGTCATTGCAAGCAAAGCGAAGCAATCCACACAAGCTTAAATTGCGTCATCACTTCGCTCTTCGCAATGGCGTGGCATGAAGTATAACATCAACCATGAATCAGACAGGACGGTGGAGTTATGCGCACTATTGCGCTTACGGCATTAATAACAATCCTAATAACTGGCATATTCCAAATAAAGGCCACAGCACACACAATGCCTGTTTCAGGCAGGATAGTAGTAATAGACGCAGGCCACGGCGGCTGGGATCCGGGCATGGTTAGCGGCAAGGTAGAAGAAAAAGGCATTAACCTTAGCATAGCCCATAAACTACAAGTCTTTCTAGAGCAAGGCGGCGCAACAGTAATCATCACCCGCCTAGACGATTCCGACCTTGCCAAAAACAAATCCGGCGACATGCACGTAAGGCGGCTTATAGCCAATACCAGCAATGCCGATATCTTTGTAAGCATCCATCAAAACTCCTACCACAGCGCCAATGTCAAAGGGTTTCAGGCGTTCTACTTCAATGAGTCGGACAATAGCAAGAAGCTGGCCACCTGCATCCAAGACAGCCTAAAGGAGTTTGTTAACCCCGGCAACAGGCTAGGCGCACGCGCCAATAAAAATTATTATGTACTAAAGCAAACAGAAATGCCCGCCGTATTAGTAGAATGCGGGTTCCTAACCAATTACAACGAGCGTAAAAACCTCACCACAGACGCATATCAGGAGAAGATTGCATGGGGGATTTATTTGGGCATTGTCAATTACTTCAATACGTCAGGTGAAAGCACAGCAAATGAATAGCGCATACTAAAGCGAATTAATTCGCTATAACTTCAAAATCCCCGTAATCATCAGCTGGTTGTGGGGATTTTTATTTACCATCATTTTAGTATATAATAAGTATAAAAGCCGCTTAGGAAGGGATTTGACACTATGAAGTGTACCGTAAATCTAATATGGGACAGCGATGCAAAAGTATGGTTCACCCGTACAAACGATATCCCCGGTTTATGCTTAGAAGCGGAATCCTTCGATGCATTAATAGACGATGTAAGAGCCGCCGCCCCGGAAATGCTAGTACTAAACTGTAATTACGAAGGGCCGGTTCATTTGATATTCGAAGCGGTACGCATAGAAGTTGAGACCGCAATGGTATCATAACGAAAGATTACAGCAAGCCAGTTAAAGAAATACTCAGCAAATACGGATGGACTTTTCTGCGGCACGGAAAGGGCAGTCATGATATATGGCAAAGCCCAAGGGGCGATAAAACCGTTTCGATTAACAAGAGCATGAAGTCAAGGCATACCGCCAACGATATTCTAAGCCAAGCCGGCGCGAAAGAACGATTTAGGTAATTACCATTATGTATAAAAAATACCTGCCTGCAAGAATTCCGAATTCTCACAGGCAGGTATTTTTATATACTCACACGCCTTTCTAAAAGATAAAGCGCAGCCCAAAACGCCAGCACGCCTACAATAATACTAACCCCAATGCGGTATATATCAATATACCCATCCCCAACAGGGATTCGCCCAATATCTATGCCAACTATAGGGCGCCGGAAGTAATGCGGCAAGAGGCGCGCACGCGTCCAAAGATACTCGCCATACCTGTCGAAATACATATCCTCCCAGCGCACATATTGCGTGACCCATTCCCGGTGCCGCTGCCCAACCTCGATATGAACCCAAAACAGCGCCCACCCCAGCAACACCCCAACCACCGCCGCAATGCCGCTGCCGATACGCCCATTCCATATGCTGCAACGGGCAAGCACTATTATAAAAAACAGTGTAAGGATTATAGACATTGCTACAATATTAACCTCAACCAGTGTTATAAGGTTTTGCAAGCTTATAATCCTAGACGGCCCCATAAGATGAAACGAAACCGGCAGTGGCGGGTCATAAAGAATTAAGGCAATGGCGGCGGCAAGCAGCATAAAGTTAAACCATATAACGGCCACCGTCAGCTTAGAACATAGCAGTGTAAAACGTCTGGCTGGCAAGGTAAGCATCAGATATCCTGTGTCTTCAAAAAAATTTCTGTGAAAAAAGGCCATCACTTGGAACATGGTAATAAGCGCGGCAAGTATCCCCACCGTAAACAGTATCGGCATACTGCGTTCCCCGTATGAGGACACGACCTGCACGTGTGTGTGCCCGCCACTGCCTGTGGGTACATACCGCATAAATTCCAGTGCGTGCCTAGTAGGGCCGCCAAGCCTTGAAGCGGCGGCAAGCGCAATGATAATCCCTGCCATACTAAGGAACACTGTTTTACTAAACAGCAAATCATATTTCACCGTTTTAATAAACATTTCTAAACACCTCCCTAAACAGCCCGTCAAGGGATGTGCCATGCTCTTCACGGATTTTTTCTACTTCGTCGTGCATAACAATCTCCCCGTCTTTTAAGAAAACAGCCACATCTAAAATCGGTTCTATATCCGCGATAATATGCGTAGACAACAATATAGAACTGCTTTCGGGGAAATTTCTAAGTATCGTGTCTATGATAAACTCTCGTGAGGCAGGGTCTACCGCGCCTATCGGTTCGTCCAGCACATACAAATCAGCCCGTCGGCTCATAACAAGTGAAAGCTGGACCTTCTCCTGCATTCCGCGAGACAAGGCTTTTAGTTTCTTGTTTTCGGGTATTTTCATGCTTGTAAGCATGGCGTGGGCGCGGGCTTTGTCGAAGTCCTTATAAAAATCCGCAAAGAAGTATATTGCTTGGCTTACTGTAAACCACTCGGGGATATGACTCCTATCCGGTAAGTATGAGATATGGGCATTGGCAGTTGAGCCGGGGGAATGCCCCGCTATGCACACTTCGCCTTTGTAGTTGTTTATCAATCCCATAACTATTTTAATAAGCGTGGTTTTACCGCTACCATTTGGGCCCAGAATGCCCACTATTTTGCCTTTAGGAATGTCTAGGTTTACGCCTTTTAGGGCGTTTGTTTTGCCATAGTTCATGCTTAGGCTGCGTAATTTAAGAATTGCGCTTTCGCTTAATTGCGGGGCGTTATCCATATTAGCCATTTCTCCTTTCCAGATATTTTTCTAAGTGGCGCGGTATTTCATCAGCGGCAATGCCACATTCTTGCATGTCGGCTACATATTTTTCTGTAATTTGTGCTGGCAGCACGGCTTTTAGGCTCTCTATCAGGTTTATATCATGGGTTACATAGCGCCCGGATGTACGCTCTGTAAACAGATAGCCCATTTCTTCTAGCTTCGCCAATGACTTTTGCATCGTGTTAGGGTTCACCTTATGCTCTAGAGCCATCTCACGCACCGGGGCCACTTTGCCGCCGGGCGGTAACTCGCCTGTGGCAATGGATAGCAGTATACAATCTATTATCTGGCGAAATATTGGCTGGCTGTTATCATACTGACCTTTCATGGCATCACCTCCTTGCCAGTTCGTATTGCACTTACACATGAAGTCACCTTATAGGTGGATGCTGATGTGTATCCGAATGATTGTATTATCTTGTTAATACAGTAATACACAAGGTGCTGCTTTGTCAATATAGCAAAGGAACTATAAAAAGGAATCAGTTATGTTAAACAAAAGACATGGCATACAGTAAAGATTACAGGAAACGTGTATTAGAGTACCTGAAAGAATGGCATTGTTAGGCAGAAGCACGTGCGACTTTCAAAATCAACAATACGGCAGTAAGTAGCTGGCGTAAAAACTACAAAGAAACGGGTGAAGTAAAAGATGCTCCGCTCCGCCATAAGAAGTTTAAGACGCTAGAACCCGAAAAGCTGATAGTGTACGTGAAAGAACACCCAGACGCCTATCTATCAAAAAGAGATAGGTGAAGCATGTGGATGATCAGATCGTGGGTAAAGCACTCAAGCGGCTAGGAATAACGCGCAAAAAAAGACCAAGCGATACAGTGAGCAAAAAGCAGAGTGAGTTGAGGCGTATTTAGAGCAAATAAGAGATATACCCGTCAATCAAATCGCATATGTGGATGAAACGGGGATAGATACATATTTATCGCGAAAATATGGTTGGTCAGAGCGCGGAAAGCCGTTGATGGGCCGGTGAATGGGCGCAAATTCAAGCGAGCAGAGCCTGTAAAAAAATTTCTGTAAAGAATCCTTCCATGATAAAATAAACCCATGGAGGGATTTTTTATGCCACCGAGAGAAAGAATGTCGCAAGAAAAGAAGAACGTAATAGCAAGCCTGAT
>Ga0131853_10005780_pt1 | contig 22376 bp, 20 predicted proteins | sample TergutLab28metaG_FD_92764 | JGI IMG/M metagenome (GOLD analysis project Ga0131853, IMG submission 92764) | Labiotermes labralis P1 segment gut microbial communities from Petit-Saut dam, French Guiana - Lab288 P1 (version 2) (version 2) | ecosystem: Host-associated > Arthropoda: Insects >... | reverse complement strand
TTCATACATTGTATTTTTAACTGCTTCAATGTCACTCGCAACCTGTTTACGTTTTCGCATAAGGCAATTCACCTCCGTGATTATATTATATATTTGTTGGAGATAGATTGCAACTTAGTATAAAGGGACGATGGTCTTGCCTCTCTAAATCGTCTGATTAACACCATTTCCGCTAACAGCCGAGGTAATAGTCAGACGGCAGTCGTACCTATTTGCTACTATGCACATGGCTGAAATTACCAACAGTTGTACTTATTTTTGCAACTGCTTTAGTCTCCCTCCTTTGCTATTGCTAAACTCCCTTTAATCAAGTATGTATGTGGTTGGAGTATACATATTTTACAACCCCCCCTGTTGTCAATATGCAATTATAACATAATTTTACATTAAAATTTGTTTATTATTGCCTAATTTTGCAATTTGTCTTATAATTTCCTCGAAGAAATTCTGAGTATGTAGCCGTTATAAAGCGATAACCCTCAGTTCGCCCACGGGATTACTAATGTTGAGCTTGCTGTGAAATGCGTCTGTTTCAATAGCTATGAATGAATCCCTGCCGTTAAGATAGTCTTTGAAAATTTCCCGGGATTGTTCTATCTGGAGGTCTTCGCTTTGCCTGCAATGGTACTTGCCGGCCGGGATGGTCTTGTAGTCCGGCCACACCCCGTTTTGCGGAACTTCCGCAAAGTTGTACCGGCGTATTCCCGAAGGCGAGCACTCGTACAAAAATCCGTATTCCGGCTGTTCGGTGGCGTAAGCTTCTTCGTAAGCTTCGTAGAAAGGTATGTTGCGGAACAGCTTAACTATCTCGTATTGATCCGCGTTGTCAAATGTCTGGTCATAGGGAATCACGTAGAAGTACTTTTCGGGCAGTTCTTGTGTATATAGCTGCTCCAAGGTATATTTTTCCTGAGACGCCATCTTCTTTTCAAAGAAGTTTATTAGCTTCAAGCCCTTCTCAAGGGTTTTAATTTTTTTCTGGGCCGCTTTTTTTCCGTGTGCCAAGAAAGCGTCCAGGTTTACGCTGTCTTGTCCGTTGAGAAACTCGGGCAGTTCCCTGAGGGGGATGTCCAGTTCTATATAGAACGTAATGAGTCCAACCAGATAAGCCTGCTTGAACGAATAATAGCGATAACCGGAGTTAGGGTCAACATAGGCCGGTTTTAGTATGTTTATCCGCTCGTAATAGCGCAGCGACTTTATGCTTGCCCCTGTTAGCTTTGAAATTTCCCCTATTGACAACAATTTGTTTTTCCGGCTCACAAAAATTTCTCCTTTTTTGAAATTTCCTCTTGACTCTACCATTATGGGATAGTGTATAATGGTTGATTGTAACACGGATCAGCAAAGAAGTAAATCGACCTGGAGGCCCGGCTTGTCAAAGATTTTTGAGTATATGAAACCTTATACCGGTATGATCCTATGCGCCGCCGCGCTTCTTTTTGTTGAGGCGTACAGCGCGCTCATACTGCCGAGCTATATGGCGGATATTGTGAACGACGGCGTATTGACCGGGCATGTGCCGGTCATTTGGCGCAACGGCGCGATAATGCTGTTGTTAACGCTGCTTGGTGTCCTTATGGCCCTGATTGCGGGATATTTCACCGCGAAAACGGCTACGGGCGTGTCTAACGATCTGCGGGAAGCCGTGTTCCGAAAAGTTCTGCATTTTTCAAACGCCGAGCTTAACCGTTTTGCCGTCTCATCGCTTATTACCCGCACCACCAACGATATTACCCAGATACAATCCATGCTGATGATGGCTATACGCCAGTTCATTTACGCTCCGATTATAGCTGTCGGCGGCATTATAAGAGCGCTTGACAGGAGCACGTCTATGACGTGGATAGTCGCTCTCGCCACATTTGTTATGGTTGGAGCCATGCTGGTTATGTTTTTTGTCGCCATGCCGAAATTTAAGATGATACAGAGCTTGATCGACCGCTTAAATCTGGTTTCCCGTGAAAATTTAAGCGGTATCCTGGTTGTCCGGGCGTTCAGCACTCAAAGCTTCGAGAAAAAACGTTTCGCCAAAGCTAACAAGGACTTAGCCGAGACGAACTTGTTTGTAGATTACGCGTTCTCGTTCTTGATGCCGATCATTATGTTAATCCTGAATCTTACAACGGCCCTTGTCGTTTGGGTGGGGGCGCTGCAAGTATCCGCGTTTCAGGCTGATATAGGGGATATTTTCGCGTTTTTACAGTATGCGATGCTGATAATCTTTGCGTTTTTGATGGTAGCCATCACCTTCGTCATGCTGCCGAGGGCCGTGGTCAGCGCGGAGCGTATAAAGGAAGTTCTGGAAACCAAGGGCAGTATTAAGTTCAAAGAAAACCCTACGCCGCTCCCCAAGGATTTCAAGGGAATCGTTGAATTCAGGAACGTAAGCTTCCGTTACCCGGACGCCTCGGAAGACGAAGACAACGTGCTGGACGGCATCAGCTTCACAGCCAGGCCCGGCGAAACAACAGCCATCATCGGCGCCACCGGCTCGGGGAAAACGTCAATTCTTAGGCTGATGCTGCGTTTCTTTGACGTAACCGGCGGCGCGATATTTATGGACGGCATAGACATCCGCGAGCTTCACAAGCAGGAGATACACGGCAAGATAGGTTACGTTCCGCAAAAGGCTCAGTTGTTTACCGGCAGTATCCGCTCGAATCTGCTGTACGCCGACAAAGACGCCTCGGAAGACAGAATCATGGACGCCGCCGACACCGCGCAGGCGGCGGCGTTTATTGAAGGCAAGCCGGAAGGGTACGAATCCAATGTCGCCCAAGGCGGCTCGAACCTTTCGGGTGGGCAGAGACAGCGGCTTTCCATCGCCCGGGCGTTGGTAAAGGGTACCCCGATCTATCTGTTCGACGACAGTTTTTCCGCGCTTGACTTAAAGACCGACGCGCTGCTTCGCGCCGCGCTGAAGAAAAAAACGGGTGGCAGTACCATGCTGGTCGTAGCGCAAAGAATTTCCACGATTATGGACGCAGATCAGATAGTGGTGCTGGATCACGGCAAGATCGCGGGGCTCGGCACACACGCGGAATTGATGAAGACTTGTGATGTATACAGAGAAATCGCGGCTTCTCAGCTATCTGAGGAGGAACTTAGTAAATGAGTGAGCAACCTAACGAGTTTAATGAATCAAGTCAGTCGACTCAGAAAGATTACAGCGACATTATGGGCGGCGGCGAGGGGCTTGCGGAAAAAGCGAAAGACCCCAAAAAAGCGATAAAAAAGCTTGTGATATACTTATCTCCGCATAAAACGGCGCTTATTGCCGCAGTGGTGTTCGCTGTGTTTTCCACCGTGTTTTCCGTCGCAGGGCCGAGGCTTCTGGGGCGCGTAACGACCGCTCTTGTGGACGGCTTGCTGGCGTATTGGTTTGGAACCGGGCTGCTGACGAATTTTCCGTACATGGCGATGATTACCGGATGGCTGATCGTCCTATACATCATATCGGCCCTTAGCCATTTCGCTCAGGAAATCATTGTGTCTCGGCTTTCTATGAGGGTAACATACAAGCTCAGGTCGCAGATATCGGAGAAAATGCACAGGCTGCCCATCAATTACTACGATACGCGCTCCCAGGGTGAAATTATGTCCCGAGTAACAAACGACGTGGACACTATAAGCCAAACGCTGAGCCAGAACCTGACCCAACTGGTATCGTCCGTGATTACCATTATCGGCGTACTGGCCATGATGCTCTGGATCAGCCCGCTTATGACGGCAGCCGCGATCCTTGTGATTCCGCCCTCAATGATGATTATGATGGCGGTGCTCAAACGGTCGTATGTGTACTTTGGGGCCCAACAGGAAGCGTTGGGCGTCGTGAGCGGCATTGTTGAAGAGACATACAGCGGACACAATATCGTCCTTGCTTACAACGGCGAGGCGGACGCGGAAGAGAAGTTCGTTAAAGCTAATAACAAGCTTCGCGCCGCCGCGTGGAAGGCCGATTTCATGACGAATATAGTGGAGCCGATCTTCACGTTTGTCGGCAACTTGGGCTATGTGCTGGTCTGTGTGCTGGGTGGTTATCTGGTTGTGCAGCGGGCTATTACAATTGGCGATGTTCAGGCATTTATCCAGTATATACAGACGTTTACGCAGCCGCTGGGCCAGCTGGGGGCTTCCAGCAACATGATGCAGGCGACGATTGCCGCTTCCGAACGGGTGTTTGAGTTCCTGGAGGAAGAAGAGGAAGAGCCTGACACAGATCAGTCCTTCCGCAAAGAGCGTTACGAAGGTCATGTAAGCTTCCGAAACGTGCGTTTCGGCTACAACCCGGATAAAATTATACTGCACGACTTTTCTGCGGAAATCGCCGCAGGGCAGACCGTCGCCATCGTGGGCCCCACTGGGGCAGGCAAGACCACGGTCGTAAAGCTGCTGATGCGGTTTTACGAAATAAGCGGGGGCAAAATACTGATAGACGGGATTAACGCGACAGACCTCTCAAGAGGAGAGTTGCGGAATATATTCGGCATGGTGCTGCAAGACACGTGGATTTACAATGCCACCATCATGGAAAATATCCGCTACGGCTCCCCGGATGCGACAGACGCGGAGGTCATCGCCGCGTGCAAGGCTGCCCACTGTCACAGCTTCATCCGCACGCTTCCGGGCGGCTATAACATGGTGCTTAACGAAGAAGCCTCCAACATTTCTCAGGGCCAGAAGCAGCTATTCACAATCGCCAGGGTAATTCTCAAAAACCCGGCCATACTGATTCTGGACGAGGCGACAAGCTCCATCGATACGCGTACGGAAATCCTGATACAACAAACCATGCGGGAAATTATGCAAGGGCGCACAAGCTTCGTAATCGCCCACAGACTTTCCACCATTAGAAACGCCGACATGATTCTCGTCATGAAGGACGGCGATATCATAGAGAAGGGCAGTCACGAGCAACTGCTTGCAGCCAAAGGGTTCTACGCCGACTTGTACAACTCGCAATTTGAACATGGCGGCGTAACAGACGAAGACAGCGCTTAGATTTTCAAATACGCCCTAGGAGGGAAAATTAATGAGTCAAGATAAGACGGCGGAAACAACAGAAGCGCCGGAAAAGAAGAAGGGCAAGGGCAAAATTATACTGGTGCTGATTTTGACGCTGGCGCTTGCGGGCGGCGTGGCCGCCGGGCTTGCCGTTGTTTGGCGAAGCGCCGGCTACCTTACAACCGATAATGCCAGGGTGACGACGACATTGGTCACAATCACGTCGAATACGCCGGGATCATTGGAAAGGTTTACGGTTTACGAGGGTCGCTACGTCGAAGAACACGAAATTTTGGGGTGGGTGGAACATGGAGAAGCTCTGCGGTCGCCATTCGACGGACTGGTGGTACAGTCCAACGCCGTGCAGGATCAGTTGGTTTCGTCCATGGAGCCGCTGGCAGTCATAGCCGATATCAATGACTTACACATACAGGCCAATATCGAAGAAACCGACATAGCCAGGGTACAGCTTGGCCAAAGCGTAATTGTAACGATAGACCCATTTGGCAATCGGCAGTTTACGGGATATATTTCTGAAATCGGTAATGTCACCCAGGCCGAGCTTACAGGCAGCGCGTTATTCTTTAACACAGGCGGCACATTCACGAGGGTGACGCACTTGATCCCGATTAAAATTAATATTGTAGACGAGATTAACCTGGACAGCTTTATCGGCGTAAATGCCAGGGTACGGATACCGGTCAGATAATTTCTCAAAGAGGGGATGGTTAGTCATGGGAATACGCAATATGTCCAAGGTTATCGCTGCGTTTTCGGTTATAAGCCTTATAGCCGGCTGCGGCTCACCGCATGTCGGTGATTTACAGCCGGTCGTTAGCCAAGCGGAGACGCCCGCTTCCGAACCGGTTGACGGAATAACCGTCAGAGGCGTGGTTGAAAGCGTAACTAGCAGGAACGTATATGGCACTCTGTCATTTATGATGGATCAGATATTTGTCGAGGAAGGGGATTATGTGACGGAGGGTCAGATACTTGGCGTACTTGACACCGAGGATTTGGAGCTGACCATAGCGCAGGAAAGGGCGTCTCTTGAGTCAACCAGGCAAAGAACCCGGCAAGCGGTTCAGGAAACCGGCAGAATGCTTGCCGAGGCGTCGGAGAACCTCGCAAACAACACAAATATGCATATCCTAAGCTCCGAAGCCGCGCTGGACGCGGCCGAAAGATACTTGGAGACCGCTCAGCAAAATTATGACAACGCCTTGCAAGATTACAGGCAAGGGAACGACCCGCAGGTCGTAATCGCCGAGAGCTCCCTTAGAACCGCGGGGATAGAGCTTGAAAGAATAGAGCGGAATCACGAGAATTCCGGCGTGCTGTACGCCGGAGGAATATTGTCGTCGGATGAAATGCGGCAGTCCGAAAACGCGCTTACCCACGCTCGAAACCGGTATAACGACGCGCGCGTAAGCTATGAAAACGCCGTAGAACTGCAGCGCCGTTCCATGGAACAGTTGAGAATCGCGCTTCAATCGGCGACAACCTCCTATCAGAGCGCGCGGGAATTGCTTAACGCTTCGCGCGTAGCCGCTCGGCAAGATATCGAAAGACTTAGGAGCAGCGTTTCAAGCGCGGAGATTTCAGCTAATCTTGAACATATGGAAATTGCGCTGCAAATGCTTGAAAGGCAGATGGAAGACTCTACAATCACAGCGCCCGTAAGCGGTACGGTAACGTCCGTCGTCGCCAGAGAGGGCGCGTCCGGCATGGGGCTATTGTTCGTCATAGAAGATACGGACAACTTGAAGGTGACGACAAGCTTCAGGGAATACGATATCGGCAGGCTGGAAACGGGTATGGAGGTGATAATTTCCTCAGACGCGACGGGAAGCGCCGAATATACGGGAATAATCACGCGAATAAACCCCGCCGCCACCGCTGTCGCGCCTGTTGTGGAATTTGAGGCCGAAGTGCTTGTCACGTCGGTAAGCACAGGCTTGCGCATTGGCATGAATACGAGGCTTAATATAATCTTGGAATAGCGCTTGTGATCTTACGTTGCCGGTTCCTAAAATGGCGAAAAATCGCCTCGCAAAGCCGGCTGGAAAAAGATATTAAGCAGGCTCTTACGTCGAACGTCAGCGGTGGTAAAGAGCTTGTCGAAGCCGCCGCACAGGTTGACGGGGTTTGCGGCCCGACGCTATTACAGTGTTAAAGGTGTCACACCAGACTCTCATGAACCTCGTTAGAAACGACAAAGTCTTTTCCAAGTTGATGCTGAAGCTTTTGATAGGCTTTTGTAGCTCTAGTCATGAAATCCTTCTTCTGTTCATCTGACCAAGGCGAAGGGTTTTGCGGAACAGCCCAATCAAGATAAGTTCCGTATTCGTACTCGAGTGAATCAAGTTCATCTGTGAGATCCCGGCAGCACCAAGGGTAATGCCTACACCAGATTGTCCGAAGCTGAACATTGCGCGGCTCTTTTCGTATGTTCTACCGGAATCGGTTGCCCACACGTAGGACAAGAATAAGAACATCTCCTCTTCATCGCTAACGTCATGGAGAAGACCTGCTACAGCACCGGCTCCGGCTAAGCGAACATTACTCACTATAGATGAGTTCAAGATGTTCTGGCAGAATAGCAAACATTGCTTTGGTAGAACCATTTTTACACACAAACTCTACCTCATAGGCTTCGTGAGGCGAAGTAAAAGCTATGACAATAGTGCCGGAGTCACCTTTGTTTATGTTGAATTCCGGGAAGCTGACGGTAGTTCTTACTACCTCTAATTCCTTGAATTTCAAGCCACTACCTCCTATCGGACATAAATTGTAACCAACCTTGGAATATCAGAACCTTGATCGAGTATCCAGCCAGTTCGCACAATTGCTGTGTTTCCATTAGGGCCTGTAATTTGCATATCTACAGTAAATCTCTGCCCATGAGTATCACGTATACCGGCAACAGCTTCATTCCTAGGCAAGTTTCGCTTAACTTGAGCTATAAGCTGATTGGAGTTTGATTGATTGTAGCCCAATGCGTTATTAAATACCCTTGCTTTGTCACCGCCATGAGGATGGTTAGGGTTTAGTGCATAGCCCGTAAGTTTGTTTGAATCAATATGAGCTCTTTCAAAGTTTGGTAAACTGTTCGACACTGCACTTCGATTTGCTATCCGAGTGGATGTTACAGGTCTGGATGTCCATACGTTTGATTGTTGTAGTGGTGGTAGCCTTGATGCAGAATGACCAACCCCCCTTACTGCCCCCATTGAAGCTGCTCCAGCGGCAATCGCCCCGGCAGCGCCAAGGATAATCCCCGCGCCAGCTTGTCCAAAGCTGAACATGGATCTGCTTTCTTCGTAAGTCCTACCGGAGTTGGTTGCCCAGACGTAGGATAAGAATAAGAACATCGACTCTTCATCGCTAATGTCATGGAGAAGACCTGCTACAGCACCGGCTCCGGTTAAGCGAACATTACTCTGTGAAATATTGGTAAGGCTCACATCGCTGTGATTGTCCATATGGCGGAAGAAGTTCATCACAAAGGCTACGTCAAGACCCGATGTGTCGTCGAAGTTCTGTAGGAATGCGTACAGCCGCCTGAATTCGGCATAGCTGTTCATATCGTTTATGCCGCCAAAGCTCTGCCCTGTGCTGTCTCTGCCGCTTGAACCACGGCCAGTGAGAAGGTTTGTCAGCAGTGTGCTGATTTGCTCGTTATTTATAGATGCTGGGTCGAAGTCACCACTAGTTAACATCTGTGCAGCCAAGATATTAAGCAGATTGTGATATATGAAATAGGCTTCATGGGTGTCGCCGTAATTCTCACCCAACAGAAACACCAGATACTGCCTTATGCGTTCGTCCAAAGAAGCAGGAACGTTTCGCTGATAGAGAGCGTTTCTTGAAGCCCAAAAGCCGCGCATAGCCGATGGGTTTATGTTTTGGCTGCTAAGAGCCTGTTTAATATCTTTTCACCACTGTCTTGGCGGCTGATTTTCCGCCCTTCGTCGTCACTTCCTCCTAACGTACCTTACAGGTACGCGTCGTTGTCAGTTCCTAGAATGGCGGAAAATCAGACTCGCCAATACAATGGCAAAAAGATATTAAACAGGCTCTTAGATGACTTCTTACGGCATACAGAGCATCCTCATCGTCAAGATTTCCGTCGGAGCTTGGGTCGCTAGACACGAAACTTGGCAAACGTTCACCCTGATAGTCTGTAGATGTTACACCCTCAAAATAGGATATATGCCAGCATTTACAACCATAGTGGTACAAGCCGCCTTCAATTGCAGTAGAAAGCGGCGGATAACTTGCGCGCCTCATAAAGCGTTCCGTTACGGCGTGCCAAGAACTGTATCCTCGTGGTGTTTGATACATCTCTCCACTTGAGTATACATCATCCACGAAGACACGTCCAACGTATCTTGCGCAATCTTCTGTACCTGTTCTGCGAAGCACCACGAGAACAAGGTTCTCACCCCAGTCCGCACGTCTTGTTGCAGCTCCGGTCAGGTACGCCTGCTTTTGCAAATACTGCACAATACGCGCTACCCTGCCGTCTGCGCGTCCGCTTTCTTCCGCGTTGCTCTCGTATTCCATAATCCGAGTCAATGCGCGTTCGAGCTCGTCCATCAGTGATTCGCTTAGCTGCTCTTGAATATCTCCGGCGCGTCTCATCGGCACATATCCGCTGCGCCGCATTGCAGATCTTAGAACCTGTGTTAAATACCGCTCAACGCTGTCCAGAAGGTCAATTTTCCGCCACTCGTCGTCAACTCCTCCTAGCGTACCGCTTCGGGTACGCGTCGTCGTCATTTCCTAGATTGGCGAAAAATCGCCTCTCCCGGCCAGCATTTCGGGTATTGAACACAGGTTCTTAGTTCAGCATCGACTTCATTAGCGCCTTCGAGATAACTTTGCAGCATCTGCTGCATCAGCTCGTGACGCCGACTGTCTCTGGGCTATTAAACGAGAGCGTTGAATAAGCATAACGATTAGTTAGCATTGATAATGACAATAACATTCCTCCCTCTGAATAAAGTTGGTTAAATATAACTTTACAATAGGAGTGGTATGCAAAACAATACAATGATTTACTACTTAAACTCTGTCCCCTATTGTGCAGAGGCAAAGCTGCCCGCGCTTTCGTGGTAAATTTTATCTCCAAACCAGCAAGTTACTATTGCATTTACACAGAATTGATGATAATATGATTATAATAATTTTTGCGGATAAACTCTTTACGAGCATCTCTAAAGAGTCTTATTATTTTTTACGGTTAAGACAGGATACATAGGGGATATTGGATGAATGTACATCAGACGCTCAACCGGGCTCAGCACGAGGCGGCAAGCCATATCGACGGGCCGTTGCTGGTGCTTGCGGGGGCAGGTTCGGGCAAGACCAAGGTGCTGACGCACCGCATAGCCAACATGATAGAGACAGGCAGCGTAGCGCCGTTCAACATTCTAGCGATAACGTTTACGAACAAGGCCGCCGGCGAAATGCGCTCCAGGGTGAACGCCATATGCCGCGAGGGCGGCAGCGTATGGGTCAGCACGTTCCATTCGCTTTGTGTGCGCATACTCAGGCGCGAGATACACAACCTTGGTTATGACAGCTCGTTTACGATACTTGACGCGGACGATTCGCTCAGGCTCATCAAGAAGTGTCTGGACGAGCTGAATATCAACGACAAGATGTATCCGCCAAAGTCCATGGCCGCCGCCGTGGGCCGGTTCAAAGACCAGATGATTACGCCGGAGATGGCGTCGCGCGACACGCCGGAGTCGGATTTTCGGATGGCGAACATAGTCGATATCTACAAGCTGTACAGCCGTAAGCTCAGACAGAACAACTCGCTCGACTTCGACGACCTTATATCGCTTACAGTGCGGCTGTTCACGGAGTATCCAGATATATTGGAGGGCTACCGGTCGCGCTTCAGGTACATAATGGTTGACGAATATCAGGATACCAACGCGGCACAATATGAATTAGTCAGGCTTTTGTCCGAAAGGCACGGAAATTTGTGCGTAGTCGGAGACGACGACCAGAGCATCTACGGCTGGCGCGGCGCGGACATACGTAACATACTCGACTTCGAGAAGGACTTCTCGGGGGCAAAGGTAGTCAAGCTCGAGCAGAACTATCGTTCAACCCGAAATATTCTCGAGGCCGCGAACTCCGTTATACGCAACAATTCGCAGCGCAAGCACAAGCAGCTCTGGACGGATTCCGGCGACGGCTGTAAGATCGGTCTGAACCAGGCCGCAAGCGACCGGGAAGAGGCGGCGTTTGTCGCCGGCAGTATCGCCAAGAGCCGTCAGGACGGCGGCAAGTACTCCGACAACGCCGTGCTCTACCGCAGCAACTTCCTGTCCAGAGCCGTCGAGGAAGAGCTTGTAAAGGCCGGTATACCACACAGGGTTTTCGGCGGTACGCGTTTCTACGACCGTAAGGAGATACGCGACGTACTGGCATACCTCCGCCTTATCAACAATCCCCGCGACAGCGTGTCGCTCTTACGCGTCATAAATGTGCCGAGGCGCGGGATCGGCGAGGTCACTATGCAAAAGCTGGAAGCTTACGCCGCCTCTGTAGACAAGCCGCTCTTTGAGGTATTTGACGAGCTTGAGAACGCCGACGTAGGCAGACAGTCCAAGAAACTGCGAGAATTCAGGGAGATGATGGTTAGGTTTCACTCCGACGCGATGAATTACGGCGTGGCGGAGCTGCTTGGAAGCGTCCTGGAGCAGACCGGATATATCGAGGAACTAAAGCTCGAGGCTACGGAAGAGGCTCAGGGGCGTATCGAGAACATCGACGCTCTTGTGGCCAAGGCCCTCGAGTTCGAGCAGCACGCCGAGGAGCCGACACTTGCCGCCTTCCTGGAGGAGCTCGCCCTGGTCGCCGATATCGACAGCTTTGACGCCGACGCCGACGCGGTGGCTCTTATGACGATACATTCGTCAAAAGGGCTTGAGTTTGATTCCGTGTACATTGTCGGCTGTGAAGAAGGGCAGTTCCCAAGCTATCGCTCGCTGGTAAGCGAAACCCCCAAGGAGCTGGAAGAAGAACGCCGCCTGGCCTATGTGGGCATAACCCGCGCGCGCCGACGGCTCACCCTCACAAGTGCGTTTCGGCGTTGGGTGCGGGGCAACGACGTATACAACCGGGTCAGCCGGTTTGTAAGAGAAATTTCAGACGATAATTTGGAGAATGTTAAAATGGACAATCAAAGAGTCGATGCAAAGCACGACGAATCCGAAGATACAACCTTGAAAAGCGCCGATAGCAAGCCCGCCGAGCGGACAGGCATCTCGCGCTACGCCGAAATAAACAAGGTGCGAAATTCCATAGACATCAGCTTCGGCGGCAAGAACTATATGCAGGGCGCAAAGCGTGCGGCCGACGCGGCAACCCGCGAACAACTGGAGTTTAAGCCCGGCGACCGGGTGCGCCTGATGAAGTACGGCGTCGGTACGGTGCTGGATGTAAAGGACGCTGGGGCGGATACTGAACTTACGGTGGAATTTGAGGGAGCCGGAAAGAAGAAGATACTGGCGAATCTGTCGAAAATCAAGAAGGTCGAAGAGTAGTATGTCAAGATATAAGAACCGGCGGTATTGGCCGCTGGTTCTAAATTGCGAAAATAATCGGCAGCCTCTTGCTCTTGATTGTCGGTTATTTTTTTGCGTGTGTTGCCTTAGCCGTCAGATTATGGTATTATAGAGTAAGGGCGTGAAAAGTTTCGCTTTCCGCAACTACTATAATATCGGGGATGGTAAGCATGATAAAGCGATTGGTCAGGTTGATTAGTTCCGTTATTTGTGTGGCTTTGATTGCGGGAGGGTGCGCGGCGCCCGCCCCGAGTGCAGAGCTTGGGAATGAAGGCCGGGGCGTCATGGTGTACTATCATTACTATAACATATTGCAAGTGTCGGATCGCTCTCTTTTCAGGGTGGACGGCAGCGTGAACGGCGAAGTTCTCGATAACCTTATGACGATACTTAACGACCCGCGACTTGATCCCATGATGAGGGAGCAGAAAACGCAATGGCCGACGGGAATGTCATTTGAGGACACTCCGTATACCGCGGTAACGGCGGCGGACTTTTCGGGATTTGTGGTGCCGGAGCCGTCCGGTATGAGCGAATCGGGCGCCGTAGTGATAAAGCTGTTCGAGACGATCCCGGACAGCTACGGCGTGGAGCACGGACATCTTACCGAGTTCACCAGCCAATGGTGGCAGCTTGTGTACCGTTCGGCTGACGATGGAAACGACGTGCTGACCTTGTGGATGATGCAGCCATACCGCCTGACCCCCTTTGGCGGCTCCCGCTACGACGCCCGGCTGGGAAGGGTGGACGAGCGCTTTATCGACCGCGTAGACGCGTCGGGCTGGGCCGATATCCCGGAGGGCAGCGTCAACACCGTCATAAACGACGAGCGCGCGGCAAACGGCCTGCCGCCTGGCGACTACTTCTTCTTCGAGGGCAACTACAGCGCCGGAATAGCGCGGGCGAACTTGCTGCGTGACATGGAAAGCCTGCTGAGCCGCTTTGACGTTGAGCGGTACCTGGTCGCGCCGAGAGACGTTCCCGGGCGGTGGCAGACTTCGCGATATCAGACCGGTTCCAATACGAACATGCTCTTTTACGCTTCCGGGCAGTTCCAGGTATATCGAGAGGACTATCCGGGGTCAACCCGCCTCAACGGCGGCCTGGGCGCCGCGGGGCTGATATGGGGGCGGCACTTCCATTTCAGCTTGATTAACGGGAAGGATGGGCTTTCGATAGGCCCGTACTACAACCATTGGCCGCATTCTCTGCTTATGCCCACATATGAAGACTTGCTGTGGCTTCCGTCGGACTTTGAAGTGCGTTCGATGGGTCACAACAAGGACAACGCGCTGTTTCAGACGTTCATAACAGACCCGGACGATCCGTCAAGCGGACTCAGATGGAATTACAGCACGAGCCCGGAAGAAGACTGGCGCGAAGACCTTACCGGAGGTCGTTCGGGTCTCTGGAGGCTCAACGGGTACGACCGCGCTTTCGACGCCGACGGTCTGGGGATGCCCAGAGGCTGGGAGACACAGTTAGTATGGCTCCGCTCCGCCGACGTGCTCGGAATGGGCAACGCCAACACCGTGTTCCACACCGGAAACAGGTACGGCTATGGCGTCAATCAACCGGCGGGCATGAGACCCGCGCTGCACATCTCGATTACACAGCTTTCGCAATAGCTCATTAACTATAACAAGGGAGCGCCGTCGCGGCGTTCCCTTGTTAATTTTCGGCAAACTATTACCTTGACAAAGTCGGATTGTTTTGTGATATAATCATTCTGCACCAAAACTATTAGGAGGAGCTTTATGCAGTCGGCCAAACAAACAATATACAGCCTTATAGATACCCTGCCGCCCTCACAATTATCGGAAGTGGCCAGTTTCATCACGTTTATTAAAATGCGTGATGAAAACAAGCTGTTCAAGGATATGGAAGCCTTGAGTATGTCCAGTACGGATTTCTGGGACAACGAAATTGATGACGAGGTATGGAATGATGTATAGTCAAGGCGACATTTTGCTTGTGCCCATGCCTTTCACAGACTTATCCTCACGGAAAAAGCGGCCTGTGCTTGTGCTGTCAAAAAATGACTATAATCATGGCGCTGATGATTTGATTGTAGCGGCCATTACATCGCATATCGACTCGAAACCCTACACAGTGATGCTCACCAAGAATGATATGGCGGACGGTAAATTGAAAGTAGATTCCTGCATCCGTGCCGACAAAATATACACGCTATCTAAGGAAATTGTGATTAAGCGGTTCGGTAAAGCTACGCAAGAGATTACCGAAAAGACGAAAAACAAAGTACGGGAAGTTATGGGCGATTCACCTACAGAAGAATAGCTGGTTATTTACTCAATTATTCAGGGGCGGCTCATTTGGGCCGCCCCTTTCTCATGGATCGAGAGCTAGGCACAAATTGCACTTCTGCGCATAGAATGGACTAAAAAGCGTAGGGGTGTAACAGCCATGGGGAAATATCATGTAAGCGGCGGCCGACGGCTTGCGGGCGAGCTGGCCATACAAGGCGGCAAGAACGCCGTTCTCCCGATCCTGGCGGCCAGCGTGCTGAACTCCGGCGAAAGTTTCCTGACCAACTGCCCAAATATTTCCGACACGCGCTACACGGTTAAGATACTGGAAGAAATAGGCTGCAAGGTTACGCGTGAAGACGGCGGCCTGTTGGTTAACTCCAACGCGGCGGACACATTCGAGATTTCGGAAACTCTTGTGCGGAAGATGCGTTCGTCCATTGTATTTTTGGGGAGCTTGCTTGGGCGGTTTGGGGCGGCCAAGATCAGCTATCCCGGCGGGTGCGTGCTGGGTCTGCGGCCTATCGATCAGCATCTCAAGGGGCTCAGGCTTCTGGGAGCGCAGATCGACGACCACCAAGGGTTCCTGAATTGCAAGGCCGAACGGCTTGTGGGGGCGGATATAGCGTTGGACTTCCCAAGCGTCGGAGCCACGCAAAACATTATACTGGCGGCAGTCCTGGCCGATGGCACAACCACCATTACCAACGCCGCCAAGGAACCCGAGATTGCCGATTTGGCAAGGTTCCTGAACTCCATGGGCGCCGACGTGAGAGGCGCGGGCAAGGCCACGATCGAAATCCACGGGGTACCGAGGCTGCACAGCGCCGAGCATCGTATAATGCCCGACCGCATCGTAGCGGGTACGTACCTGGCGGCGGCGGCCATGACAAATGGTGAGCTGGTTCTGACCAATGTCTCAGGTGATAATATCCGCCCGGTTGTCGCAAAGCTTACCGAAGCCGGATGTACTGTTACGGAAAGCGGCGGAGGCATCAGGATGACCGCTCCGCCCAGGCTACGCCCCATATCTCTCAAGACGCAGCCGCATCCGGGCTTCCCAACGGACTTGCAGCCGCAGTTCACGGCAATGACTTCAATTGCCGACGGCATGTCGATAATCGAAGAGACGGTGTTTGAAGCCCGTAACAACCACATCCCCGAGTTACGGCGCATGGGCGCCGACATATTACAGGTTAACGGCAAGACTTCGGTCATACAAGGCGTGCCCCAGCTTTGCGGCAGCAACGTGGTCTCCCACGACCTGCGCGGCGGGGCGGCGCTTATACTGGCGGGGCTTGCGGCAAAGGGCAAAACGGTCGTCGACCCATCGGAGCACGTCATGCGCGGCTACGAGAGCATCGAAAACGATCTGGCAGCGCTCGGGGCGGACATCGCCTTCGTAGAATAGCCTGACCATACCGACATAACCGGCGCAAAACGTCCGCTTGTCGGTACTACATATCCATAATGCACAACGAGCCGCTAAGATTCAGGGGCTTTTTTGTTTGGAGGAAACTTATTGCTATTCCATTTGTGTCGAAACTGTGATATAATATCATAATGTGTGTAATTATAGGAATATGACTGCGAAACAGTATCAAAGAAGGGGTGCGCGAAATCGCAAGATTACGCGCTGTTTACCCCGACGCATGATACTGTTTGAGCTGCATATTCCTATAGACCTGAGTTCGACGAAGTCGAACCAGACGCGTAAGCGGCTGAAAATGCGAAGCATTTTTCAGGTTATCCGCGCAAATTGCGGTGTTTTTCCGCAAATTGTGCGGATAAGATCAAGATTTGATGAACGGTTTTTGTTCATCAAACTCACGTTAATTAATAAGGCGACTTTCGCCTGGCAGGGATTGGGGTGAGCGGCTATGAGGTTTATGACGTTGGATAAATGCAAAGAGGGTATGATAATCGGCAAGAATGTCTACGGCAGGAACAGAGTCGTGCTGCTTAGAAGCGGATACCCCCTCAAGCACAACCATATCAAGGCGCTTGCGAACTTTGGATTTCCAGGCGTATACGTTGACGACGAAGTCTCGGCAGGCATTGAGATCGCGGAGGTCGTGGACTCTGAAACACGCATGAACGCAAGCATGATGGTTAGTGAGTTGTACGAGAATACCAAGTACTTGAAGCTCGCGAATACTCAGCCTATGGCTGAAAATGTCATCGAGTCCGTCGCGGACATTGTAAACCAGGTGTTCGACAGCCGCGACCCCGTAGTAAATATCGTGTCTCTCAAGACATATGACACATATACATACCAGCACTGCGTTGACGTAGCGATTCTTTCGGTCATATTGGGCAAGGAACTGCATCTTACGCGCACACAACTGCAGGAATTGGGTAAGGCGGCCATATTTCACGATATCGGCAAGATGCAGATACCTAAAACCATTCTGGACAAGCCGGCCGCGCTGACAGCCGAAGAATACGAGGAAATGAAGAAGCACTCGGAGCTCGGCTATGTTCTGACCAAGAGCTTTCTGAGCCAGACTGAAGCTGTAGCCCGCGGTAGCCTGTTTCACCACGAAAAATTTGACGGCGGCGGATACCCAAAGGGGATCAAGGGAGCTCAAATTCCCATGTTCGCAAGGATTATAGCCATTGCGGACGCGTACGACGCCATTGTCTCCAACCGATCTTATAAAAAGGCAATGCCAACGTCCGAAGCCTATGAATATATAATGGCAAACTCATCCAGCCATTTTGACCCGGATATTGTAAACGTGTTCATACGCAAGATAGCGCCTTTCCCTGTCGGCATCACCGTCAAGCTGAGCAACGGCCGCGAGGCGATCGTCGTCGAAAACCGGCAGAACTTTATAATGCGCCCGCTTATCAAGCTGATCGACCGCCAAGAAGGCGACCGCGGAGGCTATATAGACCTGGCCTACGACATGTCGGCCACAACAATCACCGTCCTGGGATCTGTCTAGGCCGTGTTTTCGGCTTCATCGGATGAAAATTGAAACCTGCGGCTATCCCTGAAAATAAGTTGCTTATATCGCGTGAGTATGGTATAATTGAAGGGTAAAATTACAATTTTTAAAAAGGACTTGACAAACGGCGTAACCTTTGCCGATGCCAATAATGCAAGCACTACTTTTACAATGCCGGATAATGCCGTAACCATAACGGCGAATTTTGAACCAGTATCAGCATATTATACAGTAACTTTTAACCCTAACGGCGGTATCGTAACCGGAGCCGCGCTGACAGTCCAGATTGTGCCTCATAACGGGGACGCGACGCCTCCAGAGGTGGAGCGCGACGGTTATACTTTTTACGGATGGTATCCGGCCGGAGCTTATCTGAACGTCACGTCCGACAGAACCATCACGGCGCAATGGACAGCGCAAGGCTCAGTTACCGCCCCTGCCGTCACCTACATCCACCCAGCGCCCGGACGTACCCGGATGATGTCAATCCCAGCGCCCGGTACTACGGCCTTCGCCTTCTCGATGGGTGTGAGCGCCGCCAGGCGCGTGGCGGAGGACATCCGGCGGGACGCGTCCAACGACACCACGGCGGAAGGTATTCTCGAGGATATCCGGGCGGTCTTGCCAGGCGGCGTCACCGCGAACTGGTCTCTGAATACCCCGTTCGACCTCATTCCGGCCATACCCGGATCGGACGGCAGGATCACGGGCTTAATCATTATATCAGCGGGGCCGTACAGATCGGCAATTAATTTTAATACCACAATCTCCGCACAAAATGTCGATCTTGACATTTCTGAATAGCCTTGATATAATAAGGGTACAAATAATCAAGAGAGTGTCGCCTAAACACTCTCTCTAAGCACAGCCGCCAAGGGCGGTGGGCTTGCTTCATATTTTATGTGTTGCTAAAATAATCGGCGAACCGTTGCTAGGGGTGGCCGATTATTTTTTTCTGCCTGGGTTGTTCGTGATATCAGCGGGGCAGTACGGATCGGCAATTAATTTTAACGTCACAACCCCGCGCTGTTTGAAAATTGATTTCTATTATGAAAAAACTGTTGCAGTCATTGCAAACATGTGGTACAATGTAATAGCTAAAATATGATTCGTGCGGAGGAGTGGGCCTTGACCCACTCTTTCTTCGTAATAAACTTAATATCTGAGAAGGAGAGTGATCGGACTGACGAAGGAAATTGAGAAGAAGGTCGAGGAACTGGCGCTGCCCATATGCGCGGGCCTGGGCGTGAACCTGTGGGCCGTGGAGTATGTGAAGGAAGCCGGAAGCTGGTTTTTGCGCGTGTACATCGACCGGGACGGCGGGGTCACAATTGACGACTGCGAGGCCGTAAGCCGCAAGCTGGAAGGAATGCTTGACGCCCGGGACTTTATTGACTCGGCCTATGTGCTGGAGGTCGGTTCGCCCGGCATCGACCGGCCGCTGAAACGCCCCGAAGACTACGAGAAATATTACGGCGAATATGTGGACATAAAGCTTTATAAGGCGATAAACAAAACCAAGAGCTTTCAGGGCAAGCTGCGCGGGCTTGCGGGAAGCGTAGTCACTATCGAGACGGACGACGGCCAGGTTCTGGAGTTTGAATTGCCGTCGATAGCGTCGTGCAGGCTGGCTGTAATTTTTTAACCTGGGAACCAGCCGTGAAAGCGGCAGAAAATGCTAAGCATTTTTCAGACTATCCGCGAATTATGCGGATGTGATCGAAGTTGGATGAACTGTTTTTGTTCATCTGACTCACGTTATTTTAGAGTGGAGGAAGCCACGGTAATGGACAACGCAAGTGAATTAATAAGCGCGCTGGAACAAGTCTCGAGGGAGAAGGGGATAGACAAGGAAGCAATATTCGAGGCGATAGGGACATCCCTTGTCTTGGCGTGCAAGAAAAATTTTGGCAGTACGGCCAACATACACGTGAATATAGATCGTGTAACCGGAGAGGTAAAGGTATACGCCTCCAAGGAGGTTGTAGATGATATAGCGGACGAAAGCACCCAGATATCCTTGTCCGACGCGCAGGCGATAAGGCCGGGATACGCCGTGGGCGACATAGTGGATATCGTGGTGACGCCGCGGAATTTTGGCCGCATATCCGCTCAGACGGCCAAGCAGGTCATAGTTCAGAAGTTCCGGGAGATTGAGAGAGAACAGCTCCACAATGAGTACATCAGCAAGGACAAGGAGATTATCACGGGTATCGTTCAGCGCCGGGAACGTCGGAATGTCCTTGTATCCATCGGCAAGCTGGAGGCCATAATGCCGCCCAACGAGCAGATACAGGGCGAACCGCTGAATTTTGGCGACCGCATAAAGGTATATGTGACCGAGGTCAAGCAGACGACAAAGGGGCCGTCCGTAACCGTGTCGCGCACGCACCCCGAGCTTGTAAGGCGTCTGTTTGAGCAGGAAGTGCCGGAGGTCAACGAAGGCATTGTCGATATCCGCTCGATAGCGCGCGAGGCCGGAAGCCGCACAAAGATAGCCGTAGTGTCGAAGCTGCCGGAGGTGGATGCCCTAGGCGCGTGCGTGGGCCAGAACGGTTCGCGCGTGAACATTATAGTGACGGAGCTTCGCGGTGAAAAGATCGACATCGTAAACTGGGACGAAGACTACGAGAAATACATTTCGTCCGCCCTAAGTCCAAGCCGCGTAACAAATGTAATCGTAAACACCAAGAGCATGAGCGCCAAGGTGATCGTACCCGACAACCAGCTCTCGCTGGCAATAGGCAAGGACGGCCAGAACGCGCGCCTTTGCGCCAAGCTGACCGGCTTCAAGATCGATATTAAGAGCGAAAGCCAGGCCAAGGAAAGCGAACCGGTTCACGATGATTACGACTATGACGAATACGGCGACGAGTACGACGATGGCTATGACGATTATGACGACGAATATGACGATGATTATGAATACGATGATGATGAGTACGACGACGACTATGACGACGAATACGACGACGATTATGATGACGATTATGACGACGAATACGATGACGATTACGAAGAAGACTCCGCTTCCAAGGGAGAAGGCAGTGACGGGCCATGAGCGCACGTAAAACCCCGTTGCGAAGATGCGTAGGCTGCGGGCAGATGAAACCCAAACCAGAGCTTGTGCGGATAGTCAGGACACAGGGCGGCTATGAAGTAGACCCGTCGGGCAAGCGGCCGGGGCGGGGCGCGTATGTATGCGTTCAGCCGGTGTGCATAGTAAGGGCGCAAAAGCACAAGGGCTTTGAGCGCTCGTACAAGTCGGTCTTTCCGAAAGAACTGTACGCAGCGCTTTCTCAGGAGGTGAACCGGGGTGACTCTTAGCAAGCGCGCGGCCTCGATTCTAAGCCTTGCAAGCCGCGCCGGAAAAATTGCGTCCGGTGAAGAAAGTGTCGAAAAATCCTTGCAATCGGGAGCTTGTGAGCTTATAATTATTTCAAGTGAGGCTTCAGCGAATACGAAGAAGAAATTCGTGAACAAGTGCCGTTTCTACGGCAAGGAAGCCGTTATCTGCGGTACGGTCGAGGACATAAGCACGGCTATCGGCAAACGTACCAGGGTCGCCGTGTCGATAAATGACGAGGGTTTCGCGAAGCTGTTAAAGGAATGCATACAAGAATCAAGGGGCGATAACGCCGTAGAATAGATGCAAGTGTTATCGGATTAATTGGAGGTGGCTGGATGCCAAAAGCGCGAATACATGAAATTGCGAAAAAAATTAGCGTCAGCAACAAAGAGCTGATGAAGAAATTAGAAGACTTTGGGATAAGCGCGACAAACCACATGCAAAGCTTGGAAGACGATGTCGTAAAACGTGTAGTTGATTTTTACGGCAGAGGAACGGAAACGAGAGCTGAAGTCAGACAGGAAACAAGAACAGAAGCCAAAGCGGAAGTCAAGCGGGAAGCCGGGGCGGAAGGCGGCCAGCCGCAAAGCTCCGAAGCGGGCGGCGACTCCGATGAGACGAGGACGAGACGCAGACGCAGGCGCAGGCGCAGACCGAGGCCGGATCAGCCGCTTGGTACGGAAGCCGGAGCTGAGGCGGGTGTGGAGGATCGCCCAAGACGCAGACCGGAAGACCACCCGGACAGGCCGGATATGGCGGGAGACCGCCCAAGGCGCAGACCGGAAGACAGGCCAGATATGGCGGGAGATCGCCCGAGACGCAGACCGGAAGATCGCCCGGACAGACCGGATATGGCAGGAGACCGCCCAAGACGCAGACCGGAAGGTATGGGGCCGGACGGGGATAGACCACCGCGCAGACCGGAAGGAATGGGATCAGGCGGGGATAGACCTCCGCGCAGACCGGACGGAATGGGTACAGGTGGGGATCGACCGCCACGCAGACCGGACGGAATGGGTACAGGTGGGGATCGACCGCCACGCAGGCCGGAAGGAATGGGATCAGGCGGAGATCGACCGCCGCGCAGGCCGGAAGGAATGGGATCAAGCGGAGATCGACCGCCGCGCAGACCGGAAGGAATGGGATCAGGCGGAGATCGACCGCCGCGCAGACCGGAAGGAATGGGATCAGGCGGAGATCGACC
>Ga0131853_10005779_pt1 | contig 22378 bp, 18 predicted proteins | sample TergutLab28metaG_FD_92764 | JGI IMG/M metagenome (GOLD analysis project Ga0131853, IMG submission 92764) | Labiotermes labralis P1 segment gut microbial communities from Petit-Saut dam, French Guiana - Lab288 P1 (version 2) (version 2) | ecosystem: Host-associated > Arthropoda: Insects >... | reverse complement strand
CGCATTTTGAAGAGCGGATACGATTTGCTCAGCCGAATCGCCTGCTTTAATCATTTCAAGCGCGTCGATAATTATCGACCAAGTGAGCCATGTTACTAATTTTGCGTCAACTACATGTACTTTAGACTCTGGATATTTATCGTGGATTTCTTCTGACGCAGTCACTGCTGATTGATATGATCCGCTTAAAATGGAGCTTAAGCATAGACAGATTATATCTTTGCCTTCTTTGACATTTTTCTCGAAAACTTCGAAATAATCGCCGGGTGACGGCAGAGAAGTTTTTGGCGTAACGCCTTTTGCATCGATCTTTTCATAAAACTCTTCGATTGAAATGTCTATGTCTCTTATGTAATGAGTGCCGTCAAGAGTAATAGTAAACGGCACGATGTCAACGCCGAGCGCTTCGGCTTCTTTTTGTCTAAGCTCACAAGATGTGTCTGATACGATTTTTAATTCGCGCATATAAAATTCCCCCACTTTTAAAGAAAACCATCAGCCGATCTGCAACTGATGGTTTTTCGCCATGTAAAATTCCTAACTGTCAGTTTCCAAAAGTTTATCTAAATCTAAAAGAAGTATTACGTTGTCGCCGGATTTACCAATATTTCTGATATATTGGTTATGGTGGCTAAGCTTAGCGTTTGGCGGTAAAAGTATGTTTTCATCATCTATGTGCATAACTTCGTTTACTCTGTCCACAATGAGCCCGAGTGAATACTGGTCATATTCAACGACGACAATACATGTTAAATCATCATATTCGATGCTAGGCTTCATAAAGCGCGCGCGAATGTCGATTACCGGTATAATTTCACCGCGCAAGTTTATAATGCCTTTAATATGCGACGCAGTAAGCGGCACTTTCGTTATTTCGCAAATGCTTATTATTTCTTTTATGCTGCTGATTTCAACGCCATAGACTTCATCTTCCACGACAAAAGTTAAAAACTGGCCTTTCGTTGTGTCATCAATGATTTCGTCCGATGACGCATTATACATCCCAAATTCATGATCATCTGTAACCATCTATCTAACCTCCTATTACGGCAAAAATTTAATTCACCTTCTGATTTTCCGCCGCAGTCCCTTTCTTAAGGGGTGATTATTTATCAAAAAATCCGCCAACATCAATAATCAGGCTGATATCGCCGTTACCGAGCAATGTACAGCCACTTATACCGCGCACTTTGCCGATGTATTTTGATAATGTTTTAACAACTACTTGCTGTTCACCTACGAGTTCATCAGCGAAAAGGCAAACTGTTTGATCGCCATTTTCAAGCATTATCATAATACCTTCTTCAAGGTCGCGAATCGCATCGCCGATGCCGAATACATCGCATAATCTAACGATGTTGTAAACTTCGCCACGAACTTTAATCATTTCGTTGCCGTCGGGGTCAGTAAATATGTCCTCATTTTTCGCTTTAAAGCTTTGTTTAATGGATACTATCGGGATAGTATACTTCGCGCCGCCCATTAAAATCGTCATGCCTTCGATAATAGCAAGTGTTAGAGGGATTTTAAGCGTAAACGTCGTTCCTTCGCCGGGAACAGAGTCTACAGCGACAGAGCCTCCGACTACTTCAAGGTTAGTATTAACAACATCCATACCGACGCCACGACCGGAGTAGCTTGTAACTTGTGCGTTTGTTGAGAAGCCTGGAAGGAATATGAATGAGTTAATTTCTTTGTCAGTATATTCGCTCTCAGGTTTTCTTAGAAGTCCTGCATTTCTAGCCTTAGTCATAATTTTATCGCGGTCGAGGCCTTTGCCGTCGTCCTTAATGATGATTAAAACATCACCGCCGGCATTTTTCGCTTCAAGCAAAACTGTGCCTTTTTCAGGCTTGCCTTTCGCAACACGATCCTGTGGCATTTCAATACCGTGGTCGATTGAGTTTCTAATAATGTGCATAATAGGGTCGGCGATATGTTCTGTAATGTTTTTGTCAACTTCAGTTTCTTCGCCAACGACATCAAGAGTAATGTCTTTACTAAGCTGTTTGCACATGTCGCGGACGATTCTGTGCATTTTAAAGAACGTAGTAGAAAGCGGGATCATCCGCATACTCATAACATTATCTTGTATTTCGTTAATAATTTTACGAAGCTGTCTTGCCTCTTTATGGAAGGATTCAAGCTCTAAAGATTCAAGCTCCGGATTTTGAGTGACCATAGCCTCTGAAATAACAAGTTCGCCCATTAAGTTTAAGAGTTGATCAAGCTTTGCTACGTTGACCGAAATAACTTTTTGCGCGCTTGCCTTTTTAGAAGCATCGCCCGCTATTGGGTTCGCCGCTGCAGCTTTCGCTGTGTCAAGTGAAGGAGAGGAAATCGGTTCAGTAGCGTCCGGAGCTACATCCACCGTAGGAGCTTCCTCTTGAATAGCAGCAACAGTTGCAGGAGCCTCCGGAGAACTTGATCCAGTATCTTCCATAGTTAGCTCTAATGATTCAAGATATATCGTTTTATCGAGAATGTCGTACATTTCATCATAGCTTAAATCAGACGAGAAGGAAAGCTCTAAGCCATTCATGCGAATTGGGTCAATTGACTCTTCGCTTACAAGGTCCATAGGGCTATGTGTTACATTTGAGACTTTGTCTCCTAAATTATGAACAAGACCATAAGCGCGCACGTTTTCAAGCTCACAGCCGTCTTGGAAGCGGATACGCGCGTTAAACTTATTCGCCCCGGCTTTTCCGCCGCTTGCAGCTGACATAGCAGGTACAGAACCGCCGCTTGACGGAGCTGGCGCCGCCGCATCTTCACCCTTTAAATGGCTGAGGAATGCTTTAATTGTCGCGATTATATCACTGCCGTCGCCGTCGGGCTTTTCGCCATGTGAAATTTTAGCAATTTCGTTTCTGACAAAATCCATCCCTGCGAGAACTATATCGGTAAGTGTTGAGTAGTCAACATTTTCAGGGTTATGTTCACGCAAGTAGAAAAACAAGTCCTCAATTGCGTGAGAACAAGTTGAAATGCTGTCAAAGAGCATCATAGAAGCCGAGCCCTTGATAGTGTGCATTATGCGGAATATTTCATTGATTTCGTTCATTGTATATCCCGTTTCACCTTGAATGATGCTTTGCTCCAATTGTTCAAGGAGCTGGGTCATTTCAAAGGTAAACATCTCAAGCATCGCATCTCTATCGAAATCAGCCAAAACATCCTCTCCTTTCCATCGTGCATATATATTTTTGTGTTATTAATCTTGCTTTTTTAACCTCTAAAACTTAAAGCTTAAACCTTTTTATAAACAGCCGGCATTATATATTTAAAGCCTTCGTTAGCTCGTCCGATTGTTTCGGAGTGGCCTATATATAAATATCCGCCTTGTTCTAAAATATCATACATTCTTCGTATTAGATTGTTTTTCGTCGCTTCATCAAAGTATATCATAACATTTCTGCAAAAGATTATATGAAACTTTTTCTTAAACGGAAATGGCTCATCCATTAAATTAAGCTTGCGAAACATTATTTTTGACTTTATATTATCAACAATTATGCTGTTATCATCATCGAACTTTTTAAAATACGCCTTTTGCCAAGCGGCGGGGAGCTCGTCAACCCCTTCGTTTGAGTAAACGCCGTGAATCGCTTTATTTAAAACCGAAGCAGAAATATCCGTTGCAAGGCTCGTTGTATTCCATTTTGGGGTTCTATCTTTAAAAAAATCTTCGATAATCATTTGAAGAGTGTAAGGTTCTTCGCCTGATGACGATGCTGCGCACCAAAGTCTCATATCTTTTTGCGAGGAGAACGTTTCGAAAATTTCGGGCAACGCTTTATCCCTAAGATGATCAAAGTGATCTGTTTCTCGCATAAAGTACGTATGATTAGTCGTGATTCTGTTAATCATTTCGGTCAAAGCCTTACCAGACTGATCGCTTATTACAAACTTAAAATAATCTGTAAAATTATCAATATTTTTTGCGGCAACAATGGGACGAAGCCTTGAAAACACCAAAGACCTTTTTTCTTCGCTTAAGTTTATGCCAAGCTTTTGCTTGATGTATTCTCTAAACTTTTGGAATTCACTGTCGGACAGCGGCTTCAGAATATCACTTCCTAAATAGTTTATGTCCATAATAATACTACACCCATAAATATATATGAAAACAGCATAACTTGTCAAGTATTATGGGATAATATCTGCTAGTATTTGCAATTAAATGTTTAAAAATTCGTAAATGGTTAAACTGTCGTTGAATTTGAGGGTAAGTTGTGGTATAATTGCGTTATGAACACAACCGCGATAATCTCCGAATACAATCCGTTTCACAATGGACATAGGTTGCATATTGAAAAGGCGCGGGAATTAATCGGCGCTGATTTTGTGGTTGCTGTAATGAGCGGCAATTTTGTGCAACGGGGAGAACCCGCTATTTTTGATAAGTTTTTACGAACCAGGTGCGCGCTTTTAAACGGCGTTGATTTAGTTATAGAAATGCCGGTTTTAAGCGCTTGTGCGGCGGGTCAGTATTTTGCAGAAGGTGCAATTAAAGTTTTAAACGCGGCAAATATAGTGGATAATATTTTTTTTGGAAGCGAAATCGGAGATATTAATGTTTTAAAGAAAACAGCCGATATAATGCTTGACGAAAAAAAATCTGTTTCAAATGCGTTAAAGTTAAACCTTTCAAGGGGAATGAGCTTCCCGGCGGCGAGAGCCGATGCCTTTTCAGGGTCAGATGAAGAAGTCTCATCAGTTTTATGCTCGCCAAACAACATTTTAGCTATTGAATATTTAAAAGCACTTCACTTGACAAAAAGTAAAATCAAACCCTTCACAATGCAAAGAGTAATAGCCGATTATCATTCAGAAGAAATTTTAGGCGAGATAAGCTCTGCTACTGCCGTTCGAAAAGCAATCTTAAACGGAAATCTAGCAGGTGCGTACTTGTCTGTGCCTGAAAATATACGCGATTTATACCAAAATGCAATCGACAATGAAAATATCTTTGCGCTTGATAATTTGAGCCGTATTTTCCATTATATAATCAAAACGAAGCCAAAATCAGAAATCGCAAAGTCTCTTGACATATCCGAAGGGCTTGAAAATAGGATAATTTCTGCATCAGAGCAAAACTACTTAATAAGTGATATTATCCAAAAAGTTAAAACAAAGCGGTACACATTGTCAAAGATAAGAAGAATCATTTTGCAGATTTTGCTTAATACTACAAAGGAAAGTTTCGGCGAATTTAACAACAAAACAATACCCTATATCCGTGTTTTAGGTTTTAAAAAATCATCCGAACACCTTCTTAAAGAGCTGCATAGGCAGGCTTCCGTGCCTGCTATTACTAACTTAAAGCAAGCGAAAAATCTTTTAGATGAGAGAAGGCATAATATGCTTGAATATGAGCTTATGACTTCTGATATTTACGCGCTTTCGCAGAATTGTTATATTAGCAATCCTAAGCGGAAGGGGTTTGAGTATGGTATGCCGATTGTTATTGTGTGATGATTTTGGACAACTTTCTAAAACTTTCAATTGAAATCCATTTCAATATGCGTTATAATAATTATGTATGAAAAAATAAGAATTCGGGAGGCTAACTATGTCAAAGACGAAAGAGGCACAAGGGTTGTGCCAAGAATCAATGGCTCTTTTAAAAGACATTGTTAAAAAACACGGCGCGAATGGTCGTAAAGACGAGCTTATTGAAGTTTTGAACGAAGTTCAGGAGAAGCTTGGTTATGTACCTTATGAGGCACAGAAGTACATTGCCGAAACAATGGATCTTTCTTTGGCGGAGATTTTTGGAGTTGTAACATTTTATTCCAGATTTTCTCTTAAACCTGTTGGGAAGTATAAAATTGCGGTCTGCATGGGAACTGCTTGCTATGTCAAAGATGCCCAGAAAATACTTGATCGTTTTGTAGAGCTGACAGGCGTACAGCCGGGTGAAACATCGGAAGACGGGCTTTATTCAATCGTTGCGACAAGGTGTATAGGAGCTTGTGGTCTTGCCCCAGTTATAACAATTAACGAAGACGTTCACGGTAAACTTGTAGTTGATGATGTGGATAGACTTTTAGAAATATATAAATAATAATCGGGAAGAGGTGAGGTAATTGAAAACAATAGCAGATCTTAAGTCAATCAGAGAAAATCTCATTTATGATATAGAAATGCGCAGAGATCATGGTGTACATAAGCCGGACTCTAAAGGTAATGATAAAGTGCGTGCGCATGTTATGGTTTGTTCGGGTACCGGATGTACGGCAGGCGGCGCCGAGAAAATAATAGCAGAGTTTGAAAGATGCGTTGCAGAAGTTGGCATATCAGAAGAAATTAAAGTTGTTAAAACAGGATGCTTCGGACTTTGCGCACTTGGCCCAATCGTTATCGTATACCCGGAAGGCGTTTTTTACAGTGAAGTTAAGATTGAAAATATCTCAAGAATTGTTGATGAGCATCTTGTAAAAGGCAGCATTGTAAAAGAACTTGTTTATGCTGAAACATTATGTAAGGACGATAATTCAATACTTCCTCTTGATGAGGTGGATTTTTATAAAAAGCAGATGCGCCTTGCACTTAGAAACTGCGGCCTTATCAATCCTGACTGCATAGATGAATATATCGCGAATGATGGGTATTTTGCGATTGCGAAATGCTTAACAGAAATGAAACCTTCGGAAGTTATTGAAGCAATTAAAGCTTCAGGGCTTCGCGGAAGAGGCGGCGGCGGTTTCCTAACAGGCCTTAAGTGGGGTTTTGCCGCAAACGCGCCTAGCTCTGATGGGCAGAAATACGTGGCATGCAATGCGGACGAAGGCGATCCAGGCGCGTTTATGGATCGTTCAATCCTTGAAGGTGACCCGCATGTTCTTATTGAAGCTATGGCAATTGCCGCTTATTCGATTGGTGCAAATTACGGATATGTCTATGTCCGCGCAGAGTATCCAATCGCGGTTATGCGCCTTCAACGCGCAATTGATGACGCTCGAGCATATGGCCTATTAGGCAAAAACATCCTCGACCTTGGCTTTGAATTTGACATGGAAATACGACTTGGGGCAGGCGCGTTCGTTTGCGGCGAAGAAACGGCTCTCATAGGCTCTATTGAAGGTAATAGAGGCGAGCCAAGACCACGGCCTCCGTTCCCGGCAGTTAAAGGTATTTTTGGAAAGCCTACCGTTTTAAATAATGTTGAGACATATGCAAACGTTCCGCCGATCATTTTAAAAGGCGCGGAATGGTTCTCGGGCGTCGGCACTGATAATTCAAAAGGCACTAAAGTTTTCGCAGTGGGCGGCAAGATTAAAAATGTCGGGCTTGTTGAAGTTCCAATGGGTATTACGCTTCGCGAAGTTATTTACGAAATCGGCGGCGGCATCCCTAATGGTAAAGAATTCAAAGCAGCGCAAACAGGCGGCCCGTCAGGCGGCTGTATCCCTGCGGAGCATTTAGATGTGCCGATTGACTTTGAATCGCTTACAACACTCGGTTCGATGATGGGCTCAGGCGGCCTCATCGTTATGGATGAAAATAACTGTATGGTTGACATTGCTAAATTCTTCCTTGAATTTACGGTTGATGAAAGCTGCGGAAAATGCCCGCCATGCCGCATCGGAACTAAGCGTATGCACGAAATTTTAGAGCGCATTACAGAAGGTAAAGGCAACCTAGAAGATATTGACAGCCTTGAGATTTTGGCAGAAACTATTTCATCAAACGCTCTTTGTGCTCTTGGGCAAACGGCTCCTAACCCTGTTTTATCAACTCTTAAATATTTCAGGGATGAGTATATTGCTCATGTTGACGAAAGAAGATGCCCTGCCGGAGCATGTAAAGCTATGACGAGATATCTTATCAACGAAGCTTGTAAAGGCTGCGGCTTATGTATTAAAGCTTGCCCTACTGATGCAATTACGGGCGAACGTAAAGAAGTTCATGTTATCGATCAAATTAAATGTGTTAAGTGTGGCGCTTGCGTCTTAAAATGTCCATTTAAAGCGATCGAAATTAGATAGAGAGGTGAAAATTGTGGAAAAATTGATTAACTTAAATATAGATGGCAGAGATGTGTCTGTACCCGAAGGTTCAACTATTTTAGAGGCGGCGCGTGCTGCGGGCATTAACATTCCGACGCTTTGTTTCCTTAAAGGCATCAATGAAATAGGGGCTTGCCGCATTTGCGTTGTTGAAGTAGAAGGTGCGAGAGGGCTTCAAGCATCATGCGTTGCGCCTGCTCTTGAAGGCATGAAAGTTATGACAAACGCGCCAAAAGCGCGTCAAGCTAGAAGGTCTACTCTCCAACTTATTTTGTCTGAACATGACAAAGAATGTCTTACTTGCGGCAGGAATAAAAACTGCGAATTGCAAGATTTGGCGGAAAGCTTGGATGTTGATAACATTCCTTTCCCTGGCGAAAGAATTAAACATGAGATTGATGATTTATCTCCTTCGATAGTTCGCGATAACAATAAATGTGTTATTTGCCGGCGCTGTATTGGCGCCTGCAGAGACGTTCAGAAAATTTCTGTTATTGACGCGCAAAACCGCGGCATTCAAACTAAAATAGCGTGTGCGTTTGATGCAAGTCTTGGCGAAATGGCTTGCGTGTACTGCGGTCAGTGCATTAACGTTTGTCCGACAGGCGCTCTTCGTGAAAAAGAGCACGTTCCAAAAGTTTGGGATGCGATTGTTGACCCTAAAATGCACGTCGTAGTGCAAACTGCTCCTGCTGTCCGTGTTGCTTTAGGCGAAGAATTCGGTATGCCAATCGGCACGAACGTAACGGGCAGAATGGTCAGCGCACTTAAGCGCCTCGGTTTCGACAAGGTGTTCGACACGCTTACAGGTGCGGACATCACCATTATGGAAGAAGGCGCGGAGCTTGTTTCTCGTATTCAAAATGGTGGAACACTCCCAATGTTTACTTCTTGCTCTCCGGGCTGGGTTAAATATCTCGAAAATTATTATCCTGAATTTATCCCGAATTTAAGCTCCTGTAAGTCACCGCATCAAATGCTTGGCTCACTTATTAAAAACTATTATTCAAAAAAAGCAAATATTGACCCAAAAAATATTTATGTCGTGTCAATTATGCCTTGTGCGGCTAAAAAATTCGAGATTGATCGTCCTGAAATGGAAGTCGACGGCCTTCGCGACGTTGATGCAGTGCTCACAACACGTGAGCTCGCGCGGATGATCAAAGCGGATCGTATTAACTGGAACTCTTTAAGCGATGAAGGTGAGTTTGACAATCCATTCGGCCCTGCCAGCGGCGCAGGTGCGATTTTCGGTGTATCGGGCGGCGTTACAGAAGCGGCGCTTCGTACAGTTGCGACATTGTTAAAAGGTCAGCCAAGCTCAATGGCGGATCTGATCGCTCAAAAAACGCCTGACGGCATTGATTTCACAGCGACGCGCGGCGAAAAAGGCATTAAAGAATACACAATCGAGCTTCCGAACCTTACGCTTCGCGGCGCAGTCGTTCAAGGAACGGCTAACGCTAAAGAAGTACTTGAGATGATTAAAGCAGGTAAATGTGATTATCACTTTATCGAGTTTATGGGCTGTATTGGCGGATGTATAACAGGAGGCGGTCAGCCGATTGTGGACGCGTTTACGCGCATGGATTATGACGTGTTCGACCTTCGTGCAAAAGCTATTTATGAATACGACAAGTCGTTACCTGTTAGGCGTTCTCATGAAAATCCATTTATTAAAGAGCTGTATAAAGAAATCGGTGAACCTGGTGGGCATGAGGCGCATCACCTATTTCATACCGATACGTATACCGCTCGTGAAAAATATCCGGCTGTGCTTAGAAATCAATAATGATGGCGTATTACAGATAATGTGAACATGCCCTAAAGATTGGAATGAATGTAATAAACGAAACAACTCAGCATTCAATTATATCGCCACTAGGGGAGCTTAATTCTTTCAGCTCCCTTTTGGCATGCTTAAAAGAGGGCAGGACGCCTGTTTTAGCTGCCGGAGCGATGGATTCAGCAAAATGCCATTTAGCGTATGCAGCAGCTGAGAATTTTAAGTCGCCGTCGCTTATCGTCTCATATTCAGAATTTAGCGCGAAGCAAATTTATGATGACATGCAATTTTTCAGTGGGGCCGCAAATTACTATCCATCGAAAGATATGGTGTTCTACAGCGCAGATGTGTACAGCGCGGAGCTTACGAAACAGCGGCTGAAAGTGCTTAGTGGGCTGATAAACGGTGAAATCCAAACGGTTGTTCTGTCTTCAGAGGCGCTGATCGACAAGCTGACATCGCCTGAAAAGTTTAAAAATTATGTGACAAATATAGCAATTGCCGATGAAATTTCATTAGATGATCTATCTAAAAAGCTTGTTTTGACGGGCTATGAGCGCAGAGACTCAGTTGAAGGGCCGGGGCAGTTTGCAATTCGCGGCGGGATAATAGACATCTTCACCCCGATTTATAATAACGTAATAAGAATCGAGCTTTGGGGAGATGAAGTTGACTCTATAAGGCTTGTTGATGCGTTTACACAGCGCTCCGTTGACAAAGTTGATCATATTTCAATTTCACCTATGGTAGAATTTGTGGATGACGGAGATGAAGGTGCTACGATTCTTGGCTATCTTCCGAAAAATGCGGTACTGTTTTTCGACGAGCCAAACAAAATAATTGAGCATATGGAGACAGTTGAGGCTGAATTTAACGAAAATATCAAAAACCGGTTGCTGCGAGAGGAAAATAGATTAAAAGATGGCGTTTTAAACATCATATTTCCGTATTCGCATGTGATTTCTCAGATTTCTAAGTTTAAAACGGTGCTTTTTGCGTCTATTATGACGTCGGTCAAAGGATTTGTCGTTAGAGATATCATTAACTTTGATGTGAGAATGACAGGCGTATTTAAAAGCCAAATTGAGCTCTTGTCAGAGGATTTAGAGTACTGGATTAAGAAAAAGTACCGCATTGTAATTTTAGCCGGAAGCGAAACTCGCGGCAAGCGTATCGCAAATGAACTTTCTCTTCGCGAGCTTAATTCTGTGTATTATGACCAAATCGAAAGCTTGCATAGAGGGCAAATTCAAGTAACTCACGGCAGTTTGCATAAAGGGTTTGAGTATAAGCATATTGATTTTATCGTTTTAACCGATAAGGAAATTTTCGGTGAAGTTAAAAAGCGAAAACCGCTTAAGAAGAAAAAGGGGCTTAAAATCGAGAGCTTTACAGACCTTAAAGTTGGCGATTATGTCGTGCATGATAATCACGGCATCGCCGTTTACAAGGGTATAAAGCAAATTGTGACTGATGGTATAAATCGCGACTATCTGACGCTTCAATACGCGGATGCAGGCGTTTTGTACATACATACCAGCCAAATGGATTTGATTCAAAAGTATATCGGCAGTGAATCGGCTAAAATCAAGCTTAACAAACTTGGCGGATCAGAATGGGCTAAGGCGAAAACGCGTACGCGTGAGGCGGTTAAAATTCTCGCAAGTGAACTTATCGCGCTGTATGCTGAGCGAAATGCGGCGACAGGACATCAGTTTAGCAAAGACACCGTTTGGCAAAAAGAGTTCGAGGATATGTTTCAATTTGAAGAAACGGAAGATCAAATCGAGGCGATTGAAGATGTAAAGCGTGATATGGAGTCAGCCAAGGTCATGGATAGACTTATTTGCGGCGATGTCGGATATGGCAAGACAGAAGTGGCAATCCGCGCGGCATTTAAAGCTGTTCAAGACGGTAAGCAGGTTGCATTTTTAGTGCCGACGACGATTTTAGCACAGCAGCATTTTAATACGTTTACCCAACGGATGAAAGATTTCCCGATTGCGATTGAAATGCTGTCGCGGTTCCGCACTAAAAAAGAGCAGACGGATAGCATCAGTCGTCTTGCAGGTGGCTTATCTGATATTGTAATCGGTACGCATCGCATTTTGTCAAAAGATATAAATTTCGCGAACCTTGGCCTTATCGTCGTGGATGAGGAACAGAGATTTGGTGTTTCGCATAAAGAGAAGCTTAAACATATGAAAAAAAATGTTGATGTCTTAACCCTTACTGCAACTCCGATCCCTAGGACTTTGCATATGAGCATGACGGGCATCCGCGACATGAGCGTTCTTGAAGAGCCGCCGAATGAGCGCCGTCCGATTCAGACTTACGTAATGGAACATAATCCGGAGTTCGTTAGAGATGCAATTATGCGCGAAATTTCACGGGGCGGGCAGGTTTATTATTTGAGCAACCGCGTTCGAAATATTTCTGATATTGCTGCGAAGATTCAGGCGCTCGTTCCCGAGGCGGCCGTGTCGTATGCGCATGGTCAAATGTCCGAGAGGGAGCTCGAAACGGTTATGATGGACTTTATTGAGGGTAATATTGATGTACTCGTCTGTACGACGATAATCGAGACAGGGCTTGACATTTCGAATGTAAACACGATTATCGTGCAGGATTCAGACAGGATGGGTTTATCGCAGCTTTATCAGCTTCGCGGGCGAGTGGGGCGGTCGAATCGGCTTGCATATGCGTATCTTATGTATCGCAAGGATAAAATTCTCGATGAAGTGGCTGAAAAGCGACTACAAACGATTCGCGATTTCACAGAGTTCGGCGCGGGCTTTAAAATCGCAATGCGCGACCTTGAAATTCGCGGGGCAGGCAATCTTTTAGGCGGCGAACAGCATGGGCATATGGATGTTGTTGGGTATGACATGTACTGTAAGCTTTTGGCAGAGGCAGTTAGCGATTTTGACGACAAAGCGGAAAAAGAGCCTGGATTTGAAACGACTATTGACGTGAACATTAACGCGTTTATCCCGGCGTTTTATATTTTTAACGAGGAACAGAAGCTTGAAATTTACAAGAAAATCTCTCTCATTACGACGACTGAGGATTATTTTGATGTGCAAGAAGAAATTGAGGATCGCTTTGGCACTTTGCCGCTGAGCGTTCAAATGCTTCTTGAAATTGCACTTATTAAGGCATTCGCGAATAGATGCGGTATTATAGGCATTGTGCAGAAAAACGGCAGTCTGGTTATGAGCTTTAAATCGGATGCAAAGGTTCAAGTTGAGAACATTTTGGAGGCGGTTGAGCAAAGCGGAAATCGTATGCGTCTGGTCGCAAAAGGCACACCACAGTTGATTTATAAGCTAAATGAAAATGAGAATATTGATTTTTGGAGGATTAAGGAGCTTTTGGAAGTTATAATAGGGTAATAAAAAACCCGCCTATGGCGGGTTTTTTACAATAACAACAACTATCTGAGAAGTTGAAGTAAAGATTGAGGTCCTTGATTAGCTTGTGCAAGCATACTGATAGCCGCTTGAGATAAAACGTTGTTTTGGGTTAACGTCATCATCTCTCTTGCCATATCTGTATCACGAATACGAGATTCGGAAGCAGCAAGGTTTTCAGCAGATACATCAAGGTTTCTGATAGTATGTTCAAGGCGGTTTTGCATTGCGCCAAGAGTTGCTCTTTGGTGAGAAACAGAAGCTATTGCGTTATCAAGAGAGTTGATAACAGGGTCAAGCAAAGTTCCCGTAGCCGCACCTGCAACAATAACACCAACAGAAGCAGCTGTTACGCCAAGCGATGCTGCGTTCATGCTATCGATAGTAAACCGCATACCTTGTCCGGCATTTGCGCCTGTTTGAAGCCAAACCGTGCCTAAGCTGCCATCAATAAGGTTTTTGTTGTTGAATTGAGTTTTTCTTGCAGTTTCATCAATTTCAGTAGTCAATTGGTTAAGCTCAAGAGAGATTTTTACTCTGTCTGCAGCTTCAAGAGTATCGTTCTGCGCCTGAAGAGTTAATTGACGCATACGTTGAAGCATGTTATGCGTTTCTTGCAGAGCGCCTTCCGCAGTTTGGATAAGGCTTATGCCGTCTTGAGAGTTCGTAGAAGCTTGATTAAGGCCGCGGATTTGTGATCTCATTTTTTCAGAGATAGCAAGGCCGGCAGCGTCATCAGCAGCTCTGTTAATTCTTAAACCGCTTGAAAGTCTTTCAGAAGAGCGAGAGATGTTGCTTCCAACGCCTTTTAATGCTCTGTGCGAGTTAATCGCAAGTACGTTTGTGTTAATTACCATGTTTGACATAATTAATTCCTCCTTGAATTATGGTTGATTTCTGTACGCATCCTTGCGCACAATTTGAATTAAGCTACTTTAAAAGCTTATGCAGAGCCTAAAAGCTATCTAAGAAGTTGAAGTAAAGATTGAGGTCCTTGATTAGCTTGTGCAAGCATACTGATAGCCGCTTGAGATAAAACGTTGTTTTGAGTTAACGTCATCATTTCTCTTGCCATATCTGTATCACGGATACGAGATTCGGAAGCAGCAAGGTTTTCAGCAGATACATCAAGGTTTCTGATAGTATGCTCAAGGCGATTCTGGAGTGCGCCAAGTTCTGCTCTTTGATGAGAAATAGAAGCAATTGCGCGGTCAAGCGTAGTTAAAACAGCTTCCATAGCAGCAGTGCCTCCTGTAGTAGCGGCAGCAACTACATCACCGACGGCAGCAGCATGTATACCAAGAACTGTCGCATTCATAGCGGCGATATTGAAGGTCATGCCTTGACCTGCATTTGCGCCTGTTTGAAGCCAAACGCCGCCCGCCATTGAAGCAGCAGACAAACTGCCGTCAATTAAGTTCATGTTGTTGAATTGAGTCTTGTTAGCAGTTTCAGTAATTTCAGTTGACAGCTGGTTGAGCTCAAGAGTGATTTTGGCTCTGTCCGCTTCTTCAAGAGTGTCATTAGAAGCTTGGAGAACAAGCTGACGCATACGCTGAACCATGTTATGCGTTTCTTGCAGAGCGCCTTCCGCAGTTTGGATAAGGCTTATGCCATCTTGAGAGTTTGTAGAAGCTTGATTTAAGCCACGGATTTGTGATCTCATTTTTTCAGAGATAGCAAGGCCGGCAGCATCGTCAGCAGCTCTGTTACTTCTTAAACCACTTGAAAGCCTTTCAGAAGAGCGAGCGATGTTGCTTCCAACGCCTTTTAATGCTCTGTGCGAGTTAATCGCAAGTACGTTTGTGTTAATTACCATGTTTGACATAATTAATTCCTCCTTGAATTATATATAGTGATTCCCGGCATCCTTGCACGGGAATTGTTGCCTTAATGTTTAGTGCTCATAATTGATTGCGTTAGGCTTTATTCCGGCATCGCCGGAATAACTGTAATTTGAATCACGATTGAAATGCAAATAATATGTAATATCAAATTCCTACCTATATATGTAAGCTGTTTCAAAACTGACCGAAAAACTATCTCAACAATTGGATCAGGTTTTGTGGACCCTGGTTAGCTTGCGCAAGCATACTGATAGCCGCTTGTGAAAGAACGTTTTTCTTAGTCATGTTCATCATTTCCGCTGCCATGTCCGTGTCGCGAATACGAGATTCGGACGCAGCAAGGTTTTCAGCCGATACATCAAGATTTCTGATTGTGTGCTCAAGGCGATTTTGAATTGCACCGAGCGTTGCTCTTTGTCTGCTTACTGATGCTATAGCAGCATCGAGAAGGCTTAACGCGCCTACCGCTCCAGTCGTTGCGATTGAAATACCGGTTGTCGCGCCTGCGACAGCAGTGTCGACAGTTGATATTCCAAGAGCTGCTGCGTTCATTGAGTCAATAACAAACGTAATTCCTTGGCCTGCGTTAGCGCCGGTTTGAAGCCAAACAGGAACTGTGCTCATGCTTCCGTCGATAAGACGTTTATTATTGAATTCTGTTTTTACAGATGTTCCATCTATTTCTGCGATAATTTGCGTAAGTTCTAAAGCGATTTTATCTCTGTCTTCCGGTTGGAGCGTATCGTTTGAAGCTTGAAGAGCTAATTGACGCATACGTTGAAGCATGTTATGCGTTTCTTGCAGAGCGCCTTCTGCAGTTTGGATAAGGCTTATGCCGTCTTGAGAGTTTGTAGAAGCCTGATTAAGGCCGCGGATTTGGGATCTCATTTTTTCAGAGATAGCGAGGCCTGCCGCATCGTCAGCCGCTCTGTTAATTCTTAAGCCGCTTGACAGTCTTTCGGATGATCTAGCTATGCTGCTTCCCACGCTTTTAAGTGATCTGTGTGAATTTATTGCTAAAACGTTAGTGTTAATTACCATATTACTCATAGCGAGTTCCTCCTTGGATTTGGCAATGTATGAAGGCGTCCTGTGCCTCCATATAGATATCTATTAGAATCCGTCAGTCAACTCATTAACCGACTCTTAAAATCTATATCGGCATATTTTCATGCAACTTTAGTATTTTTTTCAAAAATTTTAATATTTTTGAAAATTTTTTATTTTTTCGCAATTTTATCAAATTTTACAATGAATAATCCAAATATTCGCCGCGCTCAGGCTTAAGTCTTGGGTCGTTTTCTTCCATGTCTCGCACGGCGATTGTCTCCGCCTTGCCTCCGGCTTTGAAAATTTTACCACATCCGGAGCAACGATCCATATGAAACGTAACCGTTTGTGAAACAACACGCATCCCTCTTGCTTCTGCGCTTGCTCTGTCGTTCGTTAAATGTTCGCCTTCATGCGCCGCTACTTTGCTAAATGAAGCTTCGGGCGAAATATGTGTTGGCGCTTGAAATGAGACGCTTCCATCCGTTGAGTTATCGACATATCTACGGCCCTCGCAAACGGCACAAGGTTCGGGTATAATATCCGAGATATTAGATTCATGCAAATGATTTACATTATGTAATAACATGCCTGACTGTATTTGGTACGGAGCGTTCATGTTCATCGCATACTGCGATTGATTTGGGCTGTTTCCCGTAATTCCTTCAATCATAATTTACATACCTCCGTGCCTGGTTTTTCTTACGCATATTGCGTTATCACATTTTGCACAGCTTAGATTTTCATTTATTTTATCTACAAAAAAGTGAGGGTTTCGCCATAGGGCGATTTCCCATCTTAAAAATACTATAACTGCCATAGCAACTAAAACTATAGAATAAATTGACGGAAAAATGATAAGCGGAAGGCAAATCATAAGACAATCCCAGTTATAAATGCGACAAGTTGAGCAGCATCGGTTTTTCATAAAAAGATGTTTAAGCGGGCAGAAAAACAATATGAACAAAAGATCCAAAACGGAATAAATTAGCACGAGAAGGAGTATTGCGCCGGGTGTCAACGCGCTGTTTATCCATAGTATGTAAATTATAACTGAAGTGATGATTAAATAGCTTAAGCCGCTTAATATCGCGCCTTTTGACTGCTTGCGAAGAATTCTTCGCGCCTCTGAGATTTCCTCATCAGTCGCCTCTGATTTTGCAAAAGATAGTGCAAAATGTTTCCGCGCGCCAATTGGCAAGCTTTTATTCGGGATAATTCTGTACATCATCCCTATGCCAAAATCTAACATAATAACCAACAAAAGCACCCAACCGATGCTAAAGGCAGGTATTCAAGTGAAATTCAGCATAGCGATATCTGTAACAAACAAATAAATCGCGACCACTAAAAGTACAATGCGCAGTGCCAGTTCGTTCAAATTATGTTGAAGCATATAAATCACCTGCTCACTAGGGCGTGTTACCGCTATACTGAAACGCCCATTTTTTTGTGGATTTTGCGTCACTCTTCTCAGCACTTTTGCTGCGCAAAAGCCGCCTTCGGCGGTCGGCCTTCTTGCCGATGCCTATTAAAAATTCTTGCAATACGTCAGTATTTCATCAAATTTTTGCCTCGATTGACACAAAATCCACCGAAAACCTGTGTATTCCCGATAGTGGGAACACGCCCTAAATCATAATGTTAATAGGTTTTCTTTTATTAAATACAGTATACCATTTAAACCCTGCACTTGCAAGCAAATGTTGCGCTTTGTCGAAGCCATATCCTATATGATTCGGACGATGTGCATCAGAGCCGACAGTTACTATTTCGCCGCCGAGGTTTTTATAAGATTTAAGTATTTCGACGCTTGGATATGGCGCCAAACACTCGTAACGCAAGGCAGATGTGTTAATTTCTATTCCTTTGCCTTTTTGTATAAGTGTTTTTAAAATTTCGTCGATGATTTCTTTATAATCCGCGTAATTTAAACTTTTGTCGGCATAAGGGCCATATCTGGCAATGTAATCCAAATGTCCGTAGCAATCGAAACTATCGTATAGTTTGACATTTTCTAAAATCTCAAGAAAATAAGCATTATGAGCCTCTTTTTTAGTCTTTCCTACAAAAAAATCCTGAGAAAAATGCTCCTTCATTTCAGTCGCATGTGACGAGCCGATTATAAACTCAAAAGGGTATTTCTTTAAAAAATCGTCAACTATATGCTTAATTTGCGGCTCAAGTCCCATTTCTATACCGAAAACAAGCTTAATTTGATCCGCATATTTTTCCTTGAGACGATTAAATTCTATTAAATATTCGTCGTATTCAATCCAATAAAGCTTTTCACCTGTCGGAGAAAAGTCAATATGATCTGTCAGCGCAATCTGTACAAAGCCGAGCGAAATTGCCTGTTTAATCATGCTCTCCATACTGGCGTCAGAGTCGCCTGAAAAGTTGCAGTGCATATGAAAATCTGTATTTATCATTTCTAATAACCTCCTATATATTGACAAAAATAGTATCTGTGTAGTAAAATAAAGGACAATATAATTTTTAATCATAATAAGCGAAAGGACGATTATATATGAAATCTTTAAAAATCAAACTAGACACTATTGATAAAGTGAAAAAGTTTGTTAACATAATATCAATGCAAGATGGAGACTTTGACTTAGCATGTGACAGATATCGCGTTGACGCAAAGTCAATAATGGGCATTTTCAGTCTTGACTTAACGAAAGATCTTGCGCTTGATATTTATGATGATAACGACTTTGAGAGGATTAAAATATTACTTGAGCCTTATATCTATTAAATAAACCGCTTATGCTTGGTTGATGCTACGCTTGAGTTTGCTCTTTTTTGATGTAGTACGCAAGACCCGCTATAATCATTGCCCCTCCTAATATTGTCGCAAGCGGCGGTGTTTCGTCAAACAGAAAAAATGCGTAGATGCTAGCCAGGATTGGCTCTGATAAAACGGCAAGTGAGATAAACATCGCGCCGTGATATTTAACAAGCCAACTGAAAACGACATGCCCGCCTATAGAGCAGAAAAATGCCATAGCGAAAATTGCTAAAAACGTGTTCGGTGCATATGGCGTAAAGGGCACTCTTAGGGCAAAAGTGAAAATTGCCAAAAAAATGGTTGCAATTGCGAAAGTGATTGTAACATAAATGCCGGGCCCGACTGTTTTTCGCACATAGTTACCCGCTATTAAATAGCCCGCCACGGAAATTGCGCCGAAAAGCGCTAAAATATTGCCGTCGAGGTTCCCAAGAGATGCTTCGTTACCTCCGCCAAAAGCTATTATAACAGAGCCTGCTATGGTTGATATGAGACTTATAATTACGATTTTAGTAGGCTTTTTACGAAATAAAACTGCGTTAATAATCGCAACCCAAATCGGCGCGGTTGTAACAAGAGAGGCCGCTGCCGCTACAGTCGTTAAATTAATCGCCGAAAGCCAGGTCGCAAAGTGAAGCGCTAAGAAAAATCCGCTTAGCGCACAAATCAGAAGCTCTTTTTTTGTTAGATATTTAATTTGCCCTCTCTCTAAATACAGAAGCGGCAAACATAAAATTAGCGAAAAAACCATGCGCCAAAACGAAACGGCAAGGCCGGGCGCCTCTGCTGCCAATCTAACCCATATGACCGTCGTAGCGCTTGGTATTAGTGCAAAAATTATTACGTAGGCCGGTGGGTTTTTTAATATGGATTTCATTTATATCTCCTATCTTCCGCTCCTGATAACTTGACCTGGAACGAGCTGTTGATCTGTAAAATACATAAGCTCCGAAACTGTTACGAGTTGGTATCCTCGCTCGATTAATGATGGTATGACCATTTCCATCGCTTTGGCTGTCGGAAGACGAAGGTCATGGCAAAGGATTATCGCCCGGTCGTAAACTGCACTCATAATGTCTGCATAAATTCTATCAGCATTACGGGTTTGCCAGTCTCTAGGGTCAACGGACCATCCGATAATCACAACGCCCGTTTCTGCGGCAATATTTTGCACACGGGCGTTGACATGCCCAAACGGCGTGCGGGTCATGCTTGGACTTATGCCCGTAATTTGCTCGATAATTTCATTTGTTAAGACAATTTCATTTCTGACCTCAACATCTGACAAAGCCGTAAAGCTTCTATGCGTCCAGGAATGACCTAAAATTTCATGCCCGAAATTAAACGTTTGTATTGCTATTTCCGGGTGGCGCTCCACTAATTCCCCGACAACAAAAAATGTCGCGAGCGCGCCGTATTTTTCAAGCGTATCGAGAATCGAAAGAGTATGTACGCTTGGCCCGTCGTCAAACGTAAGTGCGACCATAGGTCTTGACGGATCTATACTTGCACGTATGAGCGCGCCGTTTTGGCCTATGAAAATTTCGTCTTTTTCGTCAAATTCAATTTCTTCGTAATTGTCTAAATTAATGCTATCTTCATCTTCGATTATTATGTCATATTCCAAATCAAAATTGAACGTATGCGATACTACTTCGGGTTCGTCCATGTCTGTAAAGATTGTCGTGCTTTGCAGTAAAACACCAATAAATCGATTATCGGTAATGTATAAATCATATTCTATATTAATTTCTCCGTATGCTTCATCATCATTTAAGCGCATGAGACTGGCTCTATTTAAAGCGTTAGCATATTCACTGTTTGCCCAGTATGAAACAGCGCTATCTATTTCCAAACTGTTAAATATTGGATAGCGGATAAATGCAAAAAGCGGCGCCTCCGCGCTTATTATTTCCGCGCTGTTTGTATGATCGTAAAATTTATTTTCAAAATCTGTTTCTTCATTATAGTGTGAGTATAAAGAAAAATAGATATAATTATTTTCGAGAGAGACTTCGGATTGGCTATCGGATGCGAAAATCATAAAAACGGTGACACAGAAAAATAAAATTGACGTTACTCCGAAAAATTTCTGCATAAGAAGATGCCCCCTTGCTGCCGCGCGTCAATTTCGACACGATTCGACATATCCATTATACAGATTTTTAGGGGGCATAGCAATAGTTAAAGTTTAAAAATTATGATTTAATTTATTCACTATACATCGTAAAAATTACAACTTCAGGTCGCGCGAAAATCCGTGGAGTATTATAGTAAATGCCTATCCCGCTGCTTGTGAAAACAGTTGTTCCGTAGGATGTTTCTGTAAAGCCATGTGCGAAATTAATGCCGTAGAGTGAAATGTGATTTGTGAGCAAATAAATCGGATATCCAAAAAATGTAATTTGGCCTGCGTGGGTGTGTCCGGATAGCATTAAGTCAACTTTATCGTTTGGCTGACGCATTGAAACATCGGGATTATGTGAAACCAAAAGCACAAAGTCTTCGTCGTTTGCGCCTAAAAGCGCCGTGTCAACGTTTGTTCGTCCGGTCCACAAGTCACTGACGCCTGCCAAATAAAAGCCGTCATGGATATGTATCCCGATGTTGTCAAGCGGAGTGATGCCAAAATATTCTTTAATTCCAAAAAAATTTGAGTGTCTATCATGATTGCCTTCAACTCCGAAAATGCCATCAGGCGCGTTCATTGTAGAAATTTCACGCATAGTTCCTATGAAATGATCTTTTCCCATCGAAAAATCTCCGCCTAAAAGCAAAAGGTCAATATTTTTTTCGTTAAGGCGAGAAGCGACATCGCGCATTTCTGCATCAGGTATGACATGCTTATCTGTAATAAAGGCGATGCGGTAACCGTCTAAGTTAGCAGGCCAATTTCTCGAGTGAAATTCAATTTCGCGATAGACAATTATGCGGTCAAAAGTTAGCGCATGCGCGATATGTATAATAGGGATAATCGCGATGATGACACCGATTGTGGCCGCGATTTTAAATTTTTTCTTGCGTGTTTTATGGCGTACTGCATACATTGCACTGATCGCCCCAAGCCCGCCTATTATTGTGAAAAAGAGAAGCATCTTCTCACTTATGCGCCACTTATGTTTAATTGCTCTTTGTTTATCAATAAAATAAAGTATAAATGTAAAAATATTAATCGCTATAAAAAAAGCTAAAAATGCCTCGATGATTCCGAGACTAAGAATAAAACTTGCTAAAAATCTCAATATGTTACCTCCATTCGATAATACTATAGCATATTATTGAGGAAAATACAAATTCAAAAAAATCCCGAAGCTTTAAGCTTCGGGATTTTTTTATAGAATTGAAATATTATCTTAAAAGTTGAAGTAACGATTGAGGGCCTTGATTAGCTTGCGCGAGCATGCTGATAGCAGCTTGAGATAAAACATTGTTTTGAGTTAAAGTCATCATTTCGCGCGCCATATCCGTAT
>Ga0131853_10005778_pt1 | contig 22379 bp, 10 predicted proteins | sample TergutLab28metaG_FD_92764 | JGI IMG/M metagenome (GOLD analysis project Ga0131853, IMG submission 92764) | Labiotermes labralis P1 segment gut microbial communities from Petit-Saut dam, French Guiana - Lab288 P1 (version 2) (version 2) | ecosystem: Host-associated > Arthropoda: Insects >... | reverse complement strand
TATTCAGCAGAGTGGGAGTCCTTTTGATTCCAAAGATCCATAAATACATACTGATCAGCAGTGAATATATAGTATATATTATTTGATTAAATTATGTAATGTTAGAAGTACAGTAAAACATGTTACAAACATATCCTGGAAAATGTGAGAACTTAACCTTATTGAAAGTATCTCTCATTCCAAGAAACTGGAGTGATAATTAGTGTCGTTCTGTGAGCATTCCTGCTTCATATTCAGGAGGTTCTGTGTTCAAATCATGAGATTGGCTGTCCCATCTGAGGTTTTTTATTTTACTTCAGTCATCCCAGACAAATGCCAGGACAGTTCTCAAAGTTGGGCCATAATCACATCTGTCCACATTATTTTCAATTCTCATCATCAGTCCTGTCATTTGACACTGTATATGAGTTGCTAACTGCATCGTGAAATTTAAAAGGTAAAGTTCATCCCATAACAGTCATGCTAAACCCATTCCTTGCAGGTAACATGGCATTTTGTTGCCTGCAGAGACATTTGAAATGAGAAAACGTCTTTAACTCTGCCTGGCAAAGCCAAGATAGAACCCCAAAGAAATTTTGAAAACTTGATAGCTGTTTATTTATAGAGATACTTTATGTTACTAATTCATTTTGCAAAAATGTGCTAAAAATAGTGACACCCTAGCCTGTGTTGTAAATTGCATTTTTGTAAATTTTTCCTGTTTTATCAGTCTGTTTTTATTGCTCATGATATATAGACAAACACACAGGTAGAATTACGCATATAATATACATATACTTAGTCATGTTTCATGCTGTATGTTGAATTTCATGTTGCTTGCATGCAAACCAAATTTTGCTGAAGTTGCCGATATCACATACAAGGTTGAGCAGGCCTGCCGTTTAACATGCCATGTAGTTGCAGATGGTGTAGAGGTACAGATCTCTCTCTTCTTTAAACTTGGTGCTAAATGGAGGTGAGTGGTCAACTCCACACCCCAGCCCCAGGAAAGAATCTTGGTACCCATTGTACAGGGGACTGGGTGGGCTTTGCCCATCCTGACTAATGGAAAAAATTAAATCATCAAGAATCCTGAAAATGTATAGTCGGCAGTAACAGTTCAGTATGATCTTTATGTGTGATTTGAATGTACTGGCTGACATGTGATTTGAGTTCATAAATAAATTTGTACCTAGGGTGTGCAGTAGGTTTTTTTTTAATATGTAGCCCAACCTACATTTTAAAGGGAGACCTTTGTGAAATGGAATATTGTGGTTCCCTTTAGATTCCAGTACAGCCAACTTGACAGTAGGAAGAATCAGCGTAAACACAACATATGGCACATACTCATTTCAATATCTTTTTATATTGGATGTAAATGTTTAAGTGTCAAGCTGTCCCAAGCAAACATTTTAACTTGAGGTTCTGTAAGTTTTCAGAACACAGCACATTTTCCACTTAGACACAAGGAACAAGTCACTAATTTTGAGTCTTCACTCTCTTGTCTTTGCATGGTGTAGTTACACAATTACATTAATGCACAAGAAGCATGATTTTTCAGCAGAATGTTAGCATGTGGACCGCATTCATATGCGTTCTTGAGATTTCAGTCTTTTGTTGGGTGCAGGCCTTTTTTAAATATTTTTTCACATCTAGATACCAGGGCTGAAAGTTAGGAGCATTGAAATATCGTGTTCTAAGATAAGTTGTCTTTCAGTGGTTGCTCCTCCAAATCCCATACTGGAGTGATAATTCAGTAGTGTTTTACTTTTTGACGACTTCCCTACATATACATTTATTTTCTACCTTGCGTTTGTAGCCTGATTTTTGCAATTACCATTCCTGAGGGAGGTGTGTTATTGGAGCAAAGTGTTGATATCCCGAGTGCCTCTGTAATGCATATGTAGGTTGACTGCAATCAAATCCAAGTTGCTACTGGTGGCAGACACAGTGTTCTGTAATTTTCATCTGAGCAGTGAGGTATTTTGAACAAGAATGTTTCCGATTTCAACACCAGTTTTTATTTATTTATTGTTCGTTTGTTTGTTTAATGAAGTTGAGTGGCATAGACTATGCAGCATTTATCGTAGAATGACTTGAGGTATTGGTGGAACTGGAAGACACCATAAATACCTCAGGGTAACTGGTCTCTGGGGTGACATTTGAATCTGGAACCTCACAAATGTGAATCAGTGGTGCTTTTCACTGGCCATGCCATTATCTAGTTATCACTGGAAGGAGCAGTCTGCATGACAAAATCAGAATTGCTGGCTGCAAATTTAAAAAATTTCTGCTCTGAATATTGTGGTAAATAAAAAAAAAAAATAATCAGATAGTACTGGCTGCCGGAATTAAAGTTTTTGGTGAGTTGGAGCCCGGAACTTAGCAACTCCTATGCATTGCACTGCATGCTGCTTATGCTTCTGCAGAAGCTGTTTATTTCTTGCTGAAGAATTTCTTCTTATTCCTTTACATCATAATTGTGATAAGGTTTCCTGCCATATTTGTAGCAGCTGTTTGTGGGGTAGTTGGTGTTTCAGCTTTCACAAAATTTGGCTCTGGGTCACATGTTGTGATTTATTGTTGTACAGGATGAACAATAGCAATTCACGAAGATTAAATTCTTATCTCCCCATTTATAGGAACTATCCAACATTGTGATGAAATATTGTATTAGAAATTCGCTGTAGAAATATTTGAACATGTGTGATTTTAGTGTGCTCTGGTCAGTTTTGTCACTCCCATGTTATTACTGAAAGCCCACTTATGTAAGAACCCATTATGTAAGTGGAATATCACAGAAAGCTCAAATTGAATATTATCTTATTTCTGAAAAGTTATTCATTGTATGAAAGGTTAGAATAAAATGTAATCTCATTAAGATATCTTCACCTTTATCAGACATTTTTGACTATGACAAATATTTAATGCAATAGGAGTCGGTGTGGTGTTGGCTATGTTTGGTTTGTGGTAATGGCATTATATACACAATAACTGAACATCAAAGTCTAAGTTTCTGCTAATTTGCTACTGTATGTGTTTTGAAGAAAGTTGTTGTCCAGATATTCCACTTTTACCAAATTGTACAGTGATACAGCATGCTTACAGTAACCTCTCACAGCTGTTTAATGACACATGATTTATGTGCCCATTGCATGATGAAATTCACAGTTAGATGATCCTTACTTGAAACATCCTGCTACCTATTTTTTGAAACTTCATTGCACAAAGACATGCAAGCGTAGTAATTCGTAACTTAGTATACTTGTATTCTTTGATTGGAGGAAGGTGCCATGATGTCATGGGTTGCGTTACTTAGTGCATAGGACAGCCTGGTTTTTCCTCCATCTTCAGGTGAAATACTGAACAGGAGCTTGATGCCAGTGCTCCTAATTCAGACTAGCAAAAAGTGACAGATTCTGCACCCTTTAGTGGCTGTGTGGCCAAAAGGAAAGCAGATCAAGAAGTAGGTCCCTTTTTATGCCTCCAGTTTTATTTTGAAGTGAGTTACATGAAAGGTAGAGCCACTGGAATGCCATATCAATCATATCATGATAGTGTGTATATTATCTTCTTGCATTCTGTCTGTTGCTTCAGTGTCTAGTATTTCTTCCAGTCTGGTTTAAGCTAGTAATTTCTGTTCATGTCAACAAATCACCCATCTGTGATACAGTGTCCTCCAAGAATGGAAGGATTTTGATTGAAAGCCTTAGAAATTCCTCTTGTATTTCACTATTTGAAATTAATTTTGCAATTAAAACTGTGATATCCAGAAACATTCCCATTTAAATAGTGCCTTCTCTCTGCATCAAACTTTTGTGATTGTCATTCTTTATTTTTAAACTACAGAATTTTTCTTTTTATGCCTGCTAGACCTATTGTCTTGTGGTTGGGATGTTGAATGGAATAGCAGAGGAAAGTGGCATAATCATTTTGTGACTTACAAAAGCAATGATTGAAGTCTTGTAGGATGTTATGCCATGTCACCTGGTTACTGGCATTTTGAAAGAGCCTTTGTATGAAAGCTGATTTGACAACACTGATCTGGATGTAGTGGTGAAGAAAATGATTTCAGCTCATTACTGGGAAATGAACATTGGCCTTTCAGACCGTCACAATATGCTTGACTGACTTTACTGCCGTAGTTCATATGGGCTGTGCTGAATCATTCATCTTGGAAATAAGTCAGAAAACTCTTTCTTCATTTAAGCTGTTGCCTGACTGTGTAGGTGCTCCAGTAATTTGTAATAACCTATCTTATTATACATACATGTCATAGATATAGTCTTACTGTTTTGCTTAAAAATTACTCGCTCTGCACACAGCCCATGGAGCAGAGTTTTTCCTCAAAAGCCAAATGGCCTTTCAGCTGGTCAAGAAAGTTTCTACTTCTGTGGTTCCCATAGGTACATTGATGAGTATACAGAAGCTTGTAGCTGGGCCATGTCCTGAGTGGCATATAGTCAGTCCACATCCTTATGTCCTAGTTCTTTTAAGATTTAGCTCTGTATTTTCTCGAGGATATTTAGTATGTGTATGTGTTGTGTAAATTAACAGCTGCTTAGAATTTGCTTAGTGCATGAGGGTTTTCATTATACTCGTACGTTAATGTAAATTCTGCATGCTGAATACACAAACCAACGGACTACTGGGAAGTAACTAGGAATATGGGATGGTATAGAGTATTTAAAAGCATATTTTTTGTGGTTTAAAGAACAAATTAATTTCTTTTTATATTTTCAATACATTGCAACTTTAAACATAAGCCACGGTAGGATAAAATTTTATAGTTTTTTTAAAAACGACTTCTTAAAGGAGACTGGCTTTTCTATATACAACCAAGAAATGAGATGCTGCTGCTGATGTTTTGTGTGTTTTAGGTTATGGAGCAAATAACAGAACACTTAGTTGTGTTTGTGTTGTTTATGGTGAGACCCTATGTTCCTGCGCGCTTAGGCGGTGATAACTGCAACCTTGCGCAAGCTGCACTCACTCCGCGCGATTATCCCACATAGCTGCCAGCTACATGTAATGATGTGTCTTACTCCACTTCATTTAATGTTAAACTACAACACATTTTGGGAATATATTTATATATATATATATACTTGTTTTCAGTACAGTGGTGTAAGCACTGTGTGGGAGATGGCAGCTATGTTGAGCCTGAGTTTTGCCTATATGACCCTGCAGTTGGATTGGTTGTCATGTCCTTGTGTCACCAAGTTTTCATGCTTATGGCAACAGGACATGAAATACTGGTAACTGCTGTATATCCATGGATGTGATTGAGATTGCTTGGCCTCCACTCTGTACCTGCAGAAGTCATTGAGATTCTGAAAGCGACTTTACCATTAATTGTTTTTAACGTCTTTTCCTTTATTGGCGAGCAGCTACATCGTGCTGAATTAATGTGGAGCCCACGTGTCTCAGTCATGCCACAGGTAGGGAGCGCGCATTGCAAAATATTGTTGGGAAGCTTGTCTTCAGAATCAGCATTTTCCTTTCAGTTGAATTTATTTGTTTAATGAAAAAAAAATCCAAAAATTATAAGCTCAATTTGTAGACAAGCTTCTTGACAACGTAGGTTTTTCCCTGGATCTCTTTTTGTTCTCTCCTGCCCAGGTAGTAAGAATTATTTTTCTAGAAATGTGGATAGCCTTTTTCTGTGCTGCCAGGCAGGTGAACATTAAAATAAGAGATTTGAGGAATGCGCTTGGCGAAGGAACAGGGCGTGCGCAGTGCGTCATTTTACTGCTAGTACTAGATATTTTTGGTATGGCCAGTACATATTGTAGTCTGATGTACCTCTTTCTCTTTCCTTTACCCCATCCACACCGATGACCCATTTTCTCCATACAGGCATGCTACCTGAAAGCCATTGAAACTCGTCCTGACTTTGCTGTTGCATGGAGCAATCTGGGTTGCGTCTTCAATGCTCAAGGAGAGATCTGGTTGGCCATACATCATTTTGAAAAAGCTGTTGCTTTGGATCCCAACTTCCTGGATGCATACATCAATCTAGGCAATGTACTGAAAGAAGCAAGGATATTTGACCGGTGAGTACCATCTTCAACAACCTTAGATTAAGTAGAGTTCAATGTAGTCCTGACTGTTTTCTTTAGTGTATTTGGCTCAAAACCACTGTGAAACAGAGGTATTTTTGTATCACATGACACTTATCTGTGCCATGTCCTGCTGAACTGCTGTTAAAACATCGTCTTTGTTTGAAATAGTTTTCCATGCACTGGCTGCTTCTGTATTGGAACCTGACCTTTGTCACATGGTTTGAAGTTGGGAAAATATGCTGTTATAACACCTTCCAACCCTAATATTGAACAACATTTTAACACTATCTGCTGATTGGGCTGTGACATTGTCATATACTATGAAGGGATTTTCAACCAGTTCTGGTGACTTCTCCCTAGCTGCATGACCGAGATGGTACTGCAGAAATGATTAGTCATAATGTTCACTCACAGTTAGCTGCTGTGGAGTGGGGTGACATACAAGAACACCTTGGACATCTTACACCTAAGCACTCATCATCTTTGTGTGTGATGGATTGTGTTGAAACATATATTTTCAAGTCACTGGATGATACCATTGACAGGACTCATTGAGTTATAGTTCATAGATCCTTCCCTTATTGCGTGGATTTCGGTTATCTGATTTAATTTGTCCCATTTGTTTTAAATAATTTATATTGATACACCATGTCCCTTAGCACATTAAATGTTGAACCGTAATTAAATCACATGGGACCCACTTGGTAGCTGTCTTACACATTTTTAAGTCTTGTTATAAAATTCGGAGCACAGTAGACCCAGAAATCCCTGATTGCTGGGCTTATATCTTTGCAGTACAGTAGCTGTCTTTATTGATACATGTCTATGTACACATGTATATGCTCATCTGATGGAAGAATTCACACATATGAGCCACATGCTTTCAAACATGTACTCCATTTCCTGCATTAGCACATTTTTGGCCCAAAAATATTTGCCATGATTGAGGGAGTAACCTTCTAGTCAACTTGAAACAATACAGAGCAGCCTGCAATTGTTCTTGAGTTGTAATATCCTTAAATCTTCTACCCATCAGTGTCTTCTTCAGTTTGTGAATAAGAGAAACGTTGCGTGGAAAGTTCCAGACAATATACATGCTTGTAGCCAGAAATTCAAGCACAGGCAGGGAAGATTGGGCAGGACAATTGCCATGACGGATACACCTGCCTGCAAGGCATCATTTCATGGAAAGTTTTCACCATGCTTCTTCCAGTAGATGCCATAGAACAACTGAATAGCAGTGCTGGTTCACAGTTTGTCCCTCCAAAGAAAATTTCTGTTGGACATTTCCAAAAATGTTGGAAAAGAAGTTATGTTATTAACACTGAAATTAACTCATCTGGGATGTTTTTAAGTGTTCTCATAATGAATCATCTGGGATATTTTAGGTGTGATGATGGTCTGTTGCAATATGAAGATATGACGGTTGCCTTGTTTCAGGGTCATACCTATAAACACATGCTTCATCACCTGTGAACCAGAACTCAGCAGTTTTGTTTGGAAATCTGGTCACACTTTCACAGTTTGCATTCAGACTGTGTGGTGATCTGTTGCATGTTCAGATGTTATGCGAAAACACTATGGCATTATCCGTATGAAATTTTCTCCGCACTACCAAAGGCTTGGACAGTGATGCATTTCTTTCCATGAACATATTCCTTTATTTACATTACTTTTTCATGTTTTTTACCTGTGAATAGATGTTTGGAATGTTCAGCATGAGTATTAGTAGGGTCCAAGAAAATCAGGAGGGATTGAAATTGTGAATGGGACAGATCAACTTCTGACCTCCACTTTTCGTTCAAGGTGTAAATACTGTAAGACAAACACATGTCACTCTGGCCACTTCTGTAAAGTTTTCTGTATTCACACCATGAAGGTGTTTGAGGGAGTGGATGTATAGCTTCACCCAGGGGTGCACAAATTGTGGGCGTATGAATTTTGTACGTCGGTGCCTAGAAATTTGAGGTGGCATCTGGATTTTTCGAAAGTCTGTGCACCCCTGGCTTCTACCATTCTTAGCCTCGGAACTAGAGCCAGATGAGCGGTTGCGTCACGCCCCTGTCGCTTTACCCACGGGATGCCGCATTTGTTGCCAGGATAATGTTTCTTTTTGTGAAATAAACAGTTACAAGCGTGTCAGCTGTGAAATGCGAGGTGGACCTGTATCTGACGACAGATCAGTGGAAGTTCGGCAAAGTGTGGGATATGAAGCGTGAAATTATTTATTAATATGTATGTATGCTGTTCCTTGCTATATGTATTGAAACATTTGAAGAAGTGTACGCAGTTACAAGTTCTTTCCAGGTCTTCTTTCCAAGAAATAGTGTGAAGAAAATTCGATCGTGACGTCTTTTGGCGCGCTTTTCAGCAGGCAGGCTGGTCTTAACGATTTACGATGCCAATTTCCAGCTCTGACGCATTCATTTTTGGAGCTAATTCGGGGAGGTGTTAACTGACGCAAGGACTTGCCTGTGTTACCAGTATAGTGAAACTTGAGCGCCCGGTCGATACACAGCGATAACGACGAGGCTAAGAACGACGTAAGCATGAAAACATCCGTATTTTTCGATGTTTCGGTTCGGATCACAGACGAAACGCGTTATTTCTACTTCTTGGAATGTCATTTTTCTTTGTTCAATGGCAGTGTTGGAGGGGTTACTCCGTTGGTTTCGTTAAGCAAATGATATTCTCCTCTGTTCTATACATTGCTGCATTATCGCCGACATGTACTTGCTAGGAAAACGGTTGTGGATTGTGAATGCATGTAAACCGTTCAGCTAGTCGTTAGCTTTGACAGTTGCTGTAATCAGTACAAAATAACGAAAACAAGAACGGACGGCTTTACTCCAGCAGGCGTTATTAAACCGGATAAGCTCTTTAGCGGTTGACGTATGTCTGTCCGCAGTCTTAGTATGTACGCGAGGTGTCATTCGATCCGACATGAACTGCTTGGCAGGGCGATATTCGCCCGAGATTTGAGGTTTTCACAGTAGCGTTGCTGGAGATTCAAGTATTGCTGGAATCTTACGCTGCGTTGACTGGGAAACAGTGACGATTCGAAGGAGCGTAGTGCCTTCGTCTTAGGAGTCTTGGGCTACTTCGCTCCACTGCAGACTTGCATCTTGAGCCTTGACAACGCTGACCATGGCGGAAACTATAAATATAATCTTATTATTATACGCCTCTACATGTTTCGAGCACAGTAGTGCTCGAAACATGTAGAGGCGTATAATAACTTAATATAAAAGAAGATTTTGTGCATTAAGTTGGTTAATTGCTAAGATTATACTGAGATGCACGGTCAGCAAAACGTCAAAATTTAAATACAATGTTTTTCTAAATGTATGATTATGATGTATATTTATTAAGGCGTAACGTTTGTATTGTGTGATTTATCTTGGTCTTTTGTTCCAGGCATTTTTCTCGCATGGGAATAGTCAAATACGCTCAGAATTTTATTTATATTACATTTTACCGAAACCTGTCTAAGGCCGAAGGGTACATTCATACAAGTCTGTTTAGTTTCTTGAGACAGATGGCCCTTAAAATGAACGACACTAAGAAAGTCCCCACACTCACGCACAAATTAATGCACTCTGCCATGCCGAATTTTAATAAAATCGGTTCTTTAATTTTGTTCTTATTCTGTGCATATGAACGGAATTTACGAAACAAATATGTATATGCAGAAGTTCTTTTTGAACTCACGTAAACAGCACGTTTTTATTAGTTTAAGTATGAAGCAACGTGCGAAAGAATTACAGGCTTTTGTGGGATATTTATAATGCACTTAGAATTTTCGAAGTGTCGGATTTGAACATTCCGGCGGAGATACCATTTTAACTTCCGGCAAGGCATTCGTAATTACATTTAAACCGGTTGGTGGAATTTAATGAAACGTCGCGCGGCGGTCATGGAATTTTAAGGTACCTCTTTGCTTTCATTTTTTACTTAGCACCAGTAATACTAAAATATTGTGCGAACGTATGAAGTGTGATCGACACTGGGTTATTAAAATTTTGTGGCGCAGTAGATCTTCGAAAAATGTGCAACTTTCGTGTTTTTAAACTGGCTATGTCGTCGCGAAAAATAATTAACCACTCGTGTTACATGTACAAACGCGTGATTTATATAGCGCTATATCTCAGACTTCTCTGCATATTTTATTTGTACAGTATTTTGTGTGTTAAATGGCGACAGAGTGAAGTTTTGACAAGTTGAGTTATGGGAACGTAAGGTATCGTGAACCATACTAGTGGGAACACGTTGAGAAATGTGTCGCTTAAGTTCTGAAATTTTTAATTGTCGCTAATCGTTATGTAGAGAGCTTTCAACGTAGGCACCGCAGATCGTTTGCGGAACTTTGTATTGTACCTTCAGTATTTCTGTCGGTGCATAAAAATACCTACTTACACAGACGACAGACATTACCTTTAAATGGTGGAGTGTAATGCAGTGTTGTATGTGCATGGCACTGCGAAGTTTTTCTCTCGTGAAAATTTCGAAAACACCGCCCAGGGCAGAATTTTAATTGGTTGGGAACGAGAGAAGTCTAGCATACCAGAACTGAATACGTTCAGGTAGAGGACCATGAGAGGGACTGCTGTTGAACGATACTTGATCGAAAGACGCCATCTTGCCGAGTCTTACGGAGCCGGAGTGGTGTAGTTATACGCTTTCGGCAAAGGGCGTTGGTTAGTGATCACTTTGTTGTCCCGGCCGACTTTATTTCCGTCGCATTGGCATAGGGGTGTGCCTTAGCCGGTTTGGGTGTGACGGCTGGGAGAAAAATTCCGTGATCGGATTTTAATCGCGATCGTGGTGACCATCAGTCCCTTGTCTCCAAATTCACTGATAAGTGTCATACGTGCACCAGCACGAAAACATTTCGGGTATCTGAAAGTGCTTCGATCTGGCTCAGAATAGGGACAGGTGGCGGGCTCTTGTGAATGCGGTAATGAACCTTCGGGTTCCATACTGCCCGGGGAATTTCTTGACTGGATAAGGGCCTGTTAGCTTCTCAGAAAGGGCTCTGCTCATTGGAGTTAGCTAGCTTACGTAGTTGGCTGGTTGGTTGGTTGGTTGGTTAGAATTTGTTCTGGTCTGCCAGTAATCATGAACAGTGACGTAAGTTAAAGACCTGGATCTTGTTTAACATTTCATCACGAGTTGGCAATTCAGTATGAAACTTCAGTTTCATGTTTCTTTTGTTCACGCGTATTTTGGCGCTGTCGTGGTTTAGACGGAATATACGCCACTCTTCCATGCTCATCCAAATGCATGGACGTGACGCGGTGCCTGCCGGTTACTGGGTATCGGTAAGAAACATGCGAGGTTTGTTCTGAGTAAGTTTACAAAGTGTTGGTTTACTGCAGAGCAAGTAAGTATTGCACGTAGTCTATATCATCGGCGGCGTAACTGCTGGTTGCGAACAGGAAGTAATGCGGTGGACGTCGACATACGTTAGATCCAAGAGAAATTTGCTGTCCTTCTTGCAGTAAGAACACTGAAATATTAACCTGGCAGATCATTTTGCTCGGTAGATTCGGTCGCCTGCAGGCATATCCATTATGCTTGTACCGTACGCAGTTTTCATCAGGTTCATTGAGTTAAGCAAAACATTGTTCGGAAATGTCTAGTCCAGAACAGATAATTTATTATTTCTTGCGTGTTGACCGTCTTTGGCATTGTATTGTGCATAGTTTATTGAGTTTTTGAGGGAGGTCCTTCCCACTGGCCATAGGCTCTGCCGCCCATGCGCGTACAGTAAGTCCCCGTTTGATAGTGGGGTTATGTGCCTGGAAGTCGCAGCGTAGAGCAAAACAGCATAGCACGCATCATTCCTCTTGGCCATGCGTTTTATTTAGAATACCCGAAGATGTGACAGTTGATGGTTGCGCCAGCTGCCAGGGAAAAGAACGCTAATCCGACACCGGGCAACGCTCATCGAATCTGGTGTCACAAAAATTTGTTAAAGATGAAGCTAAACAACGTTGTTTGGATCATTGTTAAACGAGGACTGCTTGTATCTAAACATTTTTTTTACTACTTCCTGTAAAGTCTCCGAAAAGATTCAGATATTTGTCGTATTTTTGAAAGAAGTTTTCTGTAATGTTCAGTAAAATGTAATGTCTTTAAAAGTTTGATTGGTTTATCTTCACTTAATACTGGATTCGTTTCGAAATTTTTCTCTCCCAAGCCCCTTTTTAATAAAAAAAAAACTTGTTGTCTGGTGCTGGACAGGGCTGTGAGGGAAGTGACAGCAGGTGGCTTTTGACTTCATCTGTAGTTCTTAATTAGAATAATTTTACTTGATTAATGTATAGCTTTCCCTACACATACGTAACAAAATATTGCACTAACAACGAGTTTTATACTGTGGTTAAGTCGTCCGTCCTTAATCTTGTAAGCTTCGTTTTTTAACAGCTCACGTACTTGAGTAATAAGGACCAACAAGATGTACTTTTTTCTCTTAATTTATTTCAGTAATCATCCTCTACATGTTTCGAATAGATTAACTATTCATCATTAGGAGGTATTTTACTGTATATACAGCATATGGTATTTACCATGTATCTACGTTGACAAGCCGCTAGCACTATCAGAGTGTAACTGATCGTGCTAGCAGCTAGTCATCGTAGATGCATGGTAAATACCATATGCTGCATGTAGAGTATAATACCTCTTGATGATGATGAGTTAATCTTTTCTAAACATGTAGAGGATGATTATTGAAATAAGAGAAAAAAGTGCATCGTATTGGTCCTTATTATGCAAATATATCACGATGCACGGTCCACAGAACGTCAAAAGCTCACATACTAGTAAAACAGTATGAATATTGGCTTATTAGATTACAGAACGATGTAAAGCCATGCCATGCGTAGCTAAGGCCCAGTCGTCGGTTTCATGCTATAGAAGACCGGGTTAAACTGCAGGTTACTTCATATATGTTTTGTGGAGGGAAATTTGTACGAGGGTGTTTTATTATTGTCCAGTCAATCAGTTTTCTGTTACCAGCTTTTCCACGGGTATTCCTTACTCACCGCCTCCAAGTTGTGCGGTAGGCATGAGCATCTAGTTGGCAGTTCAGTTGAGGTGTCTGATTCGGCTGTTGACTGGAATGTCGACGGACAAATGAATTTAACAACGGTGATTTTGAGTGTAGTATTGTGCTCCAATCAGTCTGCGTAAAGACGTCGCTCCAATTCTAAAAGTTTTCTAGCGCCCATGGTGTAGCTGAATGACTGCCCCCCCCCCCCCCATTTAAGCTTATTTAAAGACATTGCTTCTGTGTAGGCGGATGTATGTGGTTAATTTCTGGTTTGACCCTCGGCTCCGTACGTAATGTAAATAGCGCCAGATTATAGGTTTATTTATGAAAGCTGAGTTTGAAATTACGAGCCCTGTTTTAACCCTTTGAAAGCCAACTAGAGTACTTTTTCTATTCGTTGCTTCCCAGCTATCGGAGAGAGCATAGCTTTGAAGGTTATTCTGATAAGAGCAATATTAACATGAAGATGAGTATGGTGGAAAGGTTCTGACAGGGGAAAACAGCAGTACTACTCGGAGAAAACCCTGTTCAGTTTCCACTTTCACCGCCACTACTTTCACATGCATTGACCTGGGACCTGCGCGCTGAGCGGCCGGGACTAATTTTCTGAGCCATGGCAAGGCGTTTTGAAGGCTAAAGTTGATACACATTATAACAGGTTCATTTCGTACGGCACAGAAAACAATGTGCTTCCATTATAAGGAGCTGTCATTGCTGTATAGGGAAACAGCCACTGTTATTGAGAGATTTTGCGGAATATGCAAATGCTCTGCGTGTACAAAATGTAAACTTTCTTCTGTTGATCTTGGCGGTGTATATGCCAACCACTGGGCTTTGAAATATTGCGGCATCGTCTCCGAATTTGCCTGCGAGGTCAACCGCAGAAATGTCTGGACAGCAGGCGATCGGCTGCAGAAATTGTAGGGAGTCGGATGAGATGGAAAGTAGATCAAGATGGGGTAGCGATCGTGGCCGGTATTTTTCTGGCGGCCATTATTGCGAAAACGGGGTGCGGGGTGGGGTGGGGGCATCACGAAACATCATTCGGTACCGTGTGAATACAATTTATAGAGTATTGTCACTTCACCAGCCTACCCGGTCGATATGCTGTGTTTCAGGTCGCATAAATACCACAGAAATAATCACCTCCATTCAGATACATATATTTAGTGTTGTTTATATTCTGTGTTCGTTGGGACTTGTCGTTGTGTTGTTATTGACCAACGACATATTGAACACTGCCGACCTTCGAGGCCCGGTGGAAATGGCGGCGTACGCATGGCACATGGTAGACATGTCCAGAAGTACCCCATAATTTCTGGGTTTGTTACCCCGATTTCTCCCCCCCCCTCCGCCCCCAACCTGTACTTCATGCCACTGTGTTCATGGCTATTTATCGTCCATGTCGTTTGGTATACGGTAGTTAATGTTCACCACATGTCCCTTCCACCAAGTAATATAACTTCGGCTTAAGTTCGCTGTGATTTATATTTATTTCCGAGGCTTAATGTTTTATACTTGCCGAATATTATTAAAAGTAAAGGTGCACCTACGACGTTGTGAAGGCTTCTGAGAGGAGTAGAGGTTTACCTCCGTTCTCAACCTCGGCTCTAAATGGAGTTGGGGGATCAACCATACGCCCCGATCGCTGTACCCTTGGGGAAGGAACCCCGTGTGCTAATTGAATAGGGTACTACCGAATATTATTGGATTGAATAAATCGTCGCAAGCATGTGCGGTTGGAAACTGACCCGAGCCAATTCAGGCCACACACTTGCACAATAATCACCTAAAGTCCGCTTTAATAGTATCCTTCCATCTAGTCTTTGTCTGCCAATTGGTTTGCTCCCGTAGATCAGCCAACCAAATCTTGTGTATCTTTCCCCCCGTATGTGCTACGTGCCCCCTCGCTGCATCGTTCTTTATTTAATCGCACGTCCGACGAGAGTGCAAATTTTGAAGCCCCTTTTGCAGTTTTACGTCGTCTTTTTTACGGTCTCCTTCAGTCTCGGTGTTGATATTGAACAGTGTAATATAGAATATAAATTACAGCAGATACGAAGGAAGCGCCTCTCCTTTGTGCCAGAAGTGTGTGGCAGGCATGCTGAAGCTAGCCCGTAATGTCTGTATCAACAGGGACTTTGTAGCAACCTCACAAAATAAACTGAGTAGGTGGAAACTGTAACTTCACACGCTGCGTTTGAGGCGACTGCGAGGAAGCTTTCGTTAGTTACTGCTCAGCCACATTTAGTGACTCGAGTACGGGTGGACCATCCGCTGTTCAATTTGCGGTAGGGACAGGAGATTTTTCTCTTTTCCAAAACTTCCAGACTGACTCTGTGGTCCTACCGACTCTAATGTTTAACGTTACAAGGGTTTTTCCATTGGGACGTAAAGCGGCCAGAGCGTGAAATTTACTCATATTTCTTCATGGCGTAAACGGGAAGAACTTTGCCTTTAAAGTTTCCCGCCTACGGTGCGCTCACTTCATTGTCGGAAGCTAACCCCATATAGAGGAGGCCCATCCGTCTTCGGCATATTTGGTCAGAAGCTTCTGAATGCATTTTGATTAAATATGTTATGGGGGTAATATGTTCCTTGTCCGTGGGCTAAAAGACTATTTACACTTATGTAGGTAGCGCTGGACAAAATCGCCGTAACACCACGTGGTTTGAATTACGCAGCTTGGCAGTTTGTGTATGTTTTATCAGTATTTCTGTAATAGCACCGTGATTATTGCCTCAACAGCGACAGAAATATGTAATTAGAGAGCATCGGCGTTTGCCGCCGGAAGTGACGTCACAGTCACGTGGTGTAAAGAAACATGGCGGCGGGGTCAATGAACTCTAGACCGGAAGTGACGTCACATGTAAACAAATATTGGGACCGACCTTGCCCCAGGCGTTCGCGCGGTGTAACTAAACCTAACTTTAGCCTCTTATATGTAAACAAATGACGTAGTATGTAAACGAAGATGAGGATAACCTTGCCCCCGGCGGTCACATGATGTAAACAAACATGGCGGATGACCTAATTTCGGCAGACATTATGGCGCCTAACCTACCTTTCGCCTCTGATATGTAAACAAATGACGTAGTATGTCAACAAATATGGCGGATAACCTTGCCTCGGGGTCACGTGATGTCAACAAGTATGACATGACCTAATTTCGGCAGACAGTGTGGGGCCTAACCTAACTTTAACCTCTGATATGTCAACAAATGACGTATTATGTAAACAAATATGGCGGATGACCTAATTTTGGCAGACAGAATGGCGACTAACTAAACTTTAACCTGTAAACAAATAACGCAGTATGTAAACAAATATGGCGGATGACCTTATCCCAGACAATGTGGCGCCTAACCTAACTTTAACCTGTAAACAAATGATGTAGTATGTAAACAAATATGGCGGATGACCTAATTTCGGTAGACAGTATGGCACCTAACCTAACTTTAGCCTCTGGTATGTAAACAAATATGGCGATGGTCACATGATGTAAACAAACATGGCGGTTGACCTAATTATATTAGACAGTATAACGCCGGCTATTATTTTGAATGAGCGCTAACCCAAGTTTCAGGTCCGCCATTTTGAAAGAGCGCCATTTTTAAATTTGTTATAACACAAGTCCGCCATTTTCCAATATGGATGCCGGCGCGGTACTTTTAAAATTTTTGCTAACGAAATTTAAGTTTGAATTGGCGCCTTCCAATATGGCTACCAGCGCGGTACATTTTAAAAATTTGTTCTAACTTTAACGTCCTCCATTTTCCAATATGGCTACCAGCGCGGTAATTTTAAATTTGTTATAACCTAACATTAAGTTTGAATTGGTGTTTTCCGCCAATTCGAATAACCGCCATTTTTAATTTTTTTCTAACCTAAGTTTAAGTTTAAATGGGCGCATTCCAAAATGGCGCCCTGCGCGCTAACTTCAGATTAAAGTTTATATGACTTTCTTTTTATTTTGAAAAGAGTTGACTGAAGCGGTAAGAATCCGGACTCATAATTGAACTATTCTAGGTTCGAATTCTGCGGCTTTAACCATCTCTTTTTAAAGGATCCTATCCCAGGTATAAGGAAAATAAATAAAGAGACACGTGTTATACTTTTACAAACACATACAACGTAGGATTTTATTATTGGTTGTACACTTATATTAATTAATCGACAGAGAGTGGTTCGGTAACCGACAAAAGTTTGCTTGCGGTGTGATTAAAAACAAGTAAATTTCTCACTACGCAATATGTTTTTACACTTACAGTTTCATTAGATGGCGAGTAAACTTGTAACTTATTAACACATAGTGATTTTAAACTTGCAGGTCCGTCTTCAACACATAATATACAATAGCACTGAGCTTCTCAAAACAAACGATGAGATTTCTTTGAACAGTATAACATGTAGAATGGACAGGTTTTTTTTTACGATACAATACCGCGTAACAATTTGCAGCCAGCCAGCTTTTTTGGGTAATTCGAAATCACAAGTGTAACTTTCAAACACACAGTCATGCCTTGACGTAAGTACTTCATTAGTGATATAGGCGACACGCTTGTTGATACACACAATACCGAAGGCTAGCGACGATAAGCATATTTTCTTCAAAAGACTTTGCGCAAATATTAATTCGGACGGTTGTTTTGGAAATTCTCTTGCTTCAAACGATAATGCAATTGTCTCACCACTAGATGATAACCGAAATTCATCTCGTCTATGTGGTGTATAAGTAACACTGTGCTCTTTACCGGCAATACATTTTTCAATATAATCTGCGTAATTTAACTTTTCACTACACAACACGTAGAAATGAATTTCCTTCACAGCGTTTAGGATACCAGCCGCATAACTCGGGTACAGACCAAATGAACAACACAACACTTTATCACTGTTCATGGTCGTAACACATAACCACTTTATGTTTTTAACTTGAAATGTACCGTACCAAACACCATGTCCTACAATATTATTCAAGTCTTCACATAAGCGTCCGATGCTAGAATCTGGAAGGAACGAAACGTCGCGAAAATTTAGAAAATCCATTGTGTGTAACTTATACGACTGACGACTACGAGGCCTGCTGGTGAACTGTGGAAGTGGGGGCTACCACTACCGAAATTGGGTGTTGGTGTTTTGCAATTGGATGTTGGTGTTTTGCCTCAGGGTAAACAGGTTAGAAAATGCACACTGATATTCTTACCTGGTATAACTATACGAAATAGGAACGGCTGAACCAAACCACACTCGCTGTACATTACTCTGTCCGAGGAGCACATAATATGAATGCAGGACCTTTTATATGTAGTGTGTAAACATTTCGGACTCCATCTTGCATGCTCCCGCGAAACCGAATCAGTAATTTACCAATCCTTTAGAGCAACACCGCAATGGAAACACGGTGTAGTCTTTTATTTCTGTAACAAAAACAATTTTTATATTAGCAGGCTCCTTGAGAAAATATTTGATTCTGTAATAAACAGTTTTTTGTTTATAAAATACGTTACCTGTATAAAAGAATCCACCTTCATTTAGATCGTCAGCGTTACGATTGGACGAAGCAGGCCAGGTGGTAAAAGATTGCATTCGTGCGGGGAGTCTTCCGAATTGAGGGTAGAGGGGGCCGTCCCAATTGTTACAATCGTGCTATCTTATCGCTTGCGTAAAAGTTCTGGGACTTGTAGCTGTAAAGAACTTTGAAAATTAGTGCGGAGTAATAAGACATAAACATAGCAAAAACAAAAAATACAACGAATAGTACTTACTGCGTTCTGGTACCGAATTAGGTCTTAACTCAAAATGAGACACGCACACGTCGTGGCTTTGGGTAGGCTGTTGAGATGATTTCGTTGGCTGATTGGTAGAAAGAATAGGAATGTTTCCAACGTGCAACCCCTTAGCGAAACTGCAACATGGACTCCAGCGCCGATGTTCCTACAAGCCAACGTCTCCATCCGTCCAGTAACCTATTTCCACTCCACAAAAAACAACGAACAATATAACTCTGGTTTGTGAAGTAAAATCCAGCGGCTGCCAGTTGATTTGCATCCATAAAGGGTACACGCCATGTTTCACATGTTTTTCGACGATCAACCTCACTTTCCAAGTTTACCTGTTTTATGTTTATACTAGGCGGTAGCGGTACATATACAATGTCGTCACTTGAGGTACACTCCACGCACATGGTTCGGCAGCTAATTACCAACTGATGCAGTCAGTGTCTTCATTTCCGTAGTCGAGTAGCTTACTGACTATCTGTTCACGCCCCGGGCTAAACGCATTAACATTCCTTTACACTGATAAAATCGCAAACCCGCTTAGAAACCTGTACATGCCTCAGGCCAAGTCCATTAGCGTTAATAGCCCACTTACTCGACATATTCCCTTCACCCCTCAGGTCAGATCAATTAGGCCGAAAATATCGCAAACACACTGGATGACGGTAAGGTTGTTAACCCTTCGCACTGGTCGCCTTTACCTCTTAGGAAACATTTCTCGTACTTATTTCTGACCGAACCTAGAGGCCATACCGTGATCAGAAGGATTTTATATAAATGAAAAATTCTAATTGCACGCCGGGAATTGAATTCTAACTTGCTAGTATTAACTAATAGCGCTACCACATTTTCTTTTAAAGGCGTTCCGATACTGTAGCCATTAGGGTTGTCATGTAGCACGGAGCTTAAGCGGATGGTAAATGTAAAGAGGGCAGTCCGTTCAGTAAGGCTGTAATGCAAAGAGCAATGAAGTATGGGTTATGTATATAGAATAGAGATTATGTGGAAATTAGGCTGTGTATGCTAATTAACTGAATCAAGTCGGTAGTGCATATTTAACGAAGGGTAGGCTAACAGTGTAGAATGGTGTTGAGGCGGAGGTAAATGTAATTAGACAGTCAGTTCACTAAGGCTGTAATGCAAAGGGCTGTGAAGTATGGGTTATGCATGTAGAATAGAGATTAGGTGGAAAGTAGGCTGTATGGTAATTAACTGACTCAAAGCGGTAGTGCATGCAGAACGGAGTAGGCTAACAGTGTAGAATGGTGTTAAGGCGTAGATAAATGTAATTAGACGGTCGGTTCCGTAAGGTTGTAATGCAGAGGGTAATGAAGTATGGGTTACACATGTAGAATAGAGATTATGTGGAAAGTAGGCTGTGTATGGTAATTAACTGACTCAACGCGGTCGTGCATGCAGAACGAAGAGTAGGCCAACAGTGTGCAATGGTGTTAGGACGCGGGTAAAGATCGTGTTTACAGTCCATTCAGTAAGGTTGTAATGCAAAGGGCAATGAAGTATGAGTTATGCATGTAGAATAGATATTATGTGGAAAGTAGGCCGTGTATGGTAATTAACTGACTCAAAGCGGTAGTGCATGCAGAACGAAGAGTAGGCCAACAGCGTAGGATGGTGTTAAGACCCAGGTAAATATCGCGGATAGAGTCAGTTCAGTAAGGTTGTAATGCAGAGAGTAACTAAGTATGGGTTATACATGTAGAATAGAGATTATGTGGAAAGTAGGCTGTTTATAGTAATTAACTGACTCAACGCGGTCGTGCATGCTGAACGAAGAGTAGGCCAACAGTGTAGAATGGTGTTAAGGCGCAGGTAAATATCGTGTATACAGTCAGTTCAGTAAGGTTGTAATGCAAAGGGCAATGAAGTATGGGTTATGCATTAGAATAGAGATTATGTGGAAAGTAGGCTGTGTATGGGAAGTAACTGAATCAAGGCAGTAGTGCATACAGAACGAAGAGTGGGCCAACAGTGTAGAATGGTGTTAAGGCGGAGGTAAATGTAATTAGAAAATCGGTTCAGTAAGGGTGTAATGCAAAGGTAATGAAGTATGGGTTATACATGTAGAATAGAGATTATGTTGAAAGTAGGCTGTGTATGGTAATTAACTAACTCAACCCGGTCGTGCTTGCAGAACGAAGAGTAGTAGGCTAACAGAGTAGAATGGTGTTAAGGCGGAGGTAGATGTAATGTAGACCAATCATTCAGTAAGGTTGTAATGCAAAGAGTAATGATGGTGTATGGGCTATGCATGTGGAATACAGATTATGTTGAAAATGGCCTATCCATGCAGAACGAAGAGTAGGCTAACAGTGTAGAATGGTGTTAAGGCGGAGATAGATGTAATGTAGACCACTCATTCAGTACGGTTGTAGTGCAAAGAGTAATGATGGTGTATGGGCTATGCATGTATAGTAGATATTATACTGAAAATAGGCAATCCATGCAGAACGTAGGTAATGTTGAGGGTGAATGTAACGTATGGTGTCATCTACCATATTTGTTTACATAGTGCGTCATTTGTTTACAGGTTAAAGTTAGGTTAGTCGCCATACTGTCTGCCAGAATTAGGTCATCCGCCATATTTGTTTACATACTACGTCATTTGTTCACATATCAGAGGTTAAAGTTAGGTTAGACGCCACACTGTCTGCCGAAATTAGGTCATCCGCCATGTTTGTTTACATCACGTGACCGCTGGGGCAAGGTTATCCGCCATATTTGTTGACATACTACGTTATTTGTTTACATATTAGAGGCTAAAGTTAGGTTAGGCGCCATAATGTCTGCCGAAATTAGGTCATCCGCCATGTTTGTTTACATCACGTGACCGCCAAGGGCAAGGTTATCCGCCATCTTTGTTTACTTACTACGTCATTTGTTTACATATAAGAGGCTAAAGTTAGGTTTATTTACACCACGTGACCCCCTGGGGCAAGGTCGGTCGCCATATTTGTTTACATGTGCAGTCATGAGGTCATTGACCCCGGCCGCCATGTTTGTTTACATAACGTGACTGTGACGTCACTTCCGGCGGCAAACCCCGATGCTCTCTACTTATGTAGATAATAATAATAATATATGTTAAGAATATTTTACCCGTGTGCATTCCTTGGTTCACTGCATCAGTGTAAATATTGCTGTGGGCGGTTTACACAAAAGTAGTCAGGCAAATGAATTGTTTAGCTGAGTGGTTGCACGCAGTACAGCATATGCAGCCTTGTAACACTCGGACATTTATCTTTTAAGTGTCTTATTTTACATCACCGTCAGTTGATAAGATTCTGTAGCGTTAGTAGGGCAAGAATGAATGAGTTCGAAACATCGGTGGAAGAATACTGACGGAGGAAACCCGAAGTTTGAGAAAAACGTGTCCACCACAAATCTCACATGCATTGTTCTGGGATCGAAGTCATGCTGCTGTGGCGAGAGGCCTGAAACTAACGGCCTGCGCCATGCCACGGCTAAACATTGTATTGC
>Ga0131853_10005777_pt1 | contig 22379 bp, 14 predicted proteins | sample TergutLab28metaG_FD_92764 | JGI IMG/M metagenome (GOLD analysis project Ga0131853, IMG submission 92764) | Labiotermes labralis P1 segment gut microbial communities from Petit-Saut dam, French Guiana - Lab288 P1 (version 2) (version 2) | ecosystem: Host-associated > Arthropoda: Insects >... | reverse complement strand
GTTATTTGTTCGTTGTATGTGTGTAATATGCTGTGGATAGTGGGCATTGTCGGTGTTTGTTCATAGTGGGGGGGGGGGGGGGGGCGTTAAAAATAGTGTGTGTAGTTTTAAAGAATTCATGACCATGCACTGATGATTCATAATGAATGTGTGCAGTAATTATTCGCGCACCGAAAATCATAGAAAACCATTCAGGGCACAGTGTCTACAATTCCACCAGTTGGACTTCGACCCGCATTGAACGAAGTGTTCTTATTTCTTGTGACGGATGTCTGCGAGCAGAAGAACAAAATTTCAACAACTTGTCTGCTATAAAATGAAGTGAAATTTGACGTTCAGGTGACCGTGCATCGGGATAAACTTTTATAATAAAATGAACTAGATGCACTAATCTTTCAAATTTATTTTTGGAATAAAACTCTACATGTTTCGGAGAGTTACTCTGTCCATCATCAGGAGTTTTTCACTGTACACATAGCAATGGTATACGTCATACAGGTTATGCTGACAGCTTGCGATAAGGTTCAGGACGGAACTGTTCCGTCCTGATCCTGCTCGCAAGCTGTCAGCATAACCTGTATGAAATATACCATTGCTGTGTTTACAGTGAAAAACTCCTAATGATGGGCAGAGGAACTGTCCGAAACATGTAGTTTTTTCCAAAAATAAACTTGAGAAATTAGTCCATCTAGTTGGTATTATTATAAGAAGTGAAATTTGCCAGCAGCTGCTTAAAGTAAACAATATACGTGCAAAAGTCTAAAGTAACTACGAGACTTATTCAGAAAGTAAGTACCGTTTCGCTGTAAAAAAAAATCGACTACGTTTTCGCACAAAATTTTATTTTTATCAGATTCTACATTCTTCAAACTGTTTTTCCACATATTCGCCGACGTTATTGAGGCACTTATTGTAGCGGGGCACAAGTTTTTGTATACCCTCCTCACAGAATGCGGCCGCCTGCGATGTTAGCCACTACTGACAATGTCATAGAGTAGAGTCCTTGAAATCTGAGAAAAGTGCAGTGACAGATCAGAAATTGTGAAACGTTTGTCGTCACGCACTCTTTCGTTGACCTTACGCACCAAATCATCATTCACCAAAGATGGACACCCACTTCGCACCTCATCGTGCACGTTCTCTCGTCCAAACCCATTTCCTAACCATACCATCACTCATCGCATTGTCACCATACACTTGACAGATCTTGTGATGAATCTCACTTGGTAGCACATTCCTAGCGTTCAAAAAATGAATTACGGACCGTATTTCACAGTCGGCGGCCCCTTCAATTGTCTTAAACATGTTTAACGCACAAGAACAAACATAAACATAATACGAATTTCACGAAATGGCGTCTGTGGCTTCTCAATTGACAGAGGAAGTCACTGCACATGCGCAAAGTGACAGTCTCGAGGATGCGCGAGAGATATGCGCAGACGGTACTTACCTTCCGAATAACCTACGTACATTACAATGAACTACAACGTGTGAATCCCGACATACGGAAAATTGAAATCGCGTCAGGAAGTGACGTAGAATGTTTTGTGAACACCAGCAGCAGCAGCAGCAACACATACGGTGTTGTATTGTCACTCGTTTCACTTAGGCAAAACCGTAGGAGGCATAATCGCCTTGAGTCAGCAGTTAAAGCATATTTTCTGCGATATCGTATTACTTGCGATAAGAAAAATAAGGCCGATGGTTTTTCCTCACCTATTACGTTTCGAATGACACTAGCGCCAAGCGGTGATGTCGTTGAACAACATCAAGGGGTTTGTCTTTGTAATGGAGACTGGTGTGGGGTAGGAACTGAATACATAGGTCTAAGTGTAAAATTTATATGAATTTCATGTTTTTAAGTGTTACTGATGTCCATCGAAGTATGAGTTACGCCTCCCTCAACAACAATCCCAAAGAATACACACCACGAAGGACCGAACACTTAACAGCGGCGACACATACCAGCTTACGGGCAATTCGTCTGGTTCAGGTAGAGGTCATGATCCAGTGGGGAGTTGTTGCGCAGTACACAGTATACGGAAGCTTTCGTTCCCACCAAGGCGGAGAACTTAACCAACCAGGCAAAGACTAACTTGCGGAGCGAGACTTACAGTTACTGTTTTACGGAATTTTTGTTACTGTTGTTAATATTATTTCTGCTGTTATGTGTGAGGCAATAATACTGAAATGGATCTTAAGTAAACAGGATAAGAAATTACGGGCTGGATTTATCTGACTTAGAATAGGGACACGCAGTGGGCTTTTACCAAGACGGCAGGGATATATCTGGTTCTGTAAAGGCACGTAATTTCTTGAACAACCGAACGATAGCAAGCTTCTCAAGACGGGCTGTGATTCGAACAGTTAGTTACTTACTGCATGGAGCAGAGTCCTTCCTGATAAGCTAACTGGTTTTCAGCTAGTCAAGAAATTCCCCGCATTTTATGGAACTCGAAGGTTCATTACCGCATTCACAAGTGCCCGCCACCTGTCACTCTCCGGAGCCAGCTCGATCTAGTCCATATCTCCACATCCCACTTCCCGAAGATTCATCTTAATATTATCCTCCCATCTACGCCTGGGTCTCCCCAAGTGGCCTCTTTTCCTTCAGGTTTCCCCACCAAAATCCCGTACACACCTCTCCTCTCCCCCATACGCGCCACATGCCCCGCTCAACTCATTTTTTTAAATTTTATCACCCGCACAATATTGGCTGAGGAGTACAGATCATTAAGCTCCTCATTATGTAGTTTTCTCCACTCACCTGTCACCTCGTCCCTCTTAGGCCCAAATATTCTCCTCAGCACCCTATTCTCAAACACCCTCAGCCTACGTTTCTCCCTCAATTTGAGCGACCAACTTTCATATCCGTACAAAATAACAGTCAAAATTATAGTTCTGTATAACTTAATTTTTAAATTTTTGTATAGCAAAGTGGAAACTAAAGCTTCTGCACCGAGTGATGGCAAGCATACCCTGACTTCAGTCTGCTGTGATTCGGACTATATAGTGCCTGAAATACAAGAGTGTGTACTCATCCCATTATGTGTTATGGAGACTTGCCACTTTCCTTTCCGTGTTAGAGTGAGATGCTTGTACCTGGCCATCCACCCCTTACACGCAGTAATTTTCCTCATAGAAATGTTGGTCCACAGCGTCGGTGATCACCAGTCCGAGGCGTCGCCGGGCGAGGCCGTTGTCAACAGCGCCGTGATGGACGGAGCGGCGGCCCTGCATCAAGCGCTGGCCGGGGAGACGTTCCTGGAGAAAGAAAGGCGCTTATCCGAGATGATAAGGCAGCTTCAGATGGTACGCGAACAACTGCTGAGCCAACAGGAGCTGCAAAGCAAGGTAGGGAGGGACATCATTCTACAGAATATCAATAAAGGTTTCGGAGGTTTTAGTGGCATTAATTGATGTAGTGTCAGAAAATACTGTACTTGAGATTTCTGTCGGCTAGTAACGAAACCTGACAGCCGGGTAGCTCAGTCGGTATAGCGACTGACTACGGACTGGACGGTCCGGGATCGAATCCCGGTGGGGACGAGATATTCCGCCCGTCCAGACCGGCCCTGGCGTCCACCCAGGCTGCTGTAAAATGGGTACCGGGTCTTTCCCTGGTGTAAAGTGCGGCCAGGGCGTGCCGCTGACCACTCACCACCTTCTAGTGCCGCGGTCATGGAAGAGTAGAGCTATACCTCTACCCACCCTCTGGGCCACACCGGGCCTGTAACGGGAACACTTTTTAGTAACAGAACTTATCGAAAGTTACGGCGCTTAATTTTCTTCTGGTGTCAGTTGGGGCTGCTTCCTTGTCACCGCGCAGCGGAGGACCACTGGGAAAGCTCTGCATTTCAAATACAATTAAATCAAATTTATTTGTTTTCGCTAATTAACAGTAATGTGTATGCATGTCAGTGCACTTAACAATGACATTGTTAACAGATTGTTGTGGAAATTATGTTTTGAAATTTGGTCGTTGCATTGACGAATTGATGTGTACCTGTCGTGATTCTCATTCGTATCCTGTTTTAAGTACGGTGCATTGCCGTATTAATTAGACATCAACACTTGCATTTTCGTAAAAGCTTCGATATTCATACGGCTACGTTACATTGGCTATACTCAGAAGAAGAATGTAACAAGTCCACGGCCTGGCCCACCTCTATTAACAGACCGACGGGGAGATTCACCTAGACTCGTATTCAGTTAGTGTCCGAATTCCTTCGCCGGATTAATGCGGCCGGGGTGTGAAGTAGATTACACACCTTCGTTACCTTCCGTTGCTAAGAATGAGTGGAGCTGTGCCTCCCCTCCCCCATTAACCCCTTTTCGCGTGGGTAGGGACAATATTACATTTACCTTTAAGGAGCCTGCGGCCAGAAATAGTAATTTGTGTGTTAAACGTCACCAAAGTTATGCATGAATTGCTTTACTCCCATCAACTAATATTATATAGCGTCGCATACAAGGGTAATGGTGCATAATTAATTGCGGAGTATGTGAAAGGAATTGGTGCTAGCCTAATTGAGGGCACTGGCGCCTAATTTGTGTGAAAGCTGAGATATACACAAGAATCTCAGGATATTCGATGGCCCGGCCAAGACTCGAACTGTAAGTACACCGAATAAAAGTCATAAATGTTAAAACTTGTAACAACTTTGTCAGTGAAATCGTCGCTAAATGAACTCTGGCTGCGATTGTAATTTCCTTTCTTTCTGTAGGTCACAATTTGATTCTCTTTGCTAGAAATTAGTTCACAAGAAAACCCGCGCCCACCCGCGACGCCGCAATTGCCCCGAAGCTACTTTCAGGCAGACATATCGAATTATATCCTCCATTTATATAGACCTATATACCTTTATAGGAAATTAGGACTTAATGTGCGTAGATGACGTAGATACTCCCAGTTTGACAGATGGCATAAATGGTCAGAGAACCGCATCTTTGTAAGATTTGTCTTTGAATTATTAGCGAGGTTGTACTTATTTTTTTAAAGTGTAGGTCTGTGCAATATATAAGGATTTCAGTTGGAAACTGACCCAACGCGCAGTAAGCTTGACGGTCTTATTTTTTCTCATGTAACACCTGTATATACACAGTGCGGTCCAAAATATTTAGGAACGAATTTTTTTTTAAATCGAAGACACGTGAGGAAGACGCATACCTTTTTTTATTCAAAATAAGCTCCGTTGGCTTATATACACGCTTTCGCGCGGTCGTACGGTTCCTGAAAAGCTGCAGAAAATTCCTCTTTTTGAGACTTCTGTAATTTATCAGTTACGGCTTCTTGGATCTCATCTGCAAAGTGGAGTATTTTTAATTTCATTTTCAACTTGAAGAGAAAATAGTCTGGCGGAGATAAATCTGGAGAGTACGGGGGGTGATAAAGGGCTGTAACAGTTTTTGGGCCAAAAATTGGCAAACAGTTGCAGCTTTGTGGGCGGGCGCATTATCGTGCAACAAGAAAAAATCTCGACAGCAGAGCAGAACGCAGCAGGACGAACCCGATGATTGCGCTTCAGCAGGCGGTCCGGTCCGTTGCTGCTTTATAGAATTCTGCATTTACAGTTTTTCTCTCCGGTATGAATTCTTTGTGCACTACGACTTGAGAGACGAAAAAAAATTATCAATATGGTCTTGATGCGGGACCTTTGGAATTTCAGTTTTTTCGGCCGAGGAGATGTCTCACCAACCCATTCAGAATCTGTTGCTCTGTTTCGGGGTCATAGGCAAAACACGAGGTCTCATCTTCCGTAATAACTTTGTTTAAAAAAAAAATTTGTCTTGGCAAGACGTGACTCGATCTTCCCTTTGCTCAGGTGTCAAGGAGTGTGGAACAAAACATGCACACAAATTTCTCTTTCCCATATCCCCTTTCAGAATCCGAAGAACTAGCCTTGGGAATGTCCAAAGATTCTGTTATCATTCTTGATGCGATTCGACGGTAATTTTTGACCAGGTCAGCAACAGCAGCAATGTTTACCTCAGTTCTAGTCCATTGTGGACGGTCACTACTCTCGTTATCTTCTACCAGCTCTCTTCAGTCTCGAAATCGAGAATACCATCTAAAAGCGTTTGATTGGTTCAGAGTCTCACTCCATAAGTCTTTTGCACCAATAGTAGTGTTTCTGTCGCAGATAGACCGGCTTTGAAACAAAATTTTATAGCAACTGTTCATTTCCGCCATCCATGATGTATAAAGAAAACTGACTTTACAAGACGAGTTATAACTCGTACACTATCGAAGATAAAGAAACGAAACTCGGTGTGTGAACGGATGTTGGTTGATGATACTTAGTTAGTCGGTTGACCGATAGATCGCTCTAGTTCAGTTATTTAAAAAAAAAATCAGTCCTAAAACTTATAGATCGCACTGTGTGTGTATAGGATGTATCTAAAATGCTTGAACAAACTTCAAGGGTGAGTTGTGCATACCAAAACGAGAAAAATGAATGTGTTTATTTCATTTGAAAAATTATATTAACAATAAATACGTTAACTGTGTCATATTTTAATTACACCCTACATAATGCATTTGAAAATACACGTTCCCAATTTAGTAACTGTTGAATTATTGTTGTTTACCAAGTTACTATTTAGAACAAATGCTTAAAATTTCCTCCAGTTAAATCAGTGCGCGCAAGGACACATCTGATTATGAACTGGCGTAGTGCCCTTTCGAAGGTCCCCGTACGGTTACGAATGGTTTGACAGGCATAAAAAGCACGCAACTTAAAATGACTCTACACAAAAGTATTTTGGGTGAAAATTGAAACACAGAGGGAGCAAGGAAAAAAAAGTAACAAAGCCATCGCTCAGAATTAGGTTAAAACATCTACGGATGATGCCATGTTGAAACAAACAAACAAACAAACTTCGTTACAAACGGAGCGACTCATAATGGAATATCACATTTCCAGGAATCCAGTAACAAAATATGAATAATCGTCTAATTATTTTACCGTACTTGAAGTTAAGTGAAACAAACATTTCTGGGAAGAACACGTAACACTGACTTCTTTAAAATAGAGCCATTTAAATAGTGAATTATATCGCGACCCATTGAGCAGAGTCCTTTACTTGAAGCAGAAATCACACACGAGGTCAAGATGTCCGTTTATTACTGTAGTCGAAAATTCAGTATGTTTCTCCCAGAGACTGTCTCTGGTTCCTATCCTGGTGCAGTTGAAATCGGTACACTTCATGCCGTTAGTTCAGATTTTATATTAACATTATCCACCCATTTACGCCTACGTTCTCCAAGTGGTCTTTTTCTTGTGGGGTTTCCAATTAAAACATTCTGTGCATTAATCTTCTGAACATGCGCTACATGCCCCGCCCATCTTAAAGGTTAAAGTCTTTTTCCCGTGGACCGCAGTCTGCAGCAGGAATATGTTGCCGTGGAGACTGGAAGATTTTTACGAACCGCTAAAGAGGCGTGCTGCCTCCAATTATTACGTTCTGAATGTGGAAGTAGTATGTTCTCCGAAACAGTGATAAACGGGGATTCTTGTCGCTGAAAACTGCAATCTTAATTTTCGAAGGGTCCAGAACCTCAAAATTAATCTCCTGTTTTAGAAGAGATACTTTCTTTTTGAGTTTTGCGTTTCGCAGGTTGACAGTAGATATTTACGTTGAACGGAGAGACAAGAACAAATTACTATAGGGCCATGACGTCACGTAGTTTTGTAGCTCGCTACCAATGTTTCGGCATATACATTGTCTCCACCGTTTACCAGCAACAAGACTACACGGAGTCCAAACACAGAAGATTAGAGGCCATATATTATCGCCGTGAGAACCTGAAATCGCTCTCTGCGACGGGCAGATCCCTCGTCCAGGAAAGTCCTATCTTGTGTGATAACGCACAAAAATAACGCTTTACACTTACGGTGAATAGGTAGAAGAGCTCAGATTAAGACAAAAAGAAAAGAAAACCAGAAATTCCGAAGAGAATGTAATTTGAAGTGTAGCAAATTGTGTGGAGCCTGTTCATTGCTGTTACTCTCCGATTTTCAGTCTTATTTGGTTTTAAATCAAATTTTTACATCCTCATCCTAGTGAGTCTGAACTACTTTATAGTAGTTAAGCACGAACTAAGAGGGTGATGAATGGTGCTGGAAAACATAATGCTAATAAGAATGTCTGGACCTAAGAGACAGAAATTGAGAGAAAGTTTGGGAATTGTGCAGTGAGGACCTTGATGGCTTGTGCTGCTCAACAAACACGTAGTCCAGAAACTGGCCATTGTTTTGAACTTAATCTGGCTTTATCTGACGTAACTGCTTTTGTTAATCGAAATGTTCTCTAAGCAAAACTACTTTTTTTTTCGCTGTCATGGTTCGATAGCCCTAGTGGGCCTAGGCCGTCTCTGTAGGGTCCTCGATCATACTCAGAGATACCACACTCGGTAGTACTCCTCTGGACGAGTGATGGGATCGTCGCAGAGAGCTCTACCCGACAACACACAACCAGTAGAGACAGACGTCCGTGTCCCCAGCGGGATTTGAACCCGCAGTCCCAGCAAGCGAGCGGTCGTGGACCCACGCCTTTAGACGGCGCAGCCATTGGGACCAGCTAGGAAAACGTAGCCCTCGGGATAACTTGGATAACCTGGATAACTTCATGATCGAAGTCAACATATGGATTCGTGGTTTTCTCCAGGCTACCGATTTTCCCCCCTGTTCTATATGAGGAAATCAGTTGTCCTTTAGGCCATGTTATCGACAAATTAGTAGCGGCGACAGTGTTACGTAGCAGACGGAAAAGGAATGTCACGGAAGCCATGTGCATATACATATTCTCCTCTTCAAATATTCATAATGAAAACTAACAGAACATACATTTGTTTATAAGTCGCAGCAGCTGAGCAAGGATACAACTGGGTTTATAAAGTTGCAGCTCCAAAGAAACTCTTTCTGAGAAATGTTAGACAAAGACTAGTGTTGTGCTACTTGAATACATGAGACTGGGCTTTGCATTGCTGTAGCAAACAGTGACAGCCAGAAACAGAACAATCATATTCCAGCCCATCCTGAGCCACACATGCATTTGGAACTCTATGGAACACAGTCCTCCTTTAGAATCTGATATTCTGCCTGGCACTGAAGATATTCGCCACATTCCTTTTTTCATTCTGAATGCTTTTTTTTTTTCTTACCGTGTTCTGAAAATCCCGGTAGTGATCCTTACTCTGATCCAGACGATTTTGGTCCACATTCTCCCATATTGTTTTGGAAAAGTCTTTAGTATTATCTTCCAACCTACCCCATCGTACACGCGGAACCAAATTATGTGTTGATGTATCCCCGCTGCCGCCCGCGATAGGTTTTAATGCCCTTTTCGATTTATCGTCCCCCATTTGGCCGCCCGAACAATATACTAAGAATATTTGGTACCCTCCATAGCAATGACTTGAAGATATGTGATTTTTTCCTCTGCTATTTCGTACCGCGGGCTGAATAGAACAAACCCAGAAGGTATGACGAAGTTCACTGCACATCGTTGCTAGTATGTGCAGATGCCATAGCTGTTAAAAAAGAGAGTTGCAAGTATTGCGGCGGGGTTTTTGGATCCGATTAGAATTCTAGATTTCACTCATTATTTTACATTATTCAGTAAATTTTAGTCCCTTAACTTGAGTAACACTCCTCCTTTGGAGTCATGACCTTTGTGTTGTGGGTATGACAAGGAAATAGTTCTCGGGCGCAGAATAGGCAGTGCTGCTTGTATGGTCCTACAGTACAACTAAAATTGGTACATTTCTTTCTCGGAGGTGAAGAAGAAGTCGTTAAAGCTACATAAATCATTTGCCCACTTTTGAGTTCAGGTTACAGGGAAAATGGAAGAGCCGCTTAAATGTAGCCTTACTGGTCCCTCGTATTTTGAGTATATAGACAAAATTTCTCTCTTTCATGTATATTGCGTGCCTTGCCGTTCTAGTGGAATATGAACTTCAAATTTCCTTTTTACGTGCTCTGCTCTTTCCAAGATTTAGTGGATGAAAAAATTCGAACTTATAACAAAGGCATAGATCTGAGGCCAGTAATCACAAGCGTGATTGGACTAGGCGCAGTTGCAGACATACGTGACGTAAGAGAGTAAATGAATATCTTCCTGCAATATCCATATTTGTTGAATGATTTGAGTTAAATTCTGGGTCAACGATCTGCATTTTATGCTGTTTACCAGCTACGAGTTTCTTTAAAATTGGTGCAGTGAAAAGTATACTTTACTTGGGGTGTGAAAGAAATGTTGCCAATTTTCTATACTTTTTCGCCAGATATGCTTACAAGAATAACTCGAATAAAGAGAAAATGAAATGTCCTTCTACGTTTATTTAGTAATTGTGGGTTTCGTTAAAATCGGAGCGGTGTAAGTCGTACTTTTCTTAAGGGAGTAACTGAATTTCTGTCCATTGTTGCGACCCCCCCACCCCCGATTTGAGTGGAATTCATTACAGTGGAAAACATACTGCCTCTCTGCATTCATTAGTTTAGCTGAAATCTGGGCAAGGAAGACCGTAATTTTATTCGTACTCGAGATCCATTGTTATATCAACGTGTGTATGTTAAAGTCTCCAGAGTGAAGTCTGTACTTCTAATCTTGGTAATTAACCAACTTAATGCACAAATTCTTGTTTTGTAATGAGATTTATTATATGTCTCTACACGTTGTTTTATCTACGAGAATTTGTGCATTAAGTTGGTTAATTACCAAGATTATACTGAGATGCACGGTCAGCAAAACATAAAAAAAACCTTACTTCTAATTTTCCGGCGTAAAATTTGTACAGTACTAGTTCACATCTCTGCCATGAGTGCTACATGACCCGCCCCTCTTGTCCTTTATTTGTTCTCCTTAGTGATATTTGTCGCCGATCGCAGTGGAGACGAAGTCAAAGTCGCCAAAGTGCACCGTTCGAACACGGTGAGGGTCGTTTCTAATCTCACTCGGAGCAAGCTGTACTCTGTAGGTAGAAGCCTTTCCGTGGGCCGATACCCATCAGTGAGAGTCCTAGAAGATTCATCACAACAGTGTAAGAATCTCGGAGATGGAACGATTCGCGATGCGTTGGTCTTCGCACGCAAATAAAGACAAACAATTAGCTTATGTCGAAGAGTACATTAAGGCTTTATACCGTACGGTCATAAAAGAGTGCGTTTTGTTCTGTTGCTTTGTTACGTTCATATGCAAATGAGGTGCTATCTCCAAAATAAGACACTCTAGCGGTTTCTGTCCTTCCTCGTCCTGACAGCTATATTGCTTACGAACCTTTTCGCTTTACGTCAGAAAGATGACAGTTGCCATGCCGACAAGATATACAGATATGGGTTTTGTTACTGGTGTGTGAATGCGATAATATACAGCAGTGTTCAAGCAAGAAGCCCCGTTCCTTGTGAATTTATTGCAGAATATTAATGTAGATTTTGAGCGATTTTTCCCCTACGTGAAAATTTCACCGTCAGGGAAGATGCTATTTTCTGTTTGGTCACGCTAAATATTTTTTGATATCACTATATAAACTTGATTTCTGTTATACAGTCAGAGCCTTCAAATACTTTATACTACCGTGTCCAGTTCACCTGAGAAAACAATCTTTTGCGACATGGCTAATTTACATTTAGAATAATTTGGGGCCTAACATTTAATTATAACAAAATCTGTTAGGCTATTACAAGAATTAGCGTGGTGGTATGATTTAGAAGAGATTTTTGACGTCACACAATTTGGCTTTAACAACTTCGACATAAAGACAACTAAGAATACTTTAGTGTTTGTTGTAAGCTGCTAGATTGTTCGGGTGTCAGTAAACAGGTTAAATTATCCTGCTTTTTTTTTTATGTTTTGTGGGTAGTCAATAACGAATTGTACAGATTGACCCTACAATGGCGCTGGGGTTTAAATATACAACTACTGCCCAATACGGAGGGGTTTTATGTTTGTAGTAACCTTAAGTGGCCGATCCCAGTGGCCGCTCGATTTCTGGCATTGTGAGCTCGAATACCGCCGGGGGCATGGATGTGTGTCTCTTGGTAGTGTTGCGTGTTGTCCGGTAGAGGTCTCTGCGTCGGGCTGTTCACTCGTCCAGAGGATTGCCTGAGTGTGATCATGAATCCTCGATAATAATGCGGCCTTGGCCCACTGGGACTGTTGCGCCATGGTAAAAGAATATAACTTTTAGTGCATTCACGACTGTACGATGCACAGTGGCTGGGAGCGGGTAAAAAAATTGAAGGTCCGTACGTTACATCGACGCCAGCATTGGTGGTTTAGTCAGTACGGTGGTTACTTGTAGTATTCCAGGACAAGGAACGGCCTGTTTTTACAAATTATCTGTATAGGCACAAATGTGCACTGTATTATGATATGCGAACATTGCTTTATCCGAATAATATCGATTGTCACCTATTGTCTATCGTCTATCTTATAAAAATCAGAAGCCCCTGATAGGCCCATCCAGTAGCGCGTTTGTGTGGCGGCGGGGAGAAACAAAAATCGAGTCCCAACATAATAAAAAAACTTGAGTAAATCAGAGAAGAGAAAGCAAATTTGATTTTTGTATGGGCGTTGTGATTTTCTTGTTTTTATGCTCCTTCGCAACATTTCGAAAGGCGCCTGCTAGCTTCGTCGTGTCTGCAAGGAACAACATTTCGGCTCCCACTGGACGTATTTTCACGCAAATTGATATTTGAAGATTTTTAGAAAATGCGCCGATAAAGATAAAGTTGGTTAATATGAGACGTGAAAGACGTACTTTACATGAAGACCTGTGCACTGGGTCACAATATATCGGTGAATTATTCTTAGAATGAGAAATCCTTCAGAAAATTTTTTTTTTTAAATCAGATATTTTGGGTTATGGAAACTTTTAAGTTACCCGTCTTCTGAGGTGTGACATGGTTAGTCTGACACACGTACCGATGTTTCAAGCGAAGCTACAACCATCATCTACCTTGCTACTGAGACAACAGCTGCCTCTGAAACATCGGACCGTATAGGCCAGTTCGAGAAGACACTTGTTACCTTAGAATTCACAATTATTGTGTCCGTCCTTAGAAATTTGTCATTATTTTTATCAAGGCTGCATGTTCATTATTTGTCTTATTATTATTATATTGTTGTTGTCGTCGCGTCGTCGTCGTCTCCTGTCACAGGCCTTTTTCTCCTGGTACTTCTCTTGAGCCAACGCTGATCCCCACCGTTCAGGCTTCAAATTTCAGACAGCAGTGCTTTCCGTAATTACCGGTCCCAGTGGCCGCGCGGTCTAAGGCGTAGGTCTGCGGCCGCTGGCATGCTGGGGTTGTGGGTTCGAATCCGACAGGGGGCATGGATGTATGTCTGTTGTGAGTGTTGTTGTCAGGTAGAGATCTCTGCGACGAGCTGATCACTCATCCAGAGGAGTCCTACCGACTGTGGTGCGTCGCTGTGTGTGATCTAGAAATCTCGTGAATGAGGAGGCCCACGCCTACTGAGGGCTGTTGCGCCAACAAAAAAAAAGTACTTTACGTATTATGTGTGTTGTTCCAAGTATAGCTGTCATTATAATGAATCTGTTGATTGTTTTCCTGGCATGGCTTCAAAAATTTTTCCTTAAAACGTTTGTTACGATTCCGGTGGCTCCAGTTGTTACTGGTACAATCTTAAATTTTAGGTTCCACATTCGCAGTATCTGTATACCTAAACTCTTCTATTTAGCTTTTTTCCGCTTCGTTCTGCACAACATTTCTATCTGCAGATATTGCCACATATATCAGTATGCATGTTTTCTATTGTTTTGTTTTTAGTTCTTATATCTGGCCTATTTGCTGTAAATTCTCTTGTCTGTGTGTACTGCTTTACTCCACTACACTCTAATAATTTCATATTTATACACTGGCTTGGGCGTTGTATTATTATTATTATTATTATTATTATTATTCAGCAAGTAGGTACAGTATATGGCAGTCAAAGGCCGCAATTTTCCTTACACAATAGTCGTTGGCGGTGCAATTCTTGGTAGACACAAATTTAATGTACTGCCCGTGCGGCCTGTATATACAGGCCTCCTCTGTTAACGTATTACAGAGATGTGTATGTGCGGTGATATACAGCTGTTCTCAACATTAAAATCAGTTGACGGTGGTTGTGAGTAACGTCCGTGTTTGGATGACAAATTGAGTTTTATGCACACGTATAGAAAATATCGTCCATTCACAAGACATGTTGTAGATGTACAGACTAATGGATCTCAACCACGACCAAGTCAAAATTCAGAAATGCAGGATCCGCCCGATATTTTTACACATCTGGCGGCGCCTATTTGTCGGATAAGAAAGGGTAACTGACTATAAAGCATGACAACTTGCCGACAGACACAACATGAAATGTGAATTAAACGAAATTTACCATATGACCTTACAAGAGTGTGATGAAAGTCCTGTGTTGAAGACAGTCTTGATTACACGAGTGTCGAAAAGCAGTATTACTCTATCACAATTCCTCTGGTGTGTGTGTGTGTGTGTGTGTGTGTGTGTGTGTGTACGCGCGCGTGCGCGCGCGTGCGCGCGTATATGAAATTTTACAATAGAAGAGGTTTCCTTAGATGTTATTCAGTGTGTAGCGAACACAAATCCTTCACGGGAGACATAATGGTGTCAGAGTAATATAAATATCTTACCAGTATAGGACTGTTTCCGAAAATGTATCCTTTTGGGGTGTAACCGTATTGTAATTTTCTAACTTACGTAAAATTGAAGTGTGAGAGACAAAAAGAAAGAAACCATAATTGCATAATAACAAATCAATAATATCTTTGAACTTATTAAAAATTACGTACGTTCGGCTTTATATTTGTTATCATGTACCAGAAGGCACGTTTTCCTCTCGAGCAAATTTAATGCGTTCTGCGGGAAATTAGATGACTGTAGATTCATAGCATTATACAGTATGAGACAGCTTTGTAACGCTGACTGCATCATCTGAGGATATTCACTGTTAAGAGAAGATCAAAATTTCTTACTAACTTGTCAGTACCATGGTAAAAAGTAAAGCAGTCCAATTACAGGCCTGGACAGTCCCAAAGGGTTCTTAGGAAGTTAAGGCTCCCAAATTTCGTGACAATGGCGCAGGATGGTGGTAGGTTGTCAGCCTTACGCACCGGCCGCCTTTACCTCCAGGAACTGCTCCTGGTATTCATTTCTGTTAGAGGCTGGGTCGACCCCAGGGCCATACTGCGATCGGAAGGATTTTATGCCAATGAAAATTCCACTGACGCCAACTGGGATCGAACCAGCGATCTTCCGATTTGTAACACAGCACCTTAACCACTGTGCTACCGCGGTCCCCGTCAGTACCATGAGTATGGCTTATTACAGCGCCTCACGTGAATGACGGAATGAGTGAGAAAATGAACGAAAGGTGAGTGACTGACTGGACGAGAACTGAATGATTGAATGCAAGCGTGGATTAGTGATGGAACTGAAGATAGAGCGACGGAATAGTAAGGGAATGACTGAAAGTGGGAGTAAGTAATTGAATGTGTGAGTGAATGAGCGAAGGAGACATTGAAAGGGCGACATTGAGTGGGTGACTGGGCTAGGGAATATGTGTGTCCAAAATTAGGAGTTGTCAATGGGTTTTGTTCGCACCTACTTGTGTTCCCTGGCATCTAGGTTACCGCTGTTTACTTTAAAAGAAAGAAAGAAGGTGCTTCTGGTTACAGTGCACGATTTTCTGGTTGTCATTCTCATGATCGTGACTGTTCCGAATTAGGAAAATGTAAACTGTTACACAGGCTGTTACATTTACAATGTAAATCAAAATGTCCCGCTTTTAAACACAATTTTCGGCTCGAAGATTGACAAAAGGACTTTTATTACTTCAATATCATTAGCTGTTATTAATTTAGAACCAACGAAAGGACCTTGTAATTTTTCGTTTGTAATTTTTCTATGTCATCAAGTTCAAAAGGTTTAGAGACCCACTCTACAAAATGCACTGAAGCATTGTAAGGGTTTCTTTGCTTGCCTCGGTTTATACAAAAAAGAGTCCACAATTTTACAGAAATTTAAGACGTGGCTAATATAAGACCATGCCATAATTCTTTTACCAGAGCCTTTAAAATATAATTTGTGTGCTAGTGTAGCCCTTAGCGCAGTGGTCGACCGGAACATGAATGTCAGACTCACGCCTGTTTCACATTGCATTTAGTGTTTTGAAAACTGAAGCCACGGCAATGGGGCGTATCGTGTGTTGGTGGGCAGCCTGCCTAATGGAGCACCGGCAGACATTTATTCATACACTGTTACGTAGGCTGTACGTACGGCATTTTCGTGAGTCCACATCTGATTTGTAGTGATATTCTCACGATTTCCGTTATGGAAAGTGGTGTGTAGTTTGGAATTTGACATCTTTTTGTCTGGTAGAAATTTACCAACCGTTGGTGGAATGTATTGTCTCTGTCGGCAAGGTAAACGACAACATCACTCAACAGAAACCTTAGGATTCTTTTCCAGAACACAACTGAAAATTAATAAAGCAGAACGTGTGTCTGCAGTAGGCCGTCACTTGGAATAATAGTGAGATATTAGAGAAATTTTTTAAAGAAAATTTCACAAGACAGAACCTACAGAAAATCCTATGCGCGAATTGCACACTAACAAAAATCATTCGGTATTATGCACAACTTCTGTCCTTTTATGAAGAAAGTTTTATCCCCTTCTTCTCTGTTCAGGATGTTCTGTCACTGCTGTACTTGCATGCAGTGCGCCCGCAAAACCTGCAGATTTGGCTGTTTTGTGGAACTGGGGACGTAGATAAACCGCGGAGGCAGTGACATTTGGAATTTGAATGTGGCATGCGAAGTGTCCTGCATCGCTGGTCGCTAAGACTGGTGCATTTTGAAGTATATGTACAAAATTACTCTTCATAGCAACTCTTTAAAGTGGAATCTTAACTGTAGGTGCAACCTGCGTTAATTAACGTAATTAAATTCAGCAAACCCCTGCATTCTGCCTGTACTCCATGTGTACATATTTTCTCTGTGTCCAAAAAGAGCGATTGATTATTTTTATGAACAAAATTAAATTGTTTAGTTTCGTAACAAATTCTGGTTTTTTTATTGCCTGGACAATCAACGATGTCACCATTTTCTTCTTCTTGTTTTAATCAGGCTTCAAATAGGTAACTTGAGGGTTGTTTGACCGTGCATCTTCCTCATGAAATAAAGTGAAATGCCAACTTGATGCAACTAGGTAATTTTATTGATGTATTCTTAGCTCGACTTGTTTCGGGTACATACGCCCATCATAAGGAGCATTAGATGTTGAGTTGCAGCATATGGTGTTCTGCACCGAGTTTTTGGATGGGTGGTGGTCTTGATAGCCGCTGCGTAGGTCGTGCAGTCGCACGGCACCATCCGCACCGTACACATGACCTACGCAGCGGCTCTCAAGACCACCACCCATCCAAAAACTCGGTGCAGAAAACCAGATGCTGCAACTCAACATCTAATGCTCCTGATGATGGGCGTATGTACCCGAAACATGTCGAGCTAAGAATACATTAATAAAATTACCTTTTTGCATGAAGTTGGCATTTCAAGTTATTTCAAATAGGTAATTTTTTTATCCGCGTTTGCTAACATATTCTGAGCCTGCTAGGTCAACTTTAACACCTGGACGACTAAAAATAGTGAAGGTGCTTTTCTATGCAACAGTTGATTTCCAGAAGAGAACTGCTTTATTTGAAGGGTTTCATGCTTCAGTTGCTTGTCCATATAAGAGCAGAATGGAAATGAATATGAATGTGGGACATCGGTGAAATGATAAGGACATGGGAAATCCCACGTACTTGGAGAAAAACCAGTACCGTTGCCACGCTGACCACCAAAATTCCGAACGGCGTAGCCAAATGTCAGACCCCGGTTTCCCAGTTGAGTAAGCAGGCGATTAACCACTTGAGCGATGGGACGGTGTTGGGCGAGTAATATTACCCTCTATCAAACATAAATTTTCATTTTCTTTCCGCACAGAAAACTCACTGTATTTCCGTTAGAAAGATTAGCAGTTTAATGCTGTTGAGGGAAAGAGTAATTGTTTATTGTAAGAATCATAAGAAATATTTTAATACATTGTGCCAGTAAACTGTAAAGTTCTTAATGTTAAATTTGGCTGCACAAACTAACCGCTGAGATTTATTAGGGTTAATATACTACGTCGGTGGGCGCGGTAGACACCCATCAGTCACTTCGAATGAAGTGTCACAGTCCCACGAAAATGCTTGTGCCTCGGTAACCTGACCTTTCAGTCGTTACCAGAACAGGGAAGGGCACAACTATAAATCTTCAAAGCCACCCCTCAGTCATGAGTACACTTGTGTGCATAAGGCTGTATCGCTAGTCGACTTGTGTTCAGTCTCTAAAAAGATTAATACCTCAATAGATCTGTACGAAGTGTAATCTAAATGAAACCTAACAAACTTCACAAGGCACATTTTTCTTGAGAAGTGATAATCACTTAGCTCGTCAAGAAATGTGTTGCCTTGTATGAAACCCTGTTTTTCATAACCGTCTGCATGAGATCCGGTTACTGGACCCTAACCTGAGTCACATGATTACTTTCCATACAGTAAAAACATCATACATACGAGCTATTCTTGTGAATGCGATGATCGCTTAATTGTTCAAAAAGTTCTCGCATTTCGTGGTACACAAAATTCATCATTTTCCTTAATACAGAGCCAGTAGCTTCACTTTATCCTGAACCAGTTCCGTTAGTTAATCAATGTTACAAGGTGCGCACTAAATACTTTACCTACTTTAGCCTAAGTTATGTCTCTCCCACCTTCCCGCGTCACTTCAGGTTTTCCAATCAAAATTTTCTCTACCTACATTTTGCCTCTTCCAGGTGCATAATGCATATCCTTCCCCTTTCCCAGTCTCACCTTCCTTGTTTCCGTTATAGTAATGATAACGCTGAACAGTGCATATTATGAATGCCGTTTTCATTCTGTTCCTTCTCAAACACCCCACATTTGTTCTGTTCTTATAATAAAAGCCAACAAGACTGCACTATTTCTCAGCTTTGTTTTGGTAAAGAACTCTACATGTTTCGGCCAGATTTACTGTCCGTCATCAGGAGTCTTAATACTGTACTCAAAGCAATAGGTATTTGTCATGCTAGTTATGTTGACTGTGTGCTAGCTGACCTCGCTAGAAGACAGTATGACTAAATACCAGTTGCTGTGCATACAGTATTAAGACTCCTGATGATGGACAGTAAGTCTGTCCGAAACATGTAGAGTTCTTTGCCAAAATAAAGTTGAGAAACAGTGCATCTTATTGGCTTTTATTATAAGAATATATCACGGTACACGGTCCTCTGAATGTCAAACCCTAAATATGATTTCAGACGTTGCGACTTTCTTCTACAGTAGATGTGTATGAAATTGCTGCTCCCATCTTGACGATGTAACAATCTGCCTACATAATTACACAGAGTGACAGTGAGCAAGCTGGCACAAGCGGTGGAATTTCTAGCACGTATACGAGAGATGCCGCATTCGGTTCCCGGAAGGAACACCGACTTCTTTGACTTACTTGGTTTTTCTTAGACCCTCGAGGAAAAGGTCGCGATACTACCTTACATTATACCACAACCTCTTCCTTCCATGTCCTTTCCTAGTCATCATTTAGTAAACCATCGTAACATTCGACACACGCAGAGCCGTGAGTGCCAGGCAGGGCGTTAAATAGACCACAAATAAATAAATAAGCAAGCAAATAAATAAATAAACACACGACGTCACAACTCAGAACGTAATCCGTGTTCTTCTAGTAAACCAAATGAATGTGTGTTAACTATACAATTGTGTTACCGGCTTGGAGCAGGCACAGAAGCACTTACTGACTGATGGCTGAGAAGAGACTGGCGATTGCTGAGACACGATGTGGGCTTGGTCAGACTTGGCTGTCTGCAAAAGTGAAACAGTAAACACCGGAATAGCTGAATGAAAGGAATGCAGCTTATGTATTCTCTTATTCGTGTCTCGGACTGTGTTTCTTTGTAGCGTACATGTCACTGCTGTTTGTGCGTACGTGCGTGCTTCTATTACAAAGGGTCTCAGCTCCTACGTCAAGCTTTGTTGCTCTTCTGCCCCCCGTGATCCAATGTTTGAGATTACCATAGAAATCACCTCTCTTGTTTGCTATGCCCTCTCGTATGTCGTTCACAATATGCTTCATCTCAGATCTTTCTTCCCATACCTAAAGATGAAGGTGCCTAGATAGCTCAGCCGTTGTAGTGATTGGGCTACTAGCAGGATAATGTAGAAATGGGGCAAGAGGTTTCTCACTTCTCCACACCATCCAAGACCGGCTCCGGGTCCCCCCACGCGATCACTCATCCAGTGGGTACTCTGGGCTCCTTTCTTAGACGTAAGGCGGCTGGAAGGTGAAGCTGAGCGCCGAAACGAAGAGTGCGTGAAAATGTGCATCTAGTTTTGTATACGTATTCATGGCACAGGATTAAACACAAGGACAACTTCGCTTTGTATAAACACAAAATTCAAAAGCAGCTGAAATGAATCTGATCAGTGAATATTTTGAAAATAAGCACCCGCTGTAATTTATGTTGTTGACATGTGGTGCATATTTTTATTGCCTTTATTTTGTTAGCCATGTATTATTCCCTTGAACTGATAGTCAAAATGAGGCATTTGTGCCGGAACAGTTGAAGAAATTTCCCACGCAGAAATTCATTCCAAAATGTGCGTTACACCATACACTTCATAGCAACTGAACCCTCAGGATAACGATTAAAGTCACCACATCATGAAATACCAAGCTTCTCTTCAGGCACCTTAATTTGGCCACGACCAGTTCCCTTTTATTCCACGATTCACAAAATTAGTCGTTTGGCGCTGTATACCGTGAGGAAAATTAGAGCGTAATTGAATGAACCGTAATTAAAGTTACAAATGTAGGCATATTGCTACTTTAATGTGAGAGAATAATCCCGGTGAAGAGGGAGCTGTTGGCTGAATATGATTATATACTATAATTTCCAATAACGACACTTGCTTATGCAATATGTCTGTCTACAGGGTCCCCCTTTTACCGTATTACCAAACACAGCAGATTTTTGTCATGACGGTTTGTGTCCATCGCGAAATCCCGTGACATTTGCAGTACCAAGGGCAACGATAAAAGAAACGCCGTGTTTTACTGCGTAAAATAAATTTGCAGTCTTATAACGAAACAGGTTCATGCGCTGATTTCAAAAACGAGGCTGTGATGCGTTCTTAGGCAGACGAATCCGGTAACAATGAACTGCAGCCTGAAATAGCTGTGGTTATATTATTTTGCAACAGTGCTTCACTCTGCTGGAAACACGAGTATACTAACCTGCTCGGGCAATTTGCATGCCGCCAGTGTTCTCTGCTGTCTAGCGTCTAGTGTGTCTTTTGAAGTCCACAGGAAAGCCCAGCCGTATTGATAAAATAAAGAATAAAAAAGCAGTAGAGAAACGGAAAGAAGGAGAGAGATGTGGACAGAAAAGGATGGATACTTTTCTTGTATGAATGAAAATAATAGGTAGGAAAATAGGAAGACTGGAATTAAAACACCATATTCTACATAGAAGGAAGAAATTTGTGAGATAATGACAGGAAAATAGATGTACAAGAAAAGTAGGGGAGAAACCATTGGTAGAGAACTCCAATTTTACATGCTTTTGATGTATTTTTCTTCTCTTATAAGCTTGTTCTTTTCTGGTCTTTCTTCAGTGTCTTGCGTCTCTATAATTTGTGTATACCCTACACGTAGGTGGAACTTCGTATTCGTTCATTCACGAGTTTTCTTCTTTTAACTTTTCTATACACAAACGAAGCTAAGGAAAACTGACCAAGGGATTTGGCAACAACAAGAAGTATATTATTAATCCCCTTACAGGATAATCCTAAATAGGGTAAAGAGGAAAAGAGAGAAGGCTTTGTAAGGCTACTGGCTGAAAGACTGCCGGAGTTCTTGCCTACTGCCAACTCACAAAACATTTTATTAAAATATAACCAACTAATTGCACCAATATGTGATATTGGTGCAATTAGTTGGTTATATTTTAATAAAATTCAATTATTGCACGGTAAAAACATGAAAAAAATCACAAAACATTTGCTTGTTAACAGATCTGTGTTGGTCAATTGCGTCCCTATATGCATAATAAATACTAAACTAAACTAAACAACTAAACTCCGTTGCCTTAGTCCGCACACGAACTATACCGACAGAGCGGCCGCCGCCGGTCGGCGAAGTTAGTGCAAACTTTTGCGGATAGAGGGGTGTCACGTGGTCAGCGCAACGGGTCCCCACAGCCGTTAATCTCTGTTTTCTAGAC
>Ga0131853_10005776_pt1 | contig 22382 bp, 12 predicted proteins | sample TergutLab28metaG_FD_92764 | JGI IMG/M metagenome (GOLD analysis project Ga0131853, IMG submission 92764) | Labiotermes labralis P1 segment gut microbial communities from Petit-Saut dam, French Guiana - Lab288 P1 (version 2) (version 2) | ecosystem: Host-associated > Arthropoda: Insects >... | reverse complement strand
GATAGTTCATTTTCATCGAAGGATCACATTATTGAACTAACATCTAAACTAAATAAGGCATGTTATGCTATCAGGGCAATAAAGCCATTTATGTCCTTGGATGCAATGAAAACCCACTGTATGGGAACATCAGTTGAGCTGTGGTGCATTCTGAACAATAATACTTGGCAGTCATAATGTCTGATTGTCTCAGATTTATTATTGTCCTTCATTACTGGATGGCAGGGAGATCTTTGTAATTTAACTAGCTTGAGGCAACTGTTTGCTGATGATGTATTGATTCTGTCTAGTGATTTTTATGACAATAGCTATGGGAGCATCAGTGTAAATTTGGTATAGACACCGCAAATGATCAGGTACTTATAACTAATTCATAGTTACAGTTCAGTCACAGAATTAATTCACTTTGAAAAAACACAGGTCCCATGATTTTTTTTGTCACACTCCCTTCAGTTTAAGGTGATGTAAAGGAAACTTCAGAAAGTGCATGGGGATTATCACAACTCTGACATCTGTTATTTTGCTTTCTACATTACTACTTAATTTAAACCACATGTCAATTTATATATTACACTATTCTGTACCATAAAATCTTTTATTGAGTGTTGTTGCAATGAAAGCTTCAAGACACGCACTCTGTATGTTGCTTTTTTATACAGCACTCTTGATGTGGAATATTTTTACAAAATTCTGTCACTATTTTTCCCATGCCACATGTATATTGCAAAAGTATTGCTAATGAACACAATTTGCTCAACAGAAAACTTATCTGTGGTGCAAGTGAGGTCTTCTGCACAACAGACTTTACCCAGTTTGGTTAGAGAGTGAATTTGCATCATACCGTAGTTACTTGAATGCAAGATGAGATTTTTCCCTTAAATTTGGCGCTTAAATATGTGAGGTTGTCTTATATTTGCGTATCCAGGATCAAAATGACCGTAAAAAACCGGATTGCTCTGAACTAGACCATAACAAGCCAAGCCAAGGCCTGCATCTCAACCAGTTTCTGGTTGACATCTGTACATTCCTGTAACACCTTGTAGAAGATGTGACTGCACACCTACAAAACAGTGTGGATAGACATACCTGTACAAATATCTGTAACAAAAGCTGTACAGAAGCCCCTGTAAATATGTGTATATATCCTGAGCTTGGAAATGCCTTTATAAATGACTATATTGCAACTTGCAGATAATGCCAAGATACTGTACATGCAGATAGCTTGGTCCCATGCCACAGGATTTGCAAATTTTCCACAACTCCAGTAGCCACATCAAAATTCTATGTGCCAGAAGGCTGACATGAAGCAGTTTCCTCACTGAGGACCCACGGACATTAAGCACAACCACAGTGACCTAGCCGCTGGGACTTTTGTTACTACTGCTATAGACACTACACCACTTAGATGTAACAGTTCCCTCCTGTCATGCTGTTTATACTAACAGCCCTCTTGCAGCTTACGACTGTGGATACGCAGATATCCCATTACTCCCAGTCATCTTGGCAGTGTTAATTAACCCCACTGTTCCTGATTTTACAACTGTATACATGCCACAGTCATGCCTATCATTTTGACTGTCTTGTCCCAGATCTGTGCATAATCTTATAGCCCTCTAGTTGCCCCATTAATGCCTACCACTGGCATATCATTACAGTTACATTTATCCACTGTGCATCCATCCGCAGATCATCCCTGCAACATCCTACCAACTACAAAATCATTACAAACCAACTAAATATACTTCCTAGGCAATATACTTTTTATTTTACATCATACTTTCGCAGACATATTATTGCTCATTTCTAAATATAATGTAAAATACTATCATTGCCTAATAAATATGTGTTTTTGTAGGGATTAGGAGATGATGATCTTCACTGGTTGAGAAACTCGATGAACATTCTTCATGATGTGGAACTGAATGCGGTGTTAGACCACTGTACAAAGACCTGAAACTTTCAATATGCCCAGGCCAAAGTGAAATCAGTTTCTGAGAAATGCCTGCTGCATAAATAGTGCCTAGACGATTTTCTTGCAGGGCATGCTCAGTCTCGCTGCTCAAAGCTGTGCCCTATGCAAAAATGAAACCAGAAAATACTCAAATGAAACTGGTATTCATATAGTGTCTGATGGTACGTTTTTACTGCCTGGTGAACACAATTTGTTAACAAACTATTCATTGTATTCTCTGTTGGTTACAACATATTGGTAAAAATTCTTCAGGAATCCAATATAAGAGGGTTGAAAAAAATTTGTAGGTGAATAAATTCGTCTTCATGTTAAGACATAACCTAAAGTACACAAAGCGACAAGTATTGTGTAAGGTGGTTGGCACACACGGTCCATAAGAGGGCACTACCGCAGTATATCCAGCACACAGTGAACGTACTGCACAGATCATTATTTACTATGCTGTGAACAGAGAATCCTTATCCATGGCGTCCTGCTTTACGTTGGTGATGGTTGTATGTAATATAACGATTTACCGAATACACATAAATTTCATCTCTAACTAGATGCATAATGTTTTTTATATATATATTATATAAAGCTGCTACACATGTTTCGAGCATATATCCTGGCCATCTTCAGGGAGTTACAAGTTTGGTGCAGGACCGTCGAATCCCTCGCTGCCTTATTTTCTGTATTGAAAAGTTCGTTTTTTGTTGAGCTGCGTGTATCTCTCTGTAATGTAAAACTCTGTTCTTTGACGGAAAGCGGCGTGACAATGGGAGCCATGTACAAACGTGCTGCAGTCACACGGTACTCATGCTGGAAATCATTGTTTTCTCATTACTTGTGGAATACCCCAGTAATACTGAAATTACGTTCATTGAACGAAGAGGATGTTCATAGCAGCTATTGCAGTCCGTAATAAATGATCCCAAAGTTGAATGATGCAGCTAGGTTTACAGTAAATAATTACATATTGTACCCCCGTAATATAGAACTTCTGCAGTTGTGTGTTAAACTACAGTGTTGCATTCTACTTCTAAGCATAACAGAACACCGGCTTTGGTTCAGCAAGGAACTTAAAGTCTAGAAGCAATGGTTTAGACAAATTGTTACTCCTTTGCGTATGAAGTGTTGGCCCTGTAAAGGGCCGTTTTTATTGTCAACGTGACTAACTCTTAACGTCGTTTTAGGTTCTTAATTTCTTTTACTAGTTCTATTCTTCTCCGGTGAAAGCCGGCTTTGAAAGCTAGTAAGTTCTGCAGTGCAGACACTAGTTTCTCCTTTGAGTCTAATGACTCCTGCATTGCAGCTATCTCTTTGTCCTTGGACTCAAGTACCTTCTGCAATGCAGCTATTTCTTCTGTAAAATCAGTTGTTTGAGTTCCAATGTCACGTGTTGTAAATGCGACATTGCGCGTTTTCCTCCAAAAGCACAGTTTTTTAAGAAACCCATTTCAATGTATACGATGACTGTTGAAGCAAAGTACAAATGGAAAAAAATCTGTCCGGCTGGCGTTGATGTATCGTTAGTTTGTACCTCACAGAGAACAGCACGTGACATAGAGGGACCAATCAGTAGCGCTGATTGCCTGAAGAACACGTGTGAGTGGTCACATACAGCATCTCTGAAACACAAGGTAAATGCAAAGTCTTTCACAAAATGTGAAATCAGTAATGACCTTGATGGTGCTGAGGACATGTATTGGCAAAAAGTCAAGAGTTCAGACAGTAACAGCAATGAATGTGTGTGTGACAGCAGTGGTGATTGTATAATGAGCAGAAACTTTGTCTGTACTGCCATTTTGCTAAGTACATATGAAATCTGAATTTCAAACATGTTGAAATATTTTTTTCACCTACATTTGTCTTGTACATTCTTGATGCACACTAAAGTTTAGAAAATATGGTAACAGGAAGCTGGAGAAGAGTACATAAAGTGGACCTCCTCACAGAATGATAAGGTAAAATGATCCCATTACAGGCCCAGTGTGGCCCATAGGGTGGGTAGGGGTATAGCTCAACTCTTTCAAGACTGCAGCATGCCCTGGCCGCACTTTACCCCCATGAAAGACCCAGTACCTATTTTACAGGAGGCTGGGTGGGCCCCAGGGCCGGTTTGGATGGGCAGAAAATCTCGTCCCCACCAGGATTCAATCCCAGACCATCCAGCCTGTAGTCAGTCACTATACCCACTGAGATACCCGGCCCACTCCTCACATAAAAGGGGCAATAAAATGAAGGATGATGAAATGGGCAGGGCACATGTCACATATGGTCAGGGGAAGGGAGGAACAGAAATACATAAAGGGTTAAGGTACAGGGAGCTGAACAGACCAACTGGAAGACCTAAGTGTAGACAGGATGGTAATATTGAAGTGGATTGTCAATACATACGATAGACGGGCATGGACTGGGGCAAGAAACATTGGGTTCCGTAACATGCAGGCATTTTCGTCAGTCACTGAAGAACTGTTAGCTTCTCAGGAGGATCCCTGGTCCGTAGCATGAGTAGGGCTTTGTATGCCACAAAATGCTGCGACTGGTTGAAAAGGCGTCTAACAAATAAGAGAGACATTATAGCTAGTCTAAAATGAACAGCGTTACATGTAAGCACTGCACATAAAATGTAAAATTTGTGATGGGCATTTTTGCCATAACGTGCCTTGTGTACATCTCCCATTTTTCCAGTCCCTGCAAACATTGGTAATGACACAACTGTTATTTACGTGGATCCACAGAAGAGCTGTCCACTCTGTTGTGAAATTAGAAACCTGAGTCAATGCTTATACCCTACTCCACATTCCCAACTAATTTTTTGAAGCCAATGTTAGGGTATGAACTATATACTGTAATGCATATTTGTCACCTCTACATTACACACACATTCTACCCTGAATGTTATTTAATGCACATTTCTCATCTACCCGCAATTACGTAATCTTTCTGCACATTTAGAAGCAATTCAGCACTGGTTCAATTAGGCTCCCAGCCTCTAGAAAATAACACCATGTCCAAGGCAGTGTGTTTTCTACATTACTGTAACTAAAAAGGATTGACATTCCTTAAATAGGAAACACTTCACTAAGTTTCCATACTATAAATAAACATAAACAACACACGCCATTGTTCTTGAAATAACATTCAACACACCCCAAATATAGATATTACAATGGCAAGGTCATGACTCGCACTGTCTTCATACTAATGGAACATCCACATAAAGTGTCTTTTTATCAACACTATTCAAGCACACTGTGAATACAGCAAAATGTTATTAAACTTTCTGGCACGTTTGAATGAAGTTACTTAGACTTCCATACATTATATTTTACATAATCTATCCAAATCCTTGTGAGAGCATAAAAAATAACAAGAGTGAATAACAGCCATTTGGGAGACCAAACTAGGGAATCAACAGACACATGAGTGTTGCATGTGGTAGTTGCCAGCACAGAAGGGGGCTTTGTCTATAGAAGGCTGTTTGAATTAATGGGTGATGATATCTGCATATCTAGTACAATTTCAACCACATTGCCTCTTTCTTGACATTTCTGAGTGCACATATACATAATTAAACACAGTTTCTTGTATATTTACAACAAAAAGTGACGACAGGTCAGGGTGTAATGGCATTTGTTTACCATTATTAGTTAATTCAATGAGTATTTTGTATTTACTGTCTCATGTCATTAATTTCTTCTTCACAGAATGCACAGTCATATGAAGTTACAGAAAAATATTTCTACCAGGGACTGTCAAAGTACAACAAAAAATATTTTGCTTCTTCATAATATATGCACTTCAGAAATTACATATGCAGTACCAGTCCTTTCCTGACACAATAACAAGGTGTACTTTTCCTAACAATGGAGAAAGAAGCACGAAACCCAACAACGTTGATGAAAATTAATATATATCTAGTGGCATTCACAGCAGCTGTATTCAATAAAATAGTCTTGGATGACAGCTGCACATGGTGGTGGTCCAGTAAACAGCTTCGAAGGTGGACCGGTCTCCATCATTAGGATTCTGGCATGACTCAGCACCCAGTATTGCCACTGGCCTTGTGTGGGTTGGCCCAAGAGGATTTATTGAACACAATAAGCTTTAATATACATTATGTACATTAAGAAGGACAGAATCTGGCGAATGAATGTAAAATAAGTAAAAGAGCATGAATGATCCCATCTCATCTTTTCCCATTTAACAATGTCCAAGGACAATGGATCCCTCAGTGTAGCCCTAAATTTCACTGATGACAAGGAGTGAACAATTATAAGAAATTAATGAGTTAAACAGATCAGTAGAAACATAAATGGTCTTAGCAGTCTGTCATTACTCTGATGCCTTACATTGGGGTAGGTGTGAGGGTCAGAGGAAGAACATACCCTGACACTAACAGTTCCCATTCTTTTTGTTCTTCACAAAACACTACAGGTCACACAGACTAATAAAAAGCATAAACATAAAAAAATGCTTCACTGCTATGATACAAGTCTGGAAAATAACCAAATGTGGGTCATTGGTAGAGTGGGGGAACCACACAAAAATCTATTATGAACTAGGTGAAATTCACACAGACAATATGGCAAATATCTGAGATCAACAGTCACATTGCAGAGGGAAATGATATTGTAAGACCTTGACTTAAAATGAGAGACCCCCATCAGATAGTATTCAGGATATTTAACACAGTCCATACCTGCTAGGGGAATATCACTAACACAACCCCACTGCACAAACCCTTTAACATCAATCCTCATAATGCAGGACAAGTTCAGAGCATAAAATTCAATTTTTAGAACAAACTCATCTCACTGTCGACACTCCAATGTAACTCCAGCAACACAAGTACGGTTCTCTACTAGCAATTCACTGCCATCTAGTAATCTCTTGGGGCTATTTCTGTGCCCAACACTTTGCAACCACATTGGTTACAATGAAAGCTGCAGGAATAAATAACAGAATCCAGATTCCAATCACTGAAACTGGATGTCTAAACTAACTAAAATTCATATCTGTGATCCTTTCTGCTGCAAAACTGGTTTCCAACTATAAGCTCAATAAAACATGACCTTTTATACTTGAATTTTGTTAGTACAAGCATCATTAGGATATCTTCATATATTTTATGTTTACTCAGTTCTAAAAAAACATTAATACCTCCCAAAGTCATCAGGCTATTTTGGTGGATTGCCATAACACATTTCAGTTTTTGGCTGGTGAAGATATGTTATCTTCTCTCAGTTACTTCATTCTGAGGATGAAGACTGCTAATGGGATAAAAACATTGGCAAACCAATGATCAGAATGCAGTGTCAATGCAAAAAATTGGAAATACAATTGCTCTCGGTTATAATAACCTCGGTTTGTGCAACATGTTGTTTATAATCTTACACATTCTGCGGTATAAACTTATTCCCCATAAAGCACATATTTTTCTGCCTTGCTTAGCATGACATATATAAGAGCATCTATCTCAAATATGACATTGCCAATCATAATGATTATGCTTGTTAGCAAATTAATGAGTTATATATGAGAAATCTATCTGAAAAGTCACATAATATTCTATACAATGTTTGTATTGTTCATTAAATATATGAAGTTATTACTCGTTTATTGGATTTTGCAATGTATAATTAGTTATTAATGTTTAATATGATGGATGCTTTATGCATCGTACATTATTATTATTATTTATTATTGCTAAATTATTTTATTGACATGTTCCGTATCTATATGATACAATGGAATAATAAATTGATTGATCTCAGTTGCTTCTCTTCGCAATCGACGAGTTTGTTAAAGGCTAATTAGTCCTGCTTCAGCATAGCTCTTGGGCAGGGGCTCTCCTCCCTCCAAAACCGCTCATTCCAATCGTTGACTGGGACAGAGATACGTAGACTGAATATAAATCGAATGTTTACATATCTTCAATGTCCTTGACAAGTTTACTCCTTTCATACTTGGGACCCTGAAAAGGGCTGGTAATGTCAGTCCGTCAGCTCGTCAAATTGTTAAAAAAAAAAACACTATCCTGAATGTGATGTAATTTATTTGCGTTCTATAAATTCAAATTAGGATACAATCCTGTGGATATAGACATTGTCACATACATAATATAATATACATAGTGTTGGAAGAATCTAACTATAAAGTACAATAATAAAACACGTAAAAGTAATTGTCAATTCAATTCAAATATGGAGGAAATAAACTATTAAATAGAATTTATGAACTAGTAAGACGAAAAGTGTGGCCCCGAAAAGGGCCTTTTGTGGGGAAGAGGAACAATACTGCTGCTGCTGCTGGTAATGGATGTAGTTACCCATTAAGCCATGTTGGCATACGGATGCCGGGAAGCCGTTCCTTATACCAGAGCAGTTCATCACGCATATCTCTCATCTTCAGAATTTGGCGCTGGTTCTCATCTTCATACCATACATGTTGAATGTGGGATGTTCGGTCCTGCTGCATGTTTTCTAGCTCTTCGTTCAATACTGCAATCCTCCTTTCATATTTTTCAACTGATACGGTCAGCTGCCTGTTTCTGTCCTGCAGCCTCCTAACAGCTTCCTGCTCATCAGTGCTGTGCGTGGAAACTTTACGTATCAAAATGGAATGATAATACGATTACATACATCTGTACATCTTGGGGAGACGGTTTTTTGAGGGAAGTGTAAGGAAATCTTTCAGGATCATGTGCAGTGGCGGCTTTTGGTATCAGTGGCGTTGAGCCTTGGTGAGTTCTACATGTTGTCGAATATTTAAATTTGCATACATCCTCTCAAGTGCTGACATATTCTTCCCTGTCAGAGTCCTCCCTGTAAAACACAATCTCGCCCCCCCCCCTCCCCCCCAATAAACAAATACTTAATTTTCATTATAGTCAGTACAAAATGTCTTTAACTGAAAAGGACAGGAACATAATCTGTAAAAGTTATGCAACATGAATTTGGAGGCACAGGGGTTAAGAACTTCATTCTTTAAATACTAGACTGGTATGTTAACCACTAGGCCACCAGGGATAACTTGGGATTAGTGCTGTTGTAACTCTGTGTCTGGTCTAATCATCTTGAATTACAGTGAGTCATACAGACCTCATTTCTTTAGTTGGCTTACCTCTGTAGAATTCTGACATTCATTTTCTTTATCTGTCGTCTGTATATGATTTTTCCCTCATTCCATTGTGTTCTGTGATATTGGCAGAGATACTCTGAAATGGAAATACACACACAGAGCAGGTGACAGAGGGAAGGTAGTTGAATCATACGCATATTAAAATGCTGTTGAAATGCAGTACTCAATGTGAACAAAATTCATCTATATTTATACTGATATCTCAAGCCATGTGGTCAGATCTAAATGCTTTCAACCGTGCTTAGAAATCAATTAAGTGGGGGGCCTCCATAACACAAAGCAAGAGGGGCAACCGATACTGCATGATGTTACGTAAGCTAAGCATATATCAGGTTAATGTTTTTTGTGAAACACTGATATCAAAACTTTGATACCTGAATTTAACTAAATTCATATTTATGGAAACACGTTTCTCTTACCTCAATACAAATTCAAATGCAGTACCTAGTTTCCCTAGTTTAAAGTTCAGTTTAATATCATAACATGCTGAAAGAATTAACACAGTAATGAATAACAATAATCTGCTAAGCCATTATTTCATATACATGGCCTTTAGTGTCCATCATTCACAATTAATTAGTCCTTAAAATTCATCTGATCTGAGGGCCTTTAGGACTTGAAGCAGGGTGTTCATTAATACAGTGATACTGTACAGTGTGTATTTTAAGTCACTTTCATGAATACTGCAGCTGACATGGGATGTCTTAAAAGATGCAGGATAGCCACATGAAAAAGTTTCCTTGGACAGTACAGTGATAATGGATAATCCTATGTAAAAAGGTTAACCAGATGAGTAAGAAGGAGATTTCTGGCCATACATGCTGGTTATGTGTAATGTCACACAAAACTGCCAGCATTATTAAATGCAACCATACCCAACCAGCGAAATTACTAAATCCCATATTGGCATCAAAGAAATGTGTAGATTTCTGATCGTAGCTACTGACTGCACACGATCAGCAGAAAAACTGCCATGCCTTCAACAATACAACCACTACTAACAAAATCAAGTTCCCAAAATTTACTCTCACTATATGAGGACACAACATTATTTCTACCACCACCGTAATACAAGCAACAGAGTAGAAACATTACAAGCCGCTTAGAAATCATGCCAGCAAGTAGTTTCCATAACAAGGTGCAACAATGCAGTCATGGGACAGACTTACATCCCACTGCACATTACTTTACATCATGACCCAAGGGTTAGTTACTGAACATTACAGAGTACTGCAGCTTCATAAAATGATATATTTCTTTTCAACACTCAGAACATTGAGCATCTGCAATGTTTGTCTCAGTACTAGCAGTATCAGTCAAGAATGTATATTTTAAGGCAAAGAAAGTGGTCATTGATTTTTATTAAATTTAATCCAGTGTTCACACAATCATAATAAATATATCGAATTAGAATTTTATAAAATGAGAGAACAATCATGACAAACAATATTATCATAAAGCTGGTATGAATTTGAAACTCTTGATGTGCTATATAACAGAGTTGATGGAAATCATTTTATATCACAGACTGATTGATGCTGTCTGAAAAAACCTCAAATGAATATAGAAAGTACAAGTCTGCAGGATTCTGCAAAATGGCATCACAATTCAGTATTGAGGAATACAGGTTAAGGGGCTAATTCCAGGGAGCAGAGCCCTCTTCTTGAGAGGCAAGTTGCTCTTCACCTAGTCAAGAACTTTCCCACATTTTATGGAATCTGAAGGTACAGTACCATGTCCACAAGAGCCCGCCAATAATCACTATCCTAAGCCAGATCAGTCCAGTCCAGACCCTCCCATTCTGTTTCTTGAAGATCCATTTTAAAATTGTCCTCCCATTTATCTTCCATCTGGTCTGTTCCTTAAGGTTTTGTTGTCAAAGCCTGTGTGTATTTCTCTTCTCACCCATACATGTCACATGCTGTGACCATCTCACCCCCTTTTGAATGACCCAAATAATTTTTGGTGCTATGGAAACATGCATAAATGTGACTGTTAAATGAGATATGCTGAGTAAACATGGGATGAGAATTCTAGATAAAATATACTAAGGGTGAGTTGGAAGATTTTCAACGGAAAGAACTGCAGTACCAAGACATGAGTGGCAACTGTAAGGTGAGGGTTGTATTCAGCTGCACATAAATATGAAGATGAAATTTCTCACTGCAGAAGTCAGCTGCTTGGCAATATGATTATTGACTGCACAAACAAGAGAATAACATCATTTCTGCAGTAATTTAATATAAGGAGATGGAAATATGATCATAGAAGCTCATAGTATATGGGAATATTGTCATTATAAAATATTTAAAATATGCTGTGTCAAGTAGACCAAGTTACTTACACAGGACACTTGTTTTGCCACAAGAAAAATCCTCCTTTTTTATACTTGTCACTGTAATATGATTTGTTGACCAGACACTGCTGAACACCCACCATGATAAAATCAGAGTATTAGGTTCCTTGGGTTTCGATGCCATGCCATTCAGCAAGTGGTTGTTGACTTTTGAAGGATCATAGTGCCTACATCTTAAGGACTTAGCAGTTCTTCTTGAATTGCTTCACTCCAAAAATGAAGACACTGTGATCCTACACAAAAACAGGAACCACTCACTCAGTGACTCATTGTCACATCCCACAAGGCCTGCATCTTCAGCAGGAGTGCTGTGAGAATGTCATGTCTCATATTACAAATTTCTATACCACCATAAATGCAACAATGAGCTTCCACTTTATGCACCAAGCTGTATACAGAACAACAAACTTCACTGTACTCTACAAAGTATGAGGCTGCTTGGGACCATCCACACACAGAACTGGTCGTGCCATTATTTAAAATTAATTCATAAAAAAAACTGAATTTGTACACGTACATTTCTGTATTCAAAGTGGTGTCTGTTTCATGTTCCTATCCAGGATCATACTTCCTCCTTCACAGAGAACATAGTCTACTTTCCACTACAAAAACCACTGACTTAATGATGTATAGGAAAATAATTTATGGTAAGTGAGAATCATATGGAACCCATAAATACACCGAGATTTAAATGTCAACAGCAGGTGGTACATATAGTTTCATTCAGTATTGAAATGGTTAATGAAAGCTACATGGTTATTAGATCCCTAGTGATGATGATGATGATGAAGAAGAAATACTTGATAGTTGCATTTAAGTTGATGATGATACAATGACGAAGAAGAAGAAAAAATGTTGGATAGTTGCATGTAAATCACTTTTAGAGTACAAATTATTTCTTCACAAGCAGCATTTTCTCAAGGCCAGAGCAGCAGCACAGGTCAAAAAAGAAGCTCTATACTCTTATGTGCCAGTAATTGGCAGTAATGTGAAAGTGTTATGCAGTAACATTAACTGTTTAGGAATCATTAAATGTTACTAGTGACAGATTTTGTCAGAATCCGGAAATTTCTTGTTAATTGTGAAGTTGTGAAGAAGTTATAAGTGTTCAATTTTTTCAAATGTAAAGCATGCAAGGTTTCTCACTGCCTGATATGGTATTGTGGCTTAGATGAACAGCAGGAGTGATTCAGACATTTTGAGAAATACTGAGACATTATGAATTAAGGGTTACATAGAATGCTGAAGGAGTTGGCAGTGTTCGCTTTAAAGTGTCTGCATGAACCGATCAAACTCACCATTTGAAGACTTCAACCAGCAGGCATATCCAACACCAGAAGCAGGCAGAATAACCACCACGCAACAATGAAATGCAAAACGGGTAAAGGAATAGCTATAATAGAGCAAGGGAAGAGAATTTTAATGTTTCAGGTGGAGATGTAAACTTAGTACAGTAAAAGTACATTTATCTAGCTTCTTCTTTAGCAGCAGGTTTGCTGTGATGGTATGTTTTTCTGTACAGTCCACAGCAATTTACACCTCTGTCATTTTCCCCAGTAATTTCAATTTTCTGACCAACACTTAATACATCTATATTTCTGGAAGACAATATACATTGTGCTATGTATACATTATTTGCAATGTCTCATAAATATTTATTATTTTACCTTTTCCATCATATATGTTGTTCAAACTGCTTTTATAAGTTACCAATCTAACACCACACCCTATTCTCCAATCATGCTGGATAGACCAATGCTATTGTAAATACTCATAGGGAGAGGAATTCTTATTAAAAATGTGCCTGTGTATGATTACCTTGTTTATGTTCCTGATCATAATAATGTTATAAAGGTAAAGGTAAAGTGTTCCCGTTACAGGCCCGGTGTGGCCCAGAGGGTGGGTAGAGGTATAGCTCTACTCTTCCATGACCACGGCACTAGAAGGGGGTGAGTGGTCAGCAGCATGTCCCGGGAAAGACCTGGTACCCATTGTACAGAAGTCTGGGTGGGCCCCAGGGCCGGTCTGGACAGGTGCAGAAAATCTCGTCCCCATCGGGATTCGATCCCGGACCGTCCAGCCCATAGTCAGTCACTATACCAACTGAGCTATCCCAGTCAACATAACAATGTTATACTGATATAAAATAAAGAACACATAACTGTATAGTTTGGGACCCAACTTTGCAAGACTAGGGGCTGGGGAAATTAGGGTGAAAGGGAGCAAAGGAACTAAGTAAAGAAGAATATGTGAGATGGGCAGGGCAAGTAGCATGTATATGGGGGGAAAATGCCTACACGGTTTTGGTAGGAAAACCTGAAGGAAAGCTACTACTTTGAATCCCTAGGCATAGCTGTGAGTTTAGTGTCATTAATATGTGTCTTAAAGACATGGATGGAAGGGCATGAATTAGATGAATCTGGTTCAAGACAAGTGGCAGGCTCTCATGAACACTGTAATGAACCTTTGGGTTCCATAAAAAATGTGGAGCAGTTTGTGACTAGCTGAGAATCTGACTTTTTAAGGACCTGCACCATGTAATTAGCTATGAGATGAGACAGCTCAGTTGGTGTAGTGACAAGGCTACAGGCTGCACAGCATCAGACTTGCTCTGGGTCTTACCCAGCCTTCAACCTAATGGGTACAATGGGGGCATAAGGCCAACCACTCACCTCTGTCTAGTGGTAAGGTTTGATTGAACATGTAAGAACTTTATTAGTAAACAATTCAGTGCATTTAAAGGGCACAATTGTGAGTGCTTAAACAAGCGCCATGCCATGAGGAAGTGTGAGGAGTAGAGGCATGGCTTCAGGTATTCATAACTGTGATACTGGACGGACATAAGTGGTTAACTTCTTGCCCCATGCAAAGTCCTGGGATAGGTGACTGGGTGAACCCCACGATCAGGTCTGTACACTGTGGACAAGATATTTTCCTTCTGCTGGGAATCGAATTCCGATTCATTGTAAATGAGTAAATAACGAGAAGTAGTATAAATTGATACACGAGCCGAAAGCGAAGTGTTGGGTAGTTAACTGACACCGCAGTATACATCATCGTCACCAAACAACGAATATTAATCATTTTAACAATTACTTTAATTTGCAATACGTGATACGATGTTTAAACGTGACTGTCATAATCAAATATTCATTTTAAAATAAGGTGAAAATACACGTAATGTCACTGGTAATTGCTCTCGATACTGCCTGTATTTGTATAACTCGCACAGTTGGCAAGGTATCATGGTCGCTTGATGCCTTACGTCACTGGTACGTGGTGGGGACAAACACTGACAGCGTGAATGTTTCCATCAGGGCAGAAACTGAAGAAATGATGGAATCTGCCCTCGGTGCAAGCGTATGATATGTCATAAGGTATTCCATAACATTATGCCAGCTGCATTGTTTATATACCATCGAATTTCATGGGGAATATTCAATTAATGTTACGTAATGTTTGGAAGGTCGCGACCTTACCTCAAGACGTTATTAACCTTTTGACGCCTAATGTCAACAATAGTGGTCGTACCGCACCGCTAACCTCTAAAGTTGCATTTTATATATTAATTCAACAAATATAGGTACTGAATATGTTAAACACGGTATATAATCTCCGTTTTTTTCTCTTCAAAATGCAGTTTGTTTCATAATTCTAACATATTTGGTTCCTGTATTATTCACATTTTATATGCAGGGTGTGCTAAAATTAAAAAAAAAAATTATTACGGCGCCAAAAGGTTAAACAGTAAGGTAAAGTCGAGGTTGTCCCGGTCCACGCCATGAAAGCATATGGGGCCAACAGAGACATACTTCCACTCCTTAACATCCGCCCAACATGGAGGTGAGTGGTCATTTCATGCTCCTGCCGCTTAACCCCTGTACCAATTCAATGGTAGGGTGGGTGGGCCCCAGAGTTGATGTGGACGTCTGTACTCAAACATTACCCCCCCCCCCAAAAAAAAAACTTCATATAAGCTATAGATGTAACAACCTCGTGTTCACGGACGACATGGTACACGCAGACATGCCCCTATCCTATGATTTTAAACCCAATATTTTTGTCACAAGACATATGCTTAATTTCAATTTACTGCAGATGACACTACAAAAGCCATATAATACTGTCGTCAATCATACACGTGTGGATATTTAAATGTTTCCGTAACACACGTCATTTCACTCTTACCTGCAAAACCGAAAATCCTCATTTTGTTCAACATGGCGGCCGGCGAGAGACCAGAGTCGGTAGCGAGACAAGAGCCACTTCACGCAGTTTATGTTTCGTTGCGTTAGCCTGTAGTGCAGTAAGAAATGAGAAAGAGTTTGGAAACACAAAAGCACGTAATTTGGTAGTCGTATAAGCGGCAAAGGGAAAAGTGAAGTACTTAGTCCGTTGGTCTGCTTTCCCGGAGTAGCGGAGAGGAAAGATTTTTTTTTTGCAGTTACACAGTGCACATAATTTGAAGAAGGCGTTGAAGTGAATAATGTATACTGTGTACAGATGTGGTCATGCCTTGACACACATAAACATACACTGGTAGTGTCACTGTCACTAAATGTAGTCGGTGTGGCTACAGTTTTATATAAAAGAGAAGTGGAAAATGCCTTGCACTGGTAAGTCACTATGTACATGGTCAGATGCGGAGGGCATGACACACGTGGACGTAACTGGTAGTGTCCCTGTCACGAACTGCTGTCGGTGTGGCTGCAATGTACACAAGATGGTCAGTTCGGGAGGAGGGATCAGTCATTAGTAGCGCACTGCACACACATGCACATACGAACGTAATGTCAATGTGAATCAGTGGAGTCGGTGTTGCTTCAGTCTAATGTTGCTACTATTTGAATGAACTTGCAGACGGCATCTACACCTTCTGCCTGAACATATATTCAGCAAGGAAGTAGACACAATCTGCCTTGCGATTGTACTTGCTAGGTAATGCCTTGAACTGCTGATTAGATGCACTGTAGGCAATACTTGCAGTACTCTCTCACAATCGATATTACCTGTACCCTTTGGTTATAACTATACAAACCTGAATATATTTCAAGGCCCCTGTACACAGTACACAACGTCTCCTTTCGTAATAATTTCAGTAACAAAGTCATAGGCCTATTATCAATAAAAGGCTAATATATGCCAAACACAACTCTATATTATTCAGAATAATCAGCTACATGTTTCGGCTTGTAACTAAGCCATCATCATCACCTAGCTATCATGGAGTTGGGCCGCTTGTTGAACCGTTCCGTCTCACACATCCAGAAGTCTCTTCAGTAGTCTCCCCTGGTTCCTTTTCCCTTTTGGTCTAATTTTTTATTATCCTCCGTATTCTGTAACGAGGCATTCTGTTTTCACGTTGTATCCAGTTTCATCTGCAGTCCTGTGTTTTGTCCCAAACTGGGGTTATATTTAATTCCTTTGCGATCTCTGTATTTGTTCTCTAATCTGTTCAAGTGTATCCTGCTCTTTTTGTCGTATACCTCATATCTGCTGCTAATGTTATTTTTCTTGCGTTAATTGCCCAATTTTCACTACTGTATAACAAAGCTGGAAGGGCTAGTGAATATAATTTTATTCTTGTTTTCTTTCAAGTTTTCTGTGGTCTAAACATATTGTGTATAATGGCCTTTATTTTCAAGTAGTTATTCAATTTATTATCAATAATAATAAACATTTGCATAGTTCCCATAAAACTTTCAAAAAGTCTCATTTCGAAGTTGTTACCAAAACATTTAACAGTAGGCTATACTTTACAGCACGTTCAGTTTGTACGCTGCTGGTAATGTAACATGATATCTGCACAAAACAGAAGGATTGCAATGATAACTAATTCCCATCATTTTGAAGGAACGTAGTGCCTTCGTCTTCAAGGCACAAGGAGTCCAAGATGATCCAGCTGTGGAAACTTCAAATTTCACACAGGAGCATTTGCTTGGATGGACCGAATAATCAGAACACGGCAGAGATTTGATGCCGAAAGCTCCTGAATGAGAAGCAGCAGGATGGCCATATAGTGACATTCAGTTTCGGTGTGTTGTACGAAAGTTTTTTTTTTAATACAAAATTCCCTGCGACTTCAGTTCTGGCACGTAAATAATCCAAGATTTTAATATATTTTCTGAGTCCAGTTTATTTTTAAACGTCTAATAAGAACGAAATTGTAAGAATTTAAGCAGGATGCCGTCTATATCGTCAGTATAGCACATTCTCAAAACAGAACGCCCACTGATAACAGTTTTTATTCCTTAACTTAAATGACTGAATTAAAAAGGGCCAGGAAAGAAAATGACGTGGCCTAACCGAAGGTAAAGGTCACCTTTAACATAGCAGTTCAGGCCCAGAGGGGAGACATGTATTGCTCTACCCATTTTCAATCCCGTGCCAGATTGACGTGGGTGGCAAACGCCATGCCCTGGCCGCTTTAACGCCGAGAAGCCCCGTCACCCATCACATAGGAGGCTGGGTGGGCCCCAGGACCAGTCTGGACGGGCATGGAAAATATAAAATCTCGTACCCCCATCAGGATTCCAAACCCAGACCGTCCAGCCCGTAGCAAGTTGCTATGCCGACTACGGTATCCCGGCCCCCTCAATTAAGGTAGGTACTACCGTGAAAGCTGCCTGGGAGGACTGAGGAAAACAAGAAAACCTCAGGATAGTCGGTGTCCTGACCAAAATTCGAACAGGATACCTCCCGAATACGAGTCAGAAGCGTTACTGCTTACAACAACTCTTACTACACCATAACTACATTATGAAGATCAAGACACAGTAAATTGTTGGTACAGCGGCTAACAGGCACACTTCGTGGATAAATTGAATCCAAACGCATGTAATTCAATAAACAGTTTTCTCTGGACTTTTCATAAATTTCCTTCACATTGTCATACCTTGGTTAAGAGCCATCATTGATTTTAAGTTACTACGAGCGACACGTATCACGATGTATGGTGTGACCGTGGCCTCACGACTTTTGTACAGGGAACACTGCAGTGTAATGTGAGTTTCGAGAGAAGCGCTTTTCTCACCACCTGGGCCGGGGCATTGCTTTGGTTAACTGTTGATACACAGGATGTGGAATTATTCCAATACCAGTCTATTTATACAACCAGTATCATATTGATTCCAACAGCCGCATGGTTTTTGGATCACTCGAGTCCTGAGACTGTATACAACTCGGGACACTGATGTTTGTCTGGGTATTTGTCTCTGTTGTTTTGTGATAGTACTGACCTCACTTAGGGATATATAAAGCCACCACAATAAAGGAGGCCAACGACAGAATTCAGACTGTAGCACGAAAATGAACACGATCATAAATAATAGGCTATATGTATTATGGCGTTCAGAACACTGAATACTGAATTTTAATTTTATGTCACGCGATCGTTAGTCATCCCTAAACTATAGATTTGATATTCACTCCTCCATAGTTATCAACATCTGACAGAATTAAAAACGCAGGACTGTTGAACTCCGCATTAATGTAAGAATTTTGTTTTACTACATCAAAATAAAAAGCGACAAGCCTACCATATCAGCAGCGCCTACTTTTATTCTGCTAAATAATGTTTAAGTTATAATTTTCATAGTGGCCAGTTACAGTAGTCTACCTAAATTTTGCTGAATATCTTTAGATTTCCGCTAAGTTATACAAAATAACGTACCGGAGGGGGTGATTAATAAATGTTAATGTTCCTACCGATTTAATGATGAAATCGTAAACAGTTTGGTGCACACTTGAGCGAGCGCAAATTTATTACCACTGTCAAAACACCAACTGTTGTTAACTACACAGACATACTGAAGCACTGTTATTGGTCTCCTCACTGTGTGGAATAGCAGGACAAAGCATGAGTACCATTCCTATATTTTGCATCAGTTCGTGTAGTACAGTTGATACGATGGGATTTAAAATAAAATGACTTTGTTAAATTTCTCAATCTTAAGCATAAAGTAATACCAAAGAAGAACTGGCGAAACCTCCACTGTAGAAGCGGAAATGGCTCAAATCTGATTGAAGAATCAATAATAACAACAATGAAAACTGTTACTGGTATTTACAGTGCCATTGTAGAGTAACGCATACACTACGAAACGCGACAGTTTGAACCATTGAAGCGTAGCCTCAAACACAATTTTGAACATCGCGTACGCCGTCAGGGACAGTTACACAGGCCTGACTTCTGTTAGAATTTATAATAATCGCTTTTTAGACGCGTTAGCAAAATTGCGAAAAGCGACCATTAACTTTGTCATGTCTGTCCGTCCGTCCTTCGCACGAAACAACTCGGCTCCTACTGGACGGGGTTTCGTAAAATTTGATATTTTAGTACTTTTCGAAAATATGTCCAGAAAATTCAAGTTTCATTAAAATCTGATAATAATAATAACGGGTACTTTACATGAACGCATGTGTACATTTATGATAATACATCGCTCATTTCTTCTTAGAATGAGAAATGTTTCAGACAAAAGTTGTAGAGAAAATCAAAGCACACGTTTATGCCTCAATAATTTTTTTTTCGAAAATCTCGCCGTTTGCAACATAATGTGGAAAAATACTGTACAGCCGGACAGGCCACAAATGACAATATGACGCGTGCGAATTGCATGCTGGATACCTAAGGCTACAAACATACACTCAGAATATGTAATACTTATTGCTCTTCCACTGCAACAATGGTTGCACGAACGCGCCTCAGTGGTACCTTATACGTACATTGCATGTCTTGTTCTACGTTCACAGGATTTTTTTTAACCACTTCCATTCTCTGCTCGATTCAATGCAGCCAATCTTTAGGACTGTATTCACGTATCCCTATACATTCCCTTTACAACGCATCAAGGGACGAAATCAGGGAAGCATTTCAAAACATGTGTCCCACCCCCCATACTGCCTTGATCTAACACCAAAGGTCCACCACAGCTTCATAACTGCATTTGTAGATTATCCCCTAAACAGTATGGTTGAACATGTAAGTCCATCACAGTTTACCGTAAGTATAAAGCAAGCACACAAACACAAATGCACTATTTCAGACAAAAACTCCACGTGTCTATTTGTACCTTTGCTAATCGAACAAAGTAGCAGGTGTAGGGACTGATAGCAGTTCGTCAGCTGTTACGATGACAGGCATTGTTCCTGCTATAGCAGAGTAATGATTTGGGGTTGCGTAATGATCAGCTGTTTTTCCACTGCGCATCTGCGCATGCGTAATACCGACTCCAATATCGCTTGTGAAAGATCAGCAGTGGTTATGGCGGTAGGTGCGAGACTGTGTGTAACGAGCCACAGGAGACCGCGGTCATGTCAGAATATCAGAGAGATCGGCTTGGTCAGTGGAACTTCGACGAAGGAACGGGTGACAATGTGTGCCCTTCGACTTTACGAGGACTCGACCATCTGCGGAATCCACGCCTCAACAAGGTAAGTTTCTCTGACACATTGTACGCTACAAAGACGGTACAGTATACTTCGATGTAGTGTCGCAGTTACAAATGAATGGAGCTGTACCTCCACTCCCACATATATGCCTTGAGGGCATTATAAGATCACGTTTCCTCCCTTTGCAATGGAACGGCCCTCTTTGGCGTAAAGTTGGAAAGAAATGCTCTGATTTCTCATGTTAATTATGGAATCAAAGTTACGTAGCTTCAGACTTATTTATATCAAAATACTAATGCGTTCCGTTTGTGTGGCAGCTACCTGCCATTTACTGCAACTTCAGCTGACTTCACTCAGGGAGTTTTGGAACAGGCAATAAAATTAATCCTTCGTGGGTCGTGATTATCGCCATAATCAACTACGTATTCCCCACCAGCTTCGTAAGAGTTACGTCACCCAATATCGTTAACGGTTTACAACACGGTGGAAAATTGTATGTACGAGCTGACATTAAAACGCGCCGTATTTTAAGCACAGATTGTGTTTACGGGCTTCTTACGATTCTTAGACTAAGTATCAATCCGGCCGGTATTCGCAACGCGGACGAAGTTTATTTTCTGGGAGGTAAGAACTGATAGTTCAAATTTAGGTGACTGCTCATGGTTCAAGTCAGTACTCTGTTTTGCCTCTTATACAAAGGTTCTCACAACGTACGACCCAACGTGAACGTTTACATCCAGCCTACTGAACACAGTTGTGGCCCTGGATTTTCGGGCCCGAAACTGACGTACCACGTCTTCAGGTTGACGGCCCTTGCTATGTTGCCGTAATCTTTGTTTGAAAGGGTTAAGTTGGTGGATCTGAGCTGTTCGGCGCGTCATTAAGTAAGTCTGAAGTGAATACATAAATAAGATGGGGAATTTGGGAGGTTACGATAGTCTAGGCATGTAGCGTGGATGGCTAGACTATGAATTCACGCAGAATTTTGGTGCATGTGGTATTGTGGTATGAAGTCCAGTCTGTCGCGTAAAGCGACAATTCTGATTTCCCATCATTGTCGTAGGTCACTCCCTGCTGAGAGACACCTAAAGAGATCTTGTTACGCCCTTTACCCTTACCGTATTTTGAATAAAATATTGCACGCAGACACACTATTTTAGAGTGGTGAGATACTATTTATATGTATAACGGGCTCTAGTTTTAGATTGTCGCCGTATTTGTTGATTACAAATTTGTCGTATCACATCACACAAATTTTGTCATTATAACAGTTTTTCCGATATACTTTGTTGTAAACTCTGTGTGTCAAACAATAGATTGACAGTGATACTTGTTCTGAAGAAGTCGTCAGTTACGCACACGTTGGCAATGCCGTGCAGAGGAATAGGCGCCATCATGTTACCTCAGAACATTACACTACATAGAAGGAAGGGCGTAGGTGGGGGTAGGGGGGGGGGGGGAAAAATTAAGGGGCCCCCCCGATCGGGGTCCAACGGGAGGGGGAAAGAAAGGGAAAAATAAATATTTTTAAAT
>Ga0131853_10005775_pt1 | contig 22384 bp, 13 predicted proteins | sample TergutLab28metaG_FD_92764 | JGI IMG/M metagenome (GOLD analysis project Ga0131853, IMG submission 92764) | Labiotermes labralis P1 segment gut microbial communities from Petit-Saut dam, French Guiana - Lab288 P1 (version 2) (version 2) | ecosystem: Host-associated > Arthropoda: Insects >... | reverse complement strand
TACTGCCCGAAGCGTCTAAGTTTTAGCACCATATAAAGCTGCGCTCCAAATGTAGCACTTCACTATCTTCTTCCTCAATTCCAAGTCCAATGTGCTAGTAAAAAGAGCCCTCTTCTTGTTGAATGCAGCTTTAGCCATAGCAATCCTACATTTAATTACACAAGCACATCTTCCATCATTTGTTAAAATGCTACCCAAATATTTAAAAGATTCCACATTCTCTAGTTGTTTTTGGACTATCATAATTTTTTACTGGGAATGGTTGTCTTGAAATTCTCATTACTTTTGTCTTTTTCCACATTCATTTCCATTCCATAGCACCTTCCAATTTCAATCAGTTTATCAATAATGTCCTGTAGCACCTTTTCTTCCTTAGCTAGTAACACAAGGTTATCTGCATATTTCACAGTGTGAATGATATGCCCTCCTATTTTGAAGTCTCCATAGTGTTCAATAGTCCTAAAATTGTTCTGTCATACAAACTATCGTTTCATTTACTCAGCAAATTGATACTAGGTCAAGCTATCCCTGTACAGGCCTGTACAGACCGTTAGGGCTCCAGGACCTTGAGGCTGCCAGAATATCTAGACAGTCGGCACGTGAAAATAGTAAGGTTGTCAGCTCTACGCACCGGTCTCCTTTACCATCAGGAGACGTCCCTGGCATTCATTTCTGTTAGGGGCTGAGTCGAACCCATGGCTATAGTGCAGCCGGAAGGATTATGCCCATAAAAATCTCAATGGCCCCATTTATTAATACTAGTTGCATTCAATTATTATAGCAGGGCTTCTACTCAAAAGAGATAAGGCAGACTCACAGTGAAACTCTGCCCATATAAACGAGCTAAATTTCCTGGCTTGTATTTGGGAGGTTTCCTTTTCATTTCTCGGTAGGAACACTGATGATTTTGACTGAGACTTTCCGTGGTTTGGTTCAGCACTTCCAATGAAATTCTGGGGTAGGCCGCGACCTCATCTGTGCATATCTTTTCCGATTCGTTCTACGTGTGAATCCAAACATATGACGCTATATGCGTGCTCCGAGTTACACTAGCAGCGTGGAATTAACTACACATAAATAAGCCTTAATTTAACCTACCAGATGAATGGCAGTGGACCGATGCTTGTTATACGTTAGAATATAAGGTCGTTGACAGACGAAGGTGGTACCGGCATTTGGCAGACTGTTAACCCCTTTAGTTTAAGTAATAATTGCGGGGCCCGGGAGGGGGGATAACGTCACACTCAATTGCTAAGGTTGTGTAGTGTCAGTGGTGAATAAATGGTAGATGTGCATAGATCATTGGTGGAATGATAATGGCTGGAAAAAACCGAATTGCTTAGTGAAGGACTAGTCCCAGTGCCATTTTTTTCAACCGCAAATCCCACATTGAATAATTGGATCGAATCCATCGATACGTTTCAAGTATATGAAGAAATATGCGTAGAACGCTTTACCGAGAATGGATTTTTCGAGTTATTAAAGAAGCTGGGGCAGCGGATCGGTATAGCGACTCGCTTCTCCCTGGACGGTCCAGGGATCGAAAACCGGTGAGCGTGAGATTTACTCCTCCATATCATATGATACTATACTGACTGGGCTTAATAAAATTGTTAAGTGCATGCATATAGTGATAAATATTTATGCTGTCATTCCCTCCACCAGTCGTCGTGAAAATTGCTTCTAGTTATGTTTCTGTTCTCCTTTGCTAAAGAACGCTGATTTAAATGCAGAGATCATTTGGGCGTTTAAACTGCGTACAAGGTGTTTAGAATTCTGTGCGTTGACGCAGTTAACAGTCGTGTTACGAATACGAGAGCTGAGAGGAGATCTTTGTTTCAGTTGCTTTCTACGTCTCTTGCTGTGTCCAGGAAGTTCGAAAATTGTGTTAGAATCCTGAAGGATTGGCTGTTCTTTTCTTGAATTGCCGTTCTGTTTTCTACCTGACAAACAGCCATGTACAGTTAAATCTTTTAACTTTGGTCTCAGCGTTCGTCATGCCTACAGTACGTATTACGTACATGCAGACAGACCCACATGACTGTGCATTGTGTGGTGGTCGTCTATAAGGCTGAAAGACTTACGAATTGCTCTCATGTTAGTAAGAGACCGCGGTAAGGTGCTGTGCTACAATTCGGAAATCGCTGGTTCGATCCCAGCTGGTGTCATTGGAATTTTTCATTGACATAATCCTTCCGTTCGCACTATGACCCTTGGGTCGACACAGCCTCTAACAGAAATGAGTACCAGGAGCATTTCCTAGAAGTAAAAAGCGGCCGGTGTGTAAGGCTGACAACCTTACCACCATCCTGTGCCTTTGTCATGAAATCTGGGAACCTTAAATTCCTGGAACCCTCTGGGCCACTCCAGGCCTGTAACGGGACTGCTTTACTCATATTAGTGCCCTGTGGACAGCATAAAATCTAATCTTGTTTTATTCTGTCGAAAATCTAATGACGTGAGGAAAAGGCGTACTGGACATGAAATGTGTTTTTCCTAAAATGCTTAACGATTTAGGATCATGATGCGAGAAGAAACGCGCAGACACCATTTCTCCGTTATTTGGCTCCATTCTATGTCAAAAGTGGAGTGGTGGCGCGGCTTTCAGTAAGGGTCCTTAATATTAAATTTCGTGAAAATACTTTTACTGATTGCCGAATGGTTCTATGCGGACGGACAGACAGACACGAAGAATCCTATGGAAAATTTCTGTATCTTCTGTTTCGAAAGATTCAGAAACCACCACTGTAGGAGGAAAAAAGACAGTCGTGACGGAGGAACTAGACAGTTAAGCAGTAACTAGGCAGTTAAGCGTACGTCCACCTGATATTTGCAAATGTGTTTTCCATACGAATGTTAGTAATTGCATAATTCCAATTTTTTGTAATCTCTTACGTTACGGTATTACATACCGTACCTTCGTCTGTGTACCTGTAATTTAGCTTACGTGGTTCTATCTGCGAAGCATCTACGCAATGATTAGATTATTTAATACGTTTCAGTAATACTGCTTATCTGACATTCTTGAACAGGCGGCGTTCTCATGTAGGGAATGCCGCAACTTCTTACGATGACGTCGTCCTCCTCCAGATCGTCACTTACGTATACATAAACTGCAAGTTAAAATAGCTTCATTTTATCCCATCGTTTTAAGGGTTTAATTTAATGCCTCTGTCAGTAGTCGGTAATGGATTAAATGAATGATGGTATAACAATGGTGGAATGATACTGAGGCGGAAACCTCGAGATAAACTTGTTTCACTGCCAACAAATGTCACACGGACTGGTGTGGGATCAAACCCAGGCCTCCGCTGTGAAAGACCGCCAACTAACCGCCTGAGCCATGGCACGGTCTGCTTAATGGTCTAATGAATAAATGGAAATCCTCGTTTTCCCCTGTAGAGGCCTACAATCTATTGCAGAGGCGCTATTCTGTCCCAGACAAGGCTGAAGCGGTGGGAAATGCTTACTGCAGCAGTTTCACTTGTAGTGCAAATTTTATGTCTGTTAGATCTGAGATGCGTTGTCTACGACAGCGCATCTCAGATACATAGTTATGTCAAGAATACATAAATATGTCAAGAATGTAAGCATTTGAGCTCCCACTATGCATTTTAAACATTGTTAGTAAGGATCTGTATCTTACAAGGGCCTGAAGATGACTCTATAAGAGTCGAAACATGTTTCCCTAAATAATAACATAACACATTAAAATTCGTTGTGTTTGACTGATGCATTATGTATTCATATATGTGTTAAACACTTCGGGATGGCAAACATTAAATATGCTTTATTATACTACCACACATGAAGAGGCAAAAATGGGAAAATTTCCCCTGTCCTCATCAGGAAGGCACTTGTGGTGAGTAGAAGTATAGCTCCACTGATACTTAATGTCGGTGCTAGATAGAGGTGAGTGGTTAATTGAACGCTCCAACCGCTTTATTCCCAGAAACGAACCCCCGTACCCATTGAATAGGAGGCTGCTTGGACCACAGAACCAACTGCTTTATCCCCAGAAACGAATCCCCATACCCATTGAACAGGAGGCTGCCTGAGCACCAGAACCAGCCTGGACGTCCTGGAGAAGAGAAATGTCTGTTGCTCCTGCCGATCTTCGACCTCTTGGTTGTCCCGCCCGCAGTGTGGACTCTATACCGCCTACACTACTCCAGCTTCCATATAAATAAACATATACTTGTCTGTTTGTTGGCTACATCAGAGAACTGCTTACTACTCCATTTCCACACGCACTTAATTGTCGCCATGTTGTCTCAGAGAAACTTATCACGGCCATTTGGAATTCTATCGCAACTAAGTGTGGCTGCTGCGTTTAGAGAGCAGTGTACCACACTGCAGGAACAATATCGTAATATTAACGGTAACAGCATCTAAGAATATTATCCACATGACTACGCTATTCATTACGCTCCTTGCCATCGCACCGAGGCGATGTAACTTGTACGTTACATCCTAGTGTGAAAGTAAGACAGAAACAAAGGTTAGCTTTATTATGGTGACTGATTGGGACTTAAAAGCCCTTAAAACGGTTTGCAGATATGATATAAGCCATACTTGCGTTCCTGAATAATAAATTATTTGTTTCAACTGCTTTAAATTGACTTCGCTACTTGGAAATATGTGAGCCGGGTAGCTCAGTCGGTATAGCGGCTCACTACGGGCTGGACGGTCAGGGGATCAAATCCCGGTGGGGGCGAGATTTTCCGCACCTGTCCAGACCGGCCCTGGGGCCCACCCAGTCTCTTGTACAATGGGTACTGGGTCTTTCTCAGGGGTGAAGAGCGGCCGGGGCGTGACGCTGACCCCTCACCTCCTTCTAGTGCCGTGGTCAAGAAAGAATAGAGCTATACCTTTACTCCCCCTTTGAACCGTACGGCCTGTACGGAGCCTCAGTGCCTGTACAAGGCACGTGCACTTTACCTTTTTTTTTTTACTTGAAAATAGAGTTTATGTTATTGAATTGGTGAGTTTACTCGTCTTGTAATTATGTTGAAATGTTTACAAGTTAGTGTCACGATTGTGACAAGCGAGGTTTATGAGGTGCCTGTTGTTGCCTGCAGGAGAACTGCGCGGATTTCGAGACTCAGGTGTCTGCACAGTGCGACGCTTTGATCGAGGCGATCCACAGACGCAAACAGGAACTGCTGGATTTCATCAGGCAGAACAAGGAAGTGAAGCTGCGAACTTTGAAGGACCAGGTATCTACATGCACCTGCAAGCTTCAGCACACTACAGGTCTGCTTCAGTTTTGCATAGAGGCGCTCAAAGAGACAGATTCTGCTGCCTTCCTGCAGGTAAGGGCGTGGAAACGAACCCTCTGTTCCTGGTTCCGTCCGTCTCCACCTCTCACAACCGAACGCTCAAAGTTTTCATTTATTTAACGTCGCTCTTCAACTGCAAAGGCTGTAGCGTTGGGTGATTATGGGTGATGACTCTGAAATAGTGTGGAGGGAAGTGGCTGTGGCCTATTACGAAGGTGGGTCCCAGCATGTTAAATAATTTTCATGTGAAAGTCTGTTGAAGAGTGGACACGTTGAGACCAGTGAGATGGTTGTAAATATACATTTTTGACAATGGTTTTATATGAGTAATATCCTCAACATTCAGAAGGACTTTCCGTTGTCGCCAGCATTCAGAACAAACATTACGTTTCTTAGGATTGGTGGCTTCACCCGAAGCAGGCAGCTTCCGAAACGAACTGTTTGTTGTTAAATATTTATGACAATGGAAAAGGTTTAACGTTCATAGAGCTGGACATCGTAATATTATTTCTGTAGTAAAACCAACATGATGCACCAGTGTATCAAATTTATTTCATTTTGGAATGACACTCTACAGGTTTCGGACGGTCTTTTTGTCCATCATCAGGAGTTCAAGACTGTACATATAGCAACAGGCATTTGTCAAACAGATACTGCTGTTTGCTTGCCCCAGGCAGACAGCAGTATCTATTTCACAAATGCTTGTTGCTATGTGTACAGTCTTGAACTCATGATGATGGACGGAAAGACCGTCCGAAACCTGTAGTCATTCCAAAATAAAATAAATTTGATACACTGGTGCATCTTATTGGTTTTACTACAGAAATCATGGAAAAGGTCTTGATGAATGTTTGGTGATATTACTGAATGAGGTAGTGTTTAAAATGTGGGATGACGGACATATTGAATATGCGAACAGGGTTTTTTGCATGCATTTTTGGTCTTCCCAATCAGAACCAAATATCCGTCCCATTGCATTCCCCTGTATTTAATTATCGTTACAAGGGTAGGTGACAGTTGCTGTTGGTGTAACGTCCTCCATTACCAATTTTATTTCTCATCCTGTCGTTCAATGCTGTACACGCTGAAATGCTGACAGTGTCGTCAAAATAATGATAAGTCGGTGTTATGTTTTTAAGCTGTGTTGTGGCGTTGTGAAGAAACAAATTGTGAGTTGTGAAGTGAATTATTGTTGCTCAGTGTAAGGGAGAGTCTTGTGTGCACATTAATGACACTGTGCATCTTATCAGTGGCGGAGGATTTCTTGATTGGCTCAGCCACTGTTAGCGTTCTGTGGCGGATTGTTTTTCACGGGTTACGCAGAGAGTCATCTCAGTTGCAGGAGTAGTTTGTTTGGCCTCTGTTTCAACTGACTTGATTGTTAATATTGCGTTATAATGCGAGCAGTAATGTGAGATTAGTTTAACCACGTTAAAAAGACCTTGCTTTTCCAATATTCAGCAAGGACGTTTGTAGCGATTTGGGCAGAATCGATAACAACCTTTCCACTTTTGTCTATCGAGTATTTTGTGTTCTCTTTATCATATTTGATAGAATTTTATACGAGCTACAGTGACAAAATGACTGTAGAATGTAAATTTGTACATTAGGAGATTATCATCATCATCATCATCATCATCATATATCTTTCATGGAGTTGGGCCACTTGCTGACCCGTTCCGGTCTCACGTATCCGGAAGCCTCTTCTAAGGTCTACCGTGATTCCTTCTGCCAGTTGGGGAATAGTATATCATTACCCTGGTTAATCTATTTCGAGGCATTCTATTTACATGTTGTATCCAGCTTCTCTTGTATTCCATTAATTTGTCCAAAATTGATGTTATTTTTAACTCCTTTGCAATTTGTGCACTTGTTTTGTAATCTGTCCAAGTGTGTCTTGCTGTTCTTCTCATGTATTTCATCTCTGCTGCTGTTATTCTTCTGGCGTCACTTGCTCTAATAGTCCAAGTTTCGCTGCCATATAACAAGACTGGAAGGGCTAGTGTATTGTATTGTTTTATTCTTGTTTTCTTAAGGGGTTTTTGTGGTCTAAACACATTATTTAAAATACCTGTAATTTTCAAAAAGTTATTTAATTTGTTATCAATGTCCAGTTCTCCTTCATAAGATATCATATTTCCTAAATAGTTAAACAAATTTACTTGTTCTATAATTTTATTATCTATTACAATTTTAGTTCTCACTGGTCCAGAGGCTAAAGGTAGCAATCCTACCACTGAACTTGCCCTGCTCTGGGCCCGTAACCCATTCAGGGGAAATTCTAACCACTGGCAAGTCTCACGGAAAGAAGCCAGACAGGTTTTTTTTCTTCTTCTTCTTTGTATTAATATTATTATTATTATTATTATTATTATATTGCCATATTAATGACAGTTCTGCATTTCCAGTCTGTGTAAATTCTTATTAATGGGGAAAAATACTTGTAATACTGGGGAAGGAACAGCATGGAACCAGATGACCAGAAGAATAATAAGAGACTGCTTGTTTTCAATTATATGCTACGCGTGGAATCTTGTTCCGGACGTTGTGGAAGTTAGATACAGACAACTTGGGGAAACGTAATTTGCGACAAATATAGAGTACATAACTTTCCCTTGTTTTTCTGCACACACACCGCTCCTTTAGTGAATTACAAATTGACACTCTTTATCTGTCGCGTAGGATTCGTCGTTACGGCTTTGTTTTTCTGATAACCTTGGATCAAGTCCCGATTGCTAATATTTTTGTGTATACTCAGCCGTGCCAGTTATAATCGGGATTAATTTAAGCGTATTAACATAGTGCGCTCTCCATTTCTGTGCCCGTCTCATGTCATTGTGCGTTCACATTTCATAACATTGTTGGTGTTAGCTTCACCACTCGACACCGCCATTTCGGATTCTACACCAGGGCTATGCTGAAATGAAATTGCGATGTAACAACACATAGGCTGTATTATATACGGTGACCTGGGATATGTGGCCCAGAGCAGCGCAGTCTGTATAGTGATTACCTTACGGGCGAAACGTCCGAGGATCCATGGTTCGAATCCAGGCAGGGGAAAATATGTTTTTCTTCAACGAAGCTTCCAGATCGGCTCTGGGCTTCACCCAGGATTTTATTCAAGGGGTGTTTGGGGTTATCCCCCAGCGGTAAAGAGGCAGGGGAGTCAAGCTACCATCTCCAAATGGTCCCAAGTTTAAGAGTAAGATAAGCTCTGCCTCCAGTCCCCTATACGCCTTTATGTCACGCACAGGGACACCGTAACGTTTACCTGTTTGCACTGAATTAAATACGTGTAAATGAAACCTTTGGTGAAGTCACATAGGTAAGAGCCTATGTGCTGCTTTTTTCTGTTCAGAGTGATCTGAAACAAGATGATGTTTTATCACCGTCTCTTCACGACTCATTAGGAAGGCCCAAGAAAATTAGGAGGTATTGAAGTTGAATGGAACACCTCAGTTTCTGGTCGGTGTTGATGACGTATTGATACTGCTACAGAGCGAAAATGTGAAAAACAGTAAAAAAAAATACAAACTGTGTTAAAAGTGAGTAGGGAAGTTGGTCTAGAGATAAACTCCGAGCAGACGAAGCATCTCTGGTTGTCTGCCACTAGAATGGATGATGTAATCGTGTAATGAGCTAGGTAATGCAGCCATCGAAACTGCTGCAGAGTTGAAATAAGAGGCAAACAAAAATTATACTGCCAAGAAATTAGGAGGGGGTTAAATTCTGAGTATGCTTGTAGCCATCTAATTCAAAATCTGTTTTCTGCGTATTATGCAGCATAATTGTTCAGTTCTACACGTTGTTTTGTATAATTATGAAATAAAGTCTGTCATCTTAAGAAACATAAATTGCTGGTGTTTGAGGTTAATTTGGTAAGGAGAAGAATTGTAGTTAGGAGAAGGGAAATAACAGTAGGATGGGACAGTTTGCATGGTGAGCGGCTGCATGGTTTGCTCTTTGCTGAATGTTCTTAGGATGATCAAGTCATGGAACAATTAGTGCGCACAGAAGATATGAGAAATGCTAATACGATTTTAATCAGAAAACCCGACAGAAGAGGTAACTTGGGTGATGAAGAAACAGGGTATGAAAATGTTTGGTGGATTCAACTAGCTAAGAAGAAAGTTCAAACGGTGAGGGGTGGGGGGGGGGGCTGCTCTGAACACGATTATGAACTTTCATGTGCGGGGATTTATCAACTTGCGCAGAAGGACTCCCGATCCGTGGAGGTGTTCTTTTTTAACGAGCAGGGCGTGAAGTTGTTTTTGTATGTAGTGCTGGGTTGGTAATCTCCAGCATATCCTGGAATTTGTGTTCCCTTAGTGTTAATGTACTCTGTTGACAGGTTGGCTCCATGCTCATAACGAGGGTCGCTAATGCGGATATCACCTGGCACAAGGACGTTGTCACGTCACCGAGAATATCACATGAATTCGATCTCACGCTGGAGGACAAGTCAGTCTTGAGGGCAATCGAACAGCTGAACTTTATACAGATGAAACGTAAGTGAAGTTTTGTGATATTTCAGTGTACCGTCTGTTGTGCGTCAGAAGGGATTCATGATCCTCTACCCCAGCTTATGTAATTTAAAAAGGTTAAAGTACAAACTGTGTGGTTGTAAATGAGTCGCGCATTACCTAATGTGAATCTGGCAGTCGTCAGTAAGTTTTCACTATTACGCGTCTCGGTGTGCACTCCAGACGTGTTTTCAAACTCATACTTTGCGCAGAACTTCTCTGAAGTGTTGATTTCTCCGCTATGAATGGAGTCGGCCAGACACATTTCAGTAATTCTGCACGCGATTTCAGTACAGTGTAGCCCAGAGTTACAAAGTCGATTTTCCTTGGGAGGGGGGGGGGGCGGTTAAGTTCTCACTTCGTCTATAAGTAAGCTTAACTGTATTGCGTTAGGAATGAGTAATACTAAAATGCATTTTTTAAAGCGAGGCATCCCCGTTGTGTGTTAGATGATCAATATGTTTATGTAAAATTATAAAATGATGTAGTCATACACAATTTTTTGTGTGTGTTCTGGTGACCGTGCATCGTGATGAATTCTTATAATAAAACCAACTAGATATAATTTTACATAAACATATTGACTAAAACGCATTATTGTCATAATGAAACGAAACACTTCACTTGAAATGAGCTACTGATAGCTTCTATTATTATTTACCTGAAAGAGTGCGCTGCCATGTTTATTGGTAGCGGTCTTCCATGAGGGTAAACGCTAAGTGAGATGATGTTGACGGTGTCGAAGGCGCCTTTACCAAGCGAGTGCAGCAGACCGCTGACGGAGAACTTTCCCGCACCAAACGGTAGATCTTTTAGTGCCAATACTTTGGCATCTGTGTGGGCGAAATATTAAGTGTTAGGCGGGTAATAGCTGAATTTGTGTGTACAGAATTTTGTAAGACGAAAATGTTTGGCTCGGGACTCCTGTATTGCACATAGTAACGTCTTGAAGACAGATCAGCCAGTTTCTGTGCGATATCAGACTTTACACTACTGCCTTTTCCCACACAAATGAGACTACCCGTTTTTAGTACATATGGGCCTTTTTTTTTTACCATAGTCATATGTACTGTACCGTCTTACAAATCGACTGGCGCAATAGAACGGGGATGTCTCAGTAAAGAAAACGAGTTGCGAGGAATGCGATTGGATTTCTTTTCCCAGTAAAGGAAGGGTGTCTTTCTGTGGTCACCGAGTCCGTTTCTGCTGTAAGGGGTATCCAGTGGCGGCATACTGTCCGAGATTAAGCTGGCCGGAACGTGAATTTGATCACACGCCTCTTAGCAGTGCGAAGGTCGAGAAAGTCAACAGATTCATCTCTGTTCCCCTTTACATCTGCCTGAAGTGCTGTTGACACGACTATTCAAGAAATTTTTCCTCTTTCCGCCCCCCCCCCCTAAATATTGTACTCCTTGCCGCAAAGCTGCCCTTGGATCCTCTCCAGCCATGATCCAGTTCACTTTCCTTCATTAGTTCCCAGCGGATTAGAGTTGCTCCTTTCAACTTTTCTTTCGTATTCCAAATGCCCCAACTGCATATAATTCTGCGCCAAAATTTTGTAGCCCTGTTTATTTTTCACTTCTGGGGTTTGTCCCCCGCCCACCGACGTCTTCGATTTACAGTCCCAGACAGAAAGTGCAGATTATGGGGCCTTCATTATGTAATTATGGCTACTTGTTATTCCACAAGTCACATCTTCTCAGCATTTTGTTTTCTCTTCCTTTAATCATTGGAAGATTATCTCAGAATGAGAGACCAAAACAAGGAATAACAATTATTTGCATTTATTAGCCTTTAAAGGCTAAAATTTACCTGATTTGTACTTAAAGATTCAGGGCATACCGCACACTAAACACACTTCTATTTTATGACAACTAATCAGTTAACGTTGTACAGCGATAATTGTTGTTTGTTTTGGTAAACATACTAAATACACTCTGTAGGCAGAATATGGATTTTTTAATGTTAAATTTTGCGGTACGTAAATTAACGGCTAGGTTTAAACAGGTTAATATTTCATAGAAGTGACGATAATGTGAACATAAACGTTGAACAGCAGTTCACACATTTTTACGAATACATGAGTTTTTTTTCCCCCCATCAAGATATTCGAGAATAAGTCACCGTTCCAATCAGTATGTGCACACACATATGCATATCGCTGCTGGGTGAAGCATAAATTACTCGTGTTACGTTGTACATAGAGCCTCCCAAGGTTTCGGTCTTTTCAAATAACTTTACTAAAGCTTCTATACTCTTTCATGTAATAAGAAGGCATGCCTTATGTAATATGACTGAGGTACATTCTTGCACTGCATTGAATTTAAAAACGCAACACTGCCTGTTCCGGCCTCCCTACAAGTAATAGTGTTGTCTGGTCGTAAATTTGTGTTCAGTTTGCCTTTCAGTGGCAAATGCTTCTGGCCGCGGCTTGAGCAGTGATATTCAGTGGCATGCAGGGTCAGCGGTACACAGTACCTGCCGTATGTAGCTGTTGGGGCAGATGTCTCAGGTTATTTTATTGCCAAAACAATAATAAGTGCGAAAATTATCAGAGCCGGTTTGAGACATTTCTGGGGCTAATACGAAATTACATTTGGGGACTGCTTATGGATAGTAGTTGGGCACCCACGCATTTTGAAGCCCCATGCAGCTGCCTAGAAATAACCTTCAACTGGCCTGTAGGGTTTACTTATATGATGGAAACTATTCCAGTAGATCGCTTTGTGTTTGGCAAATTGGTGAATTTGTTCATTGATTTGCTTATTAATACCTGCAGGCTTTGTAAATAACTGAATCAGCTGCGTGGTATTAGAACCGATATGTTCAAAACCATTAAACGAAAATATTATTGACTGACTGGAGATTTTTTACCTGAAATCCCTTTCAGTTAGTCTACATTAGGCCATGCAGGCGTCAGAGTTAGTATCTTTATCGATGTGGAATTTGAGGTTCTCACAAAGGTATGCGAACGTATTGTTATCTTCCGTGAAGTAAATCATGTGATTCGGTAGGTGGGTACCAATAATTTGGAAGAAATGTTTGGTTTGGGTAGATACGGAGGCGGAAGTTTTTTCAAAAATGATGGTAAACATCTGCCAGGCATCACATCGAGGAAGACAATCTGGCTGCTACGTTTCTGTGCTTAGTAAGATGGAAAGAAAACTTGCTTTGGGGCCTATTCCGCAGTATGCCTTATCGTTCTTTTTCGTTCTCATTCAGACAGTCTTTCCTATACAGCTCCCAAGAGCATAAGCCCAAAGACGACACTAGACTGTCAGGACATTTAGAACCACAATACGTTGGCGGACAAGGCAAGTTAATATCCTGTGGGTGTCGTTAAATTTCTGTAAAGTGAGTCCATCAGTGGTAAAACCGCCAGTAAATGTGAAGATTTTCCCATTTGGGGGCGGATGTTCACAGCTCTGCCCCGACCGCTTTACACCCCGGAAAGAACCCCGGAATGAATTGTACAGGAGGCGGTGTGGGCTCCAGGGCCGGTCTGGACGGGTGCGAAGGAAAAATCTCTTACCACAACCGGAGTTCGAACCCTGGACTCTCCAACCCGTAGCGAGTTGTTACACCGGGAGTAGACCTATACTGACCGTAAATTATCTGTAAAAATATCGACAACGCTGTATCACGATTTGTTTTCATCCCATCTATTGCTGTGGGTTGTATGGAAATTTAGTTATTGAGCTCTGTTTACCATTCGGCACATCGTCACATCGCAGAAGACGTGAATCTTCAGCAGTGCCGCTTTGAGAACCGAAAATCTCACATTTAAATAGTTTCTTGTCGAAAGTTTTTTGGTTCTAACGCCGCCGTAAATAAGGGACGTGAGGCCCAGTATTTTATTTTACGGAAATTTGACAGCTAGATCTTACAGTCACGTCAGCTTACGACCAAGGATGTGCTGCAGTCGGTTGTATAATGGAATGCGTGGTTTTTGGCTGGTGGAATTTTCAAACGCTATGCAAGGAGCGAGTCACTAATGCTGGGACGGCATGTTTGACTTTGTCCGCCTGTCTTTCTCTGTTATGTACAGTTGGGTTTGTCACACTGAAGTTCCAAGTAAATACACACAGACCCCTCACCACTTCACCACACCAATTAGGCCCGTCCTCCAGCTCCGCTAAATCCTCCACCGACAAAAAACCATGCACTACCCTAAAACCGGTTAGACCGAACCGGTAACTAAACCCATTCACGGCAAATGAACAGAATTTTCCCTAGAAGCAAGCTTGGCGCAGTCAGACACAACACAGATGGATGCTTGATGTTTGTGTGGCCGTGCATCATCGATACAATAATATAAATAGCCGACTAGATGCAACGATAATAATTTTATCAATAATTTCAATCAGATCAACATGTTTCGGGAGATAATTTCGCCCATCCTCAGGAGCACTGGACTGTGTTTACAGCTTGTGGTATAAAGCACCGACGATGCTTCCTGCGGGCAGCATCGTCGGTGCTTTATACCACAAGACACACAGTCTAGTGCTCCTGAGGATGGGCGAAATTATCTCCCGAAACATGTTGATCTGATTGAAATTATTGATAAAATTATTATCGTTGCATCTAGTCGGCTGTTTATATTATTGCTCAGGTAGAGGACCTTGGTGGGTTGTCGTAAGGGGACTGAGAATGCGAGTGAGCTGAAGTTAGTAACAAGTTACTTATACACGAGTTTAGCGTATTGGAACCGACTGTCAGGCTCATTGTGCCAATTGTTTGCCTTTTTTAGTTAGTGAAACCGTTAACACAACTTTATTTTTGGTAAATATATGTATACTACCGTCTAAAACACAACACACGTGTGTGTACATCAACACAGTGATGAAATATCAATTACATCAGGGCCGATGTAATTGATATTTCATCACCGTGTTGATATACATACGTTGTGTTTTAGACGGTAATATACATATATTTACTACTACAAAACGGGATGGCCCCTATAAAAGAATTATTTTTGGTAATTTATACAGAAACGTGTTTCGACCATAAAGGGTCATCATCAGGCTGATACTTGATAACAAACCTAAAAAGGTATACAATTGCATTGCTAAAATAAGGTATGTTTTCACAGTTACGTTGTGTTCTATATTTAATACAGGGTGTTTCTGTCATGAACGGTACCTACCTGAGCTTAAAATTACGTAGCCTCTTCTGAAAAACTGTGTTACGTACAAAGGAGAAACAACAAGTTATCGTTCCAGTTAGAAAATCTTAAATCTTATTGCATATATAGCATTTCAGCAACGAACCTTGGGGACATGTTTATAGTAAGATATAAACAAAAGAATAGTCTACTTTGCTCCGTCTAACTGCGTACATCAACACACCACCTTCCATCAGTTGACTGTATTTATATTAACCTTAATTTTAATTAATGGCAGAAGCAACATGCCTAATACATGAGCATTACATAACTGTAACAAATGTTATCTGATTTTTAGCAAATGCAATTTTATATTTCGTTCATTGTTTTGTGAAGTATTAGCCGGAAGATGCCCCTTCATGTCGAACATGTTGCTATAGAATTTACCAAAATAAAGCTGTGTTAACGGTTTTTACTTATTAACTAATTGTACGAAAACAGGACGGGTGTGTCTGACTTTGAACAAGAAAATGTTGTATTGAATTTTTCGGCAATAATCATTGCAGGCCGAACGACTCTCGGAACTCATAGGGTGGATGTGACTAGGGACGCCAATGTGGAGATCGGAACACAGACTAACATAGCTATCAGATACCGAGTATTCAGGATGATGATCTTTCGCAATTCCGTTGGATGGTGCACAAGGGATTTAGAATTTGTATGTTTCAGTATTTTTATTTGTGTCATAGTGTGTTACCTTTGTATTGCCTAACCGTAATTGGCTTTTCTTTGCCGCCATGTGTTCGTACCTTAGGCCTACTTTAATATTGTATTATGTACCTGAATGTTTCCGTAACTTCAAGGAATCTCGTATTACTCGTATTTTATATTACTATTATGACGTTCAGATGACCGTGCATCGTGACAAATTCTTATAATAAAACCAACTAGATGCACTAATTTCTCAAACTTATTTTTGGAATAAAACTTTACATGTTTCGGACAGTTCCTGTGTCCATCATCAGGATTTCTTCACTGTACACACAGCAATGGTATATGTCATACAGGTTTTGCTGACAGCTTGCGACCAGGATCAGGACGGAACTATCAGAAACATGTACTTTTATTCCAAAAATAAATTTGAGAAATTAGTGCATCTAGTTGGTTTTATTATAAGAATATTACTATTAATTAGGCCTGGAAGAAGCGGGATAAAAGGGATTTAGGTGCTTTATTTCCATTATGTGCTCCTTAAATTAACGGCTCATTACTGTGTACTTATTTAGTTTCAGTTACTTTGTTTTCTGTTCGGTTCTGTACTTGACATCACTGCGGTACAGAATGATAGAGATGTCCCTGCACTGGTGAAGTGATATGGAGGAATAGAGGTTAGCTCCATTCGTTCTTAACCCGGTCACTACATAAAGGCGAATGGTCAGCATCATGGCCCAGCCGCTTTGTCCCCGGGACAAACCGCAAACCCCCCCCCCTCCCCGTGTTGCCTACTGAATGGGAGGCTGGTGGGCCTCAGGACTTGTAGGAGAGAAAAATCTCCTGCTCCTTCTGGAAATCGAACAGAGATTCCATGAACGTCCAGCGCGTAGCCTAGTTACTGTAGCGACTACGGTTTTTCGCTAATTGTGCTCATTCTCAGAACTGTTTTTTTCTTCACAATATTGCCGGTTTTTTCTTCTGTTTTTGAGCCTCTTATTCAACGTCTGTCCTTCCCTCTTTGTGATTCTCTCTTGACCCTATTACGGGCACGCACACTAGCACTGAAGGAATTGTAAGCTGCTTGTAAGTTCTGGAAAGTCAGCTAATGAAGAACTAGTGATTGGAAAGTAACCTGCAAACCGGTAGTTACAGTTCTGAAGACACGCCCCGACATTAGATACCTTCTGTTTGGTGGACTGGCTTGGCACTCTACCATGGAGTTCAGTGGGGCATTTGACATGTCTTTTTATGAATGTTTAGTGCTCTGTCTAAGATTTCGAGAAGGTCCTGGTTTGAGTCCTAGCCCAGAAAACGACTATCCTGACCTATGCTTTCTGTGGTTTTCCTCATTCTCTACAGTAAAATGCTACGCTGTGTCATGGCCTCTTCTATGTACCGCCGAACGCTTTGTATGGAATTGCTGACTGTAACGTGTGAGATTTAACTTGGTCGCTCACACTGAGGGAGGAACGTAGGCTGAGGGTGTTTGAGAATAGGGTGCTGAGGAGGTTATTTTGGCCTAAGGGGGACGAAATAACAGTGGAGTGGAGAAAACTACATAATTAGGAGCTTAATGATCTGTACTCCTCACCAAATATTATTCAAGTGAAAAAATCGAGAATGATTAGATTGGCGGGACACTACCACGTATGGGGGAGAGGTTAAGTGTACACAGGTTTTTGGTGGGGAAACATGAGGGAAAGAGACCACTTGGAAGACCGGGACGTAGATAGGATGATAATATTAAAATAGATCTTCAGGAAGTGGGATATGGGGCCATGGATTGGATTGATCTGGCTCTTGTGAACGCGGTAATGAACAACGATGTAAGCAACCAACAAGATGCAACAATTTTCGTTTAGTGATCTTTTTATTAATCTATTTGAGTCTGCTTTACATGTTTCGGGCGACAACCTCGCCCATCTTCAGGAGCGCTTTTGACTGTTTGTATAGCTTTGGTACAATGCACCGATATTGCTGCCGACCCGTGACAAGGTTCCATCTCAACCTTGTCACCGGTCGGCAGGAATATCGGTGCATTGTACCAAAGCTATATATACAGTCAAAAGTGCTCCTGAAGATGGGCGAGGTTGTCGCCCGAAACATGTAAAGCAGACTCAAATAGATTAATAAAAAGATCAATAAACGAAACTTGTTGCATCTTGTTGGTTGCATATATCGTTGTTCTAATGATGCACGGTCTCACAAACGTCAAAAGCGGTAATTAATTTTCGGACTCCACAAAACGCAGGAAATTTCTTGACTAGCTGAGAACCGGTCAGCTTCTGAAGAAGGACTCTTCTCCATGGAGTGAGTAAATAAGTAATGTATAAGATAATACTGTGGTGGATAAGCCTGGCATGTGTTTGGATTCTAAGACGGGAATAGGCAAAACGTGGGCTTGTCGGTTTTACTTCCTAATGAGGATAGCAGTTTTATTTGCGATGCTGGTGTGCAGGAGACTCCCTGAATTGTGTAGTACGGGATGCTTCAGAAATGGCCGTAGGATTATTGCATAATAGTGTTACAGACCAGTGTATGGCTTACAATTAGAAATCGGATTAGTGACAAAGTTTGTCTATTTTCGGGTACTTGAACATCCATTTCTGTAACTTTTCGACGGTATGAGTGTGCTGGCCACCCTCTGGAATGGTGACTTTTCTACACAGCATATGAAGTGTTTGTTCTTTTTATGTGTGTGTGTATTCAATTATAGCTCTTTCTTCTCTGTGTTAATTGTAACTGTTCTGTCGCAAGTGTCTGCATTTGTATAATGCTTTTAGTGTATTACATGCCTAACATAGTTTAAGTATATTTATATTCCTACGCTTTATAACCCTTCTTTGCTTTTCTTTCTTTTTTTTAAAATAAGCTGCCAGAGATGGGGAGGAGAGACAGCCTGCAGGTAAACGTGCATTTACATATTTTATACCTCACATCGTGCTTTACTATTGTCTTAAATTGTTTTGTTTTGTTTTGTGAAGCTCTCTAGGCAGAGCTTTGTATCAATATTCATGTACGCATGCCGTCATTTAAGGTTTTCCTTATAGCATATCTGCTTAATTTCTTAAATTGATTATGTAATTTTATGCTTGCAAAAACAGTAGTGCTAGGTATAAGGCCTGGAGCGTTCAGCCATTTGTACCTTACGTTTTCTGCCTTCAGATAAATGCAAGGAACGCGATATTTGGGTACCCGTTAGGGGGTCGCGTTAGTCGAAGTTTGTGTTACTTCTTTAGTTTCACTGCTTTTGTTTTTTATTGAAATTTAAATAATGATGATAATTTTGATAGCATGAAGTTAGCCCGTTTTGGATCCAGTTTTCGTTACGCTGTTAGGTTTGTTGTTTTTGGTCTTTACTAAGAGGAAATTTAAAACAGATTTTACTGAAAGACATTAAAGCGACATTCGCGTAAGTTGAAATGGCCTGTGGATAATTGTACAGGAACCCGCGAAATTTATAATGGAAAGAATACGTGGCTCAGTCATATTTTTCCTTGCAGAATAACACAGCCGGTGACGACTGCTAGTTTCTCGAATCTGTGGACATAACTTCAGAAAATGGCGTCGGCTTTGACGCTTATTTGTTAAGAAAAAGAAGGACCTACTATCACACAGCATGTGAAGACATGTTGTGCGTGGAGAATATTTGGACAGTTGCTCTATTTGAATCGGTATTTGGACCAAAGCAGTGTTGCTTAATGTTTCTGCTTTCAACAAAATTGATACTACCAACTTGCTGTATTTTCGAACGTTTCACAAAAATGTGGCCACTTTTCGTCTGATTCTGTTCCTTTCACTACTTCTCAGTTATACAGTAAAACATTTTAAGGTCTAGAATCCCAGGACAGTGGTGTGACATATACTGTCGAAAATTCATGACATCCTCTTAGAACCACTTGTTGCGCTGTGCATGGGTTCTCTGAAGGCCAGCATTCAATTTATATGCAAACCGTCATTTCTAGTTTCAACGTTGAAAGTAGAGCGGTTGGCAAGTAAAGAATTTAAAGGGATATGTAATAATATTATCTTATATATATTATTTTGATGTCCTCCAGTGAAGGGCTGTAAGTGTATCATGTTTTAAGGTAACTGTGTAACAGAAATTCTTAAATAGGGAAGTGGACTGCTTTACAATTTGTCGATTTGAACAACTGCCAGGCGAATTAGGAACAATCCCAGAGCCTTTCATGAGATTTCAGTAAGCCTACCGGTTTTAGAAACTATATTATATCCGCTTATCTTCCAGGTTTGTCGTTTTCCAGCCTCCGTCTGTAAATCTGTATTCGCCATGTTGCTGCTTCTGTAATAAGAAAGAAACCCCATGGTTGTATCCCGTCCATATCACCTCGGAATTCTCACGCTTCTCCCCTTCAGCCTGCTCTAATATCCCTCCAGTCGTCTGGCTTTTGTCTTCACACGAGTATTGGTATAATAGTCATTAAATTAGCCGGCGACAAGCGCTTTGAGTTGGTTGATATAGGCGAGAGGCGGCCAGATGAGGAATACAACAGCAGGCCGCGGGAGGAAGGTATCGAGAGCTGTCGTCCCCATCATTGGTAGGGCTTTGTTTTGTTGCTGCAGTGTAGTGGGAAAATGGTGTTGGTACTTGCGTACAGCTGTGGCCGTTCAGGAAGAGATGATTGCGAAGTTCTTTTATAATTACGCGTATTTAAGAGGGCGGCTGTTATCTAGATAGACTTTCTATCTCTAATTCCTGTTTCCAGATGGACGTTCAAAGGGCTTCGCGATTAAACAAGTAAGTAATTTTTTTTTGGGGGGGGGGGCAGAGACATATTGTGTTTTTCACAGCGGTGACAGTGAACACTGTCTGGGTTGTGGCATTATGTCTGGGGGCCGTCTTCTGCCATGTTCAAAGTAGAAGATGGGTACATCAGGTTTTTTTTTATACACCTGCCGTTCTGCGCGTTGACGTAACCTGGAGAACCAATACGCAAGGAAAGGATGTCTGAATATCCGCGTAAAACACATGACTTCGAGTTTGGGGCAGTGTTGGAAATAAAACGTGCACTTTTACACATATTTCTTACTGCAATTTAATATGAAATTTTCCACAATTTGTTTATTGATTTAAAAGCGCTCCATGCACACTCTGAGTTTCTGGGCTTATGCGGCCCGCAGAACTTTTTGTGGGGCCAGTGACCAAAGGTCGCACTGTTGTACTATACAAAAAACGTATGTTAACAAACATCCACACTAACGAGCCTTCAGGTAAATTTAAGAACCAAATTGTGGATGCAGAATACGTAGTTCCGCTATTGGGTGTATACAGTGGCGGTCGTTCTTATCGTTTCGGAGTACTCACGTTGATTCAGCAATTTTGGGGACAGCGAATATCTCCATCTGTTGGACAAAGCAGAGACAGTTGTGTAATTGCTGTAATTTATGTGATGATGGTAGTAGCGCCGGCTTCTGAAAGGCTCCTTTATAAACAAAAACGGTCGATGAGATGAGACAAAGATACGCAGTGCCTATGTCGCCTTGCGTCCTTTACCCTCGCTGTCTCCGACTGGTAACCAAAAACATAGCCTTTCATGGCTGTATATTAGCCCTCCCGTTCCCACGGGATTGATTGAAACATTTTCGTGGTGAGATGAAATGGTGCATCTGAAACGATATGCACCGCTCTGCTTATAATCACAAGCTACGATAGTGTGTCAAATGAAAACCTTAAATATTGTAATATAATTGTGTGTTAATTTTTAAGGTTTTCAGTTGACTCTACCTCGTATGTTGGCGAGAAGCTGCCGGACCGTGGTCATTTCGCCAGTTGTGTATTTTCCCCTGTGACTGTACCGTACGGAACAGCGATCCGCACACTTGGAACTGGAGTGGCTTGTTTCATTTCACTAGCACAAGCCCTCCAATTCCATAGGCACTGGAGGCTATTTGTCCAGTGTTCGCATCTCGCTTCTATGTAGGACGGAGGTTTTGAATGCGTGTACTGTCATCTCTTCTTTCGTTATGTGCTCTCCAATCTGAGGATAGCATTAACTTGACCAACAAATAATAATAATAATAATAATAATAATGCAGTTCCATTATCTTTTATTTAGGCCTGCATGCAGACTAATACACGAGCAGAGCATCCGTACAAAAACAAACAAACGAGGGACGTTATCATAAGGCCAATGTATACGGTACATTTCGCTTAACCGAGTGGGGAACATTGGTCATTACTGTGCAAAGTACAGTGTCACCTCTGATAAGGTAGGCAGAGTAATAGATAAAAACAGCCGATCCCGGTGGCCATGCGGTCTAAGGCGTAGGTCTGCAGCCACTTGATACCTGAGATAGCGGGTTCGAATCCCGCTGGCGGCATAGATGTTCGTCTCATGTGTTTGTTGTGTGTTGTGTATGTAGCGGCCTGTGTGAGGGGCTTATCATTTGATCAGAGGAGCCCCTCCGTGTGTGTAATTGTGTTTGATTTAGAAACCTCAACAGTGAGACAGCCTAGGCCCGAGTTGGACTGTGGCGCCAACAAAGAAGTTAAAATATAACATCACTAAGCAAGGAAATGCACTGTTACAGCGGGAATAGTTCGAAATATTTTAATATCAAATAAAAGTAAAGATAAAGTTCACTGTAGAACGGGCCTGGGGGGGGGGGGGGGGAAAAAATAAAAAAAAAGTCCCCCAGCCCTAAATGGGGGGGGGGGGGAAAAGCCAACCCCCCGCCTTTTAACCCCGGGGGGAGAAAATTTGGTTTCCCACTTACCAACCGCCCAGGGGGGG
>Ga0131853_10005774_pt1 | contig 22385 bp, 15 predicted proteins | sample TergutLab28metaG_FD_92764 | JGI IMG/M metagenome (GOLD analysis project Ga0131853, IMG submission 92764) | Labiotermes labralis P1 segment gut microbial communities from Petit-Saut dam, French Guiana - Lab288 P1 (version 2) (version 2) | ecosystem: Host-associated > Arthropoda: Insects >... | reverse complement strand
CGAAGACACTATTAGACATCCCGAAAGAGGAGTTCGCAAAATGTTTCCAACAGTGGCAGAAACGTTGGGCGAAGTGTGTAGCTGCGGAAGGGAACTATGTTGAAGACAATTAGGGTTAAAACCACGTAAGCCTTATCTACTTCATGTACTGTGGACAGTTCGGATACTTTGTGAACAAACCTCGTATGTATGTCTTTATGTAAACTGACCTACATTTTTGTCCAATTTTCTACAAACATGGAGTTTCCCGACAGATTTTCTTGGAATCCCCCAGTGCCAAAGTTTATGGAAATCCGTCCATTGGGGGCCGCGCTGACACTTGCGGACAGACGGACGCATATAATGAAGATACAAGGCGCTTCTCACGATTATTTGAACGCCCTAAAAATAACGATCTAAGCAAAAACTCAAAAGTCATGTTTCCCTTATTCTTTCTTAATGGCCCTACGTTATAAGAAAACTTGCACTGCAGAGGAAAGAAACCCAAACATTTGCACAATTTTGTGTCACAAATGCATGTTCATTACATTACATTGTGAGCTGACCTGCGGGTTACCATACGAAAATGGCAATGCTGCTGGTCAAATTAACTCTTTCTACTATTACAAACACACCAAAAACGTGCCAAAATTGTGTATGAAATCCAGAAGTCTGATAAATTGGAATCCCAAAAGCGGTGATAAGGTGGGGACTATGCCAGAACGTAACATCTGTCTACCCTGTAGTGGGTAGTGGTATGCCACCTGGTTTAAAGTTAAGTGCCTCGGTACGTCTACCACCGAGTTTCAGCCTGTTTCTCGGAACAAACAAGGACAGTTTTTCTGAACGTCCTTTAGCCGAATAAACCGTTTATATGACGTTTTATTTTACCGAAAAAACGAGTGAATTTTTATATATTATTCAGACCAGCTTCGTCCTTTAAAGAGTTAACTGAGAAATACACTGGCAGTCTAAAGGCTACCATCCTGCAGTGATTAGCTGCTGAGTTCTAAGGAAAATGGTCCAGTTGTAGCTATTAAATGCAATTAGTTCACAGAGCTATTAAAACTGCCATTACAGTAATAACTAACTCTCATTCATTGAGTACACAAACAGCTGCAGTAGAATGTACTAGTTAGCTGCACAAACCGTTGACCAAACTACTAAGAAAATGTACTGCTAAATCAAACAGCCTTTAGATACACACTGCGTGCTGAATGCAATGAAAAGCAAACACCAACTTCACAAATGACCCTTTCTCTTCTCGAATCAATAATGTGGATGTGAATATATTCATATCTTAGGAGGCACAGCAAATACGACAGACCGACTTTAGTTGTGACACAGGGTGTACTTTTAAGTAAATTTTTCATAGTGTATTCAGAAACAACCCTCCGAACGCAGTAAAAAAACGATCAGCGAGTGTCTGGGGCTGAGATCGCTAGTCGCATGTCGGCGGGCATCTTGATTCCCTCGAGAGAACGTTTGGGTGTCAGAGAATTTAGAAAAAAAAATACGTCTATTAGAAATGATGATGGCGAGATTTTTAAAACAGGCCTATTAACAATTTTACCAGCGAGAATTTTAAATTAGGCCTCTAAATAATGGAGTCAGCGAGAATTTTAAAATAGGTCAATTAACAATGATGCCAGCGAGAATAAATTAGACCTATCTAAAATGATGTAAGAATTTTAAAAGTGGCCTATTAACAATGGCGCCTGTGATAATTACAAACGTACAATGACATGTCATCTTAACTGAATACAAGTATACATTGACATATCTATCATCTGAATTGAACACAATTATACACTGACATATATAATCATATGAACTGAATACACGTAATCACTGACATCATCCGCAGAAGACCCCATTATTTCTAAAAATAAGTCACAGTTACTAGTACAATGTACAGATAGATATTTTAAAGTTCTGAGTTGATTACCGTACTATGCCCATTTCAGGCGCATTATGTGGAGAAAATGTCCGTCTGTGACACAGAGTCAGCGACTAAACCGCCCGTCGGATTTCTATGAAATTCAGTACAGGTGTCCTGTACAAAAACTTGTTCAGCAAACTTCAATTTCGTGAAAAATTGGACAGAAAGAGCCACAATTTTTAAGGGTGTAAAGAAAATAGCAGTGTAAAAAATTCTGACAATATGAAAGAAAGAGAGCCTCGGCAAAGTCTGCGCCGTTTCAAATCTTGTTTACTTCAAAGCATACATTTACGCAGTGACAACATAAGATGCGATTTTAAATTTCGGAGCCCAGTTTTTGGTCAAAACATAATTTGTTCCAAACTGGTGAAACACATTCCACCTCTTAAGTCTTATCAGCAAAATTTACGGTTAAGACATGACGTGTGAGTGTGTGTGTGAGTGAGTGAGTGTCTACATACTCATAACTCTCCAAGGCACCATCCACCGCAAGATTTCGTCAAAATCCAATAACACAAATGATCCCAAACAGTTTCTTCTGTTTCTGCTAACAGCCCATAAAGCCTAAATGGGTTAAATCCCTGTAGCTTTCTTACTTCGTCCTCGTGTTTAACGACGTCCATTCGAGACAATTCAACACCGAAAGTTGAACCGACAATCGACCACCACGGGTCAGATCGCTGTTAAACAAATAAATCCTTAATAGAGCTCAAACAGGGAAGGAAAAAAGCAGTACATATCGACTACATATCTGTCACACATATTGCATGGTTCTGAGGAACAAGCATACGTTGGTCAGAATACACAGTGCGGGTGAGTGATCAGATGGATCGCCAGTCAGTACAGCATTGAGTTAACCCAAAGCTAATTAGAAGGGAAGATGGGAAAGTAATGAGTGACTCCGCCACATGCTACACACCCGGCACAGCCTGTGTCCCGTTACGGGGAACACTGCAGTATTACAGATCACTTGGTCCTCTGTAGCTGTCTCACTTTAGGAAGTCACCATTCTGTCCCTAACCTCGAGCATATGCAAACAATAGCAACGTAGCTACATAGAGGCGACTACATTCTGGGATGTGGCACCGTAAATTGTGGTAACAGATAACTTCCTATACCAGACTACACGGCGCAACACTACAGAAGACAAACCCCCTACGAGCGGGGAGGGAACTGGCATGCAACACTTGGAAATATCAACCTGAATGCATGTGTGAACATTACACGCATACGTCAGAAATTGAGGACAGTTCCACTCCTGCCTGCACGAGTCTTCCTTCACTTCACTTTCAAGACACCTGAATATGGAAAGGCAGTTCAATACGCAAACACGTAACCCTTTAATTCTGGGGTTATGAACCTACGGACTGCGACCCAAAAATGGGTCGGCATGCCTTTTAGTGTGTATTCACAAGGCCCTCGTAAACGAACTGAAACAGCCGCTTACACAAGAGTATTTTTGCAGGCTGTGTGAGGAACTGCAAAGTGCTCATTCGACAGCCGTTTTGAGAGACTATGAAAAGCGTAAGGCACGTGCGTGCTATCAAGCAATAAGAGATATCGAAAAAGAATTTGTTTTGTCGCCCACTGAGTACCACTAAGATAAGGGACGACTTTTGACTTGTTAGGCGCGTTCGCATAGTAGAGAAAAGCGCCTATTAGTTTCGTCATGCCCGTCTGTCCGTCGGTTGCAAAGCGGCCCACGCCGGACGGATTTCCCTGAAATTTGATACTGGGGACATTCATGAAAATCTGCCCAAACAATCCACTATTGTTTAAATCGGACACTTTACATTAACAAAAGAGCAAGTTTTATTGTCGCTGCCGATATTAAATCACCATACAATCGCTGCTTTGCAGTGATAATGGTATCAGACATGATAGCAGAAGAGGCATAAACATTACGCGAACGCACCACGATGTTATGTGAAACATGTTTGTTTGAAAAATAAATCCCGGCTAAAAGTTTTCGAATTCCAAGCGGATATTAAAACTAACCTACCGTTCACGTATACTGCATTTGCCGAAATCAGTAAGTTCAATACTTAAATGTGAGACAGTTATCACAGAGTGACTAGTTTAACAGAGAAGACGACAGCTTTCATAGGAGAGATGAAATTACGGAAATGGAAAACGGGCAGTAAAGAACTTCTGCTTTAAGACTTAAAGACGAAAATAAGACGAAAAAGAAAGAGTGATGGGGTGGGGAGTAGCAGAAGACACTACATTTATTCAAGGAAAGAGAAAATGTAGCCGCTCAGATGTTTCCCGGACAGTGTCCGAGCGTTCTTCTGACAAGGGTAAGTGGGATGGAAGTACTGTACAAGCATTGGGAATTGAAGTAGGTTAAGGTGACAGGAATAAGACTGCTTGTAGTAAGCTGCATACGAAAGAAGCTGAGTAGTTGCTGTTCATCTAAATTATACACACACAAATTCAATACGTTCTTCACAAAGAACACAGTCTGAATTACAGAGATCAGACACTGAAAAATCAATACAGGAAAATAAAGGCTATTTATTAGGAAAAACATATAAATATACTTTACGGGAAAAATTCAAGTTTTTGTAGACATTAAACAGTGCTGCCACAAGGTGACCACCGACCTTAGGGAGTTCGAGTTGGCAGTGTCGATCAGACAACACACGGAAAAGAGAGCACCGGGACCTGACCAACAACGGCTACAATTACATATATGTTAACGACTTTAATATATATATGCCTCATACTATATACAAACACACACACACACTTTACATGTCAATCACGAATCACGCCTCGCACAGGGACCTAGTCACTTCGACAATGCGGCAAGTTCTCGACCAGCGGCTCTACTAAGAACTGTAACAGAAATTGAGCCTCGATACTTGCAAAGGAGAGTGGGAAATCACTGATTATTCCAGTACTGAGCTCTCCATATCAATATATGATGGTACGACGGTCTGATGGTATTCGGCCGAAACATGTCGTACCTTTGCGACTGGTATAGTAGCAGTTGGGCTGCGTAAACCAGAACCTCATTACAGCATATAATATTGCACAGAACGGGGTGCCTTCCATGAAAGCCATGAAAGGTAAGGCAGTTTATGCAATTCCGAAAAGACAAGTATCCTGCAGATTAAAACAGAGACTGTTATACGAATTCGAGATTTCAAAATACAGTTGAGTTGTAATAGGCGTATTGTGTAGATCACGAAACCAAAATATCGAAAGTGACAATAAATGAAGTAGACCCAATAAATCACTCAGAACACTTGTACTTTAATCATTTGAAATCTCATGTTCATTTAAATCACACAAAAAAACTTACCTTCAGGATGGAAAGAGATCGTTTCGAAGCGTCGGTAATCTTCTGCCCGATATGCAACGTTACACCCTATAAACTTCAGATAATGTCATCATCACAACAGCTTCAAATCTCACTACATAACAATTCATAGTGTTTATCGTTGCGCCGTGCATTTTGAAATGTACGCAGTTCACTCACCAACAAATGCACTAGTTATTAAGTTCGTTAAAAGTTTTAAATTTACATTAAAATACACAATAATATCGCCCCTACATGTTACGGTCTTTAATGACCGTCATCAGGGAGCTTTATCTGTACCTAACTAAAGTTACATTTATGTTAAAACACTCGGTAAAATTACGTCGTTATATATATTTGGTGATGTGGCAGCATGTATACGCTCCCACAGTCATTACAACCTTATTGTACTAGCGACACACTTGTTTCTCCCCAGTCACTTTAGCAGCCACCTGCACCTAGTTCAGTTATCCTGAAGATGGTGATAGCACGTTCCTCCGAAGAGCCTCAAGAAACTTACCAGCCTACACTACGCAAGAAACAAGAGGACTATCATGTAAATAAATGCATCGAGTTCTCCAAGTCTAGACTTGGAGAACAATTCCCCATCATTTAATTAGAGAAGTTTCAAATCACACTTAATGAATATGTGTCATTACGAGGAAAATGGCAGCGTAAATATTTATTACGATGATGACAACCCATAAAATTATTATCCTGTGGCAATGATATATTCACTCAATACGCCTCTGCAAACGAAGTGGCTCTCTTCACGATCCAAGCGTTCATGATTCATAATTTACGAATCGTGCAAAGTGCTAATGCGGGTCGCCATTTTTAAGTTCGGCCCGCCTCTCCGTACAGGAACGTATGTTACATGCAGACTGCACTTACATTAACATCAGTCTGACTACGAACGTAATGGGCTGCATTAATGAGTGTTCAGACACTCGTGCAACAGACAGAATTACAGGAAATCATACGCAGAAACGTAATAATCCACAAATACAACGATCATCTGTAAACTGTATCCGTCACGAAAGTGTGGGAGTCTCTCACAGAAAAAAAAACATGGTATAATTTTTCTATATCACTAATTACAAATTATTAATTATGGCCAAGCCAGGTGGCAGTGCGGTCTAAGTCGTTGGTCTGCGACCGCTCGCTTGTTGGGATTGCGGGTTCTAATCCCCCCGTGGGCATGGATGTTTGTCCCTTGTGAATGTGTGTTGTCGGGTAGAGGTCTCTGCGTCGGGACGATCAGTGGTCCAGAGGATTCGTACCGAGTGTGTGTGTGTGATTGAGAATGATCAAGTGCAACAATAACCCTCTACACCTACAATGGGTAGCCAGAATAGGTCAGACTAAGAAAGAAATGAATTGTTAATTATTAAATATTCATTATTAAAATTAAGATATGTAGGGATAAATTAAATAAAAATTCAGGAAGTGATCAAAGAGTAGAACAAATTACGAGTAGTGAAGATAAAGCATAGGGGAAAAAATAATAACATTAAAGAAACGTTACTTCAGCACTCATAATGCAAACCCAGACACGGCAAAAATGTGCGATCATTCACTATTGAAATGCTGTATGTTCTATGTATTTATCATTCCTAACGTATGAAGCAAAAAATAAAGTGAGAATTTAATCTTCTGTTGGAAAAAGTAGGCTATCTCGTAAGGGCCTGACGTCACGCACACGGCCATTCCTGTGACACTAACCATCACTCAACCACTGAAGGCATTCACTGAATTTTATGGAACCCGAAGGCTCATTTCGTGTTCACAACGGTCCATAGTCAGTTGCTATTCTGAGCAACAGAAACCCAGTTCACAGTCTTAATTACAGCCTAAAGATCATCCATCTACGTTTAGGTCTTCCAAGTGATCTCTCTTCTTTACTCTGTGCAACTAAAATTTAATAATTTTAGCTCCCTTATGCGTGCTACATGTCCCATTCCTTTCACGGCCCTTGGTTTGGCTGCCGTTCCTAAGTTGGTCACAGCACAAATTCCAAAGCTCCGCGTGTCGTTTTCTCTAGTCTCCTCTTACCCCCCCACGTCAAGGTCAATACGTTCTCTTTGGCACATACAATTTACGTTATTCCGTTACGTACATGAAATAAATTTCACACATATATAAACCAAATAAAAGTATAGCTTTGTATGGCTCAATAATCAGGGTGTTCTGGCTGAAATCAGGAAAAAAACATTCGGACGCGAACTATATTAACCCTTTAAACGCCGAGTTAAATCCCTTCCGCCATTTGCTGGCATTATTAGGAGCTCACCATATTCTCCACGTTAGCAGAATAAGGGTTAAGTCCTCACGCAGCTCTTCCCGTTTCACTGAACCCAAATACCAAAGACCAAAGAAATATTCGAATGTAAAGGACACGAGAACGCTGCTTAGTTTATAAATGTATTATTTTTCCTTTCAGAAAATACGTCAGATGTGCTCTTCCATACCAACGTCGGCTACATTTACTTTCTCTGTTTGACGACTTGACTAATGCCGAACTAATATAATTTTGGTTCCATTGACCTCATACCTGGTTTGACAACCAACGCCAAAAAGTTGTAGATAAGTGGCAGTAGTCTATACTGCAGGGTCTCAACCAAACTAAAGCACAAAATCTGACCCACGAGAAAGGTGAAACTATTAGACACGTCAAAGCAGTCTTCGTAAGTACAAAGTAGGATTATAGCTAACCCCACGCAGTGTGATATCTCTACTCGTAGTTCACTCACTGTCGGTTTGATCCTCCAGAAGGTGTGGTGTCAGTACTGTTCGGCGGTTTGAAATTACTGGGATAAGTGACTGGTAACCACGAATGAGGGTACCAATCACTAGAATCAACAGTAGCTTTAGACCTACTTCTATAACGAACGTGTCAACGGGATGTAATCAGATTCTACAAATGGAAAATTTCAGTTTATATATATATATATATATATATATATATATATATTTGTGGGAGCTATCCCGTTGTGTTGTAGTACAAACTAAAATATCGTTCGGTCAAAACACAACAATATATTCAACAATGTAAAGTTGCTACATGTTTCGGTTACAAGTAACCATCATCAGGCAGACGTTTCACTACATGGACATGACATGTCACGCCCGTATACCGAAATGTCTGCCTGATGATGGTCCCTGGTAACCGCAACATGTTGCGACTTTACATTATTGAATATATTGTTGTGTTTTGACTGAACGATATTTTAGTTTGGAAAATTTCAGGTACCCACTATACTGAAGATGAAAATTACGGACTTCTGGATTGTGACCCCCACATAGCTTGCTCAAGATCCTACTTTTAAGACGAAGAGCACGTGGTACAGATAACAATTCACCGATACGTCAGTACCTCTTCATCAAACACGCATCACACCCCATATGGCCATAACTTCCGATCCTACAAATAATGACTAACAGTGAAAGACGACCTTCACTTTAACGTCATCTACACTACTTTCTACTTCGGGAGAAACTCTACTTAGGTAAGCTTTACATCTTCGGATTTCTCAACTGACCACACTGTAGCAGTTGCTTATAGCCAGCACACACACCTACCGTAAAACCAAAGACCTCTAAAGGTATTAAATATCCAGAGGGGAAAGCTGAGGGCGGAAGACAAGTTTCAGCACACACGTGTATTTATAATGGTTACAGTTTCACGTTACTTGTGCTCTTTAAGTTATTAATGGTGGCATCTTTATACATGAAGTTTTACAGAGTGCTTCGTCTGTAAAGACTGGCCAGTATTTTGTGCTCCAAAAATCTCTTATGAAGTTACGTTATCTACTTTGCATTTCTTCTGAAAGAACAAACACAAACGAGAACGAAGCCTGGGGAGTTTACAAAGCCACAGCTAGATGGCAGATATTTCTCTTTTATAAGTTTAGCAAGATGAAGGATATCTATAACCACTTCAAAGCTCCGGTATCTTTTAACGTACTAATTGAGGAATGACATTAACCTCAATTTAACGTAGCACGACCTTGTTTTACAACCACTTTTGAGTTAATACAATACAGACCATCAACTCAGAAAAGTTCATGGCATTAATTATGCGAAAAAAAGGGAGGAACAGAACTAAATGTGCTGCCTCGTACTTGGTATGTTCAGGAACAGGACCATATGTGCTGCCTCCTATTTGGTGTGTTCAGGAACAAGACCATATGTGCTGCCTCCTGTTTGGTGTGTTCAGGAACGGAACTAAATGTGCCGCCTCGTACCTGGCGTGTTCAGGAACGGAACTAAATGTGCCGCCTCGTACCTGGCGTGTTCAGGAACGGAACTAAATGTGCCGCCTCGTACTTGATGTATTCAGGAACAGAACTGAATGTGCTACCTTGTACTTGGTGTGTTCAGGAACAGAACTGAATGTGCTGCCTCATATTTGGTGTGTTCAAGAACAGACCTAAATGTGCTGCCTCGTACTTGGTGTGTTCAGGAACAGAACTAAATGTGCTGCCTCGTACTTGGTGTGTTCAGGAACAGAACTAAAAGTGCTGCCTTGTACTTGGTGTGTTCAGGTACCGAACCTCGACGGTTGTAATAAAAGACAGTGGCGGCTTTCGTAATGAGGTTCATCCAGTGAACAAAGGATGGTTCTACAGTGTCACACATCACTGTGATAAAAATATTTAAAACAAGATGCCTCAGTGGTGATCAGTTACACTTTCCCTGTGAACATAAGCACAAATGTCAACTGTTTCTAATAGAGACGTGTTCGTTACTGTTCAGTTCGGAATCAGCCATATTCTCGTGCCCGAAACGAAAATCCGAAATTAAAAGTAAGAGGCCTAGTTTGTGTCTCACTCTTAAGGAAACACGGATTACGGTTTTTGAACGAGTTCATTTCACATCGTGTTCGGAATTAAGATACAACAACAGTTAACAAGATACTATCATTGTGCAGTGAAGGCTTCTGACTGAATACTGTTACAGGTTAAAGGCATGTGAGAACGAAACCCTCAACCGAAAAGCTGAACTTCGGTACACGTACTGGTCACATCATACTGTTCAGAAGATTAAACAAAAAACATACAATGGGCGGAACAAGCAACATACACCGGAAACATGAGTGATTACTGTGTGGTTAACACACAGAGAATGGACTATTTGCAAAGACTAAACATACATGGAGAGATAACAATGAACTGGTAAAAGAAATCGCGTAAGAGCAAGTGAACCAGACTTGTTTGGGTCAGGACAGGAGGCCAAAAGGGGGCTCTTTTGACCACTGTGTTGCCACCTTCGTGTTCTAGGAAATGTGTGGAAACTCTTGAACAACCTCAACGAGTTGACAGTTCTTTTAGAAGGATTTTACTTACACAGTTTACGTGTTACATAGGCTCCTGTATCCAAAGACATTGCCGCGCCTCTAAGCATAATGAAGAAGGATTCTGCCCCATGGATTTATTCCTTTGCTGATCAGTAGTTAGGCAGAGAACAGAGCGCAACCACCTCGCTGTCACAGAAATACACTATCAGTTGTGTACACGCAAATGAATCTTCAGTTACACACACGCCGTAAATTCGTAGTCAGTTGTGTAAACACTGAAAAATTTGCTAGTAGAACTGCAGCAGTTGTCTGATGCGAACTTATCAATTATGATTTTCTAATAAAATATTCCATATTTGTGCAATTACGCTTCTAATACAGTAACGTAAGAAAATTAATTCGTTGTCACATCATTCATGAACACAAAACTATTTGACAATGTACAGCATGCTAGAATTTCGACTTCACCAACTGGTAATTCCATACGGATACAACATGCAGTGAATCCCCAATCCGTACAATTAAAAAACCGGTTTTCTTTTTCTAACCGATGCTTCTTAAGTCTACTTTCCGCTTGCGACAGAGAAAAAATCGCGAACAGACACGTCGATGTAACCAAAGGAGCAGATACTAAACAACGTAGAGAAATTTCATATTCATTCAATGACGGGAAAAGAAAAGTTTCGTTCTACACTTTTAAACTTCCGTATAGCGAATTCAAACAACCAGTGGTTCATCTGAAGGAGAAATAGAAGGGCTCAAATTAAAAGCCAGCTTAAACTGAACCACAAACATCTGAGTGATACAGTATCTCACACGACTCTCACTTTCCTCGCAGCATACAATTTGTTCCCATTAAGTGAAACACTGAACAGTTTAATTAAGCATAAGTAAATAATTAATGTTACAGATTAGACGTCATGAAGTGACTATGTGAAATTTCGCTATGATTAGTGACCCATTCTTTTTTGCACCATCCAGCCATCAATTAGGTTTAATTATTCGCTGAGGGAGAGGACGCAAAGACCGAGGTACTGCACACTAAAATAGCAACACGACACACTTTTCTTTGCTGCAGAACGAGGCCTTCTGTAATACAGGCATCTAATGTTCTCTGAGTAACCCGCAGTAGGTTAAAGAACCAGTTAACATACATATTGGCTTGCTTCAGTATTTTCTGTCCATTTCGTCTCCACGATTCTAAGTCGTCTAATGTTCCAAGAATATCAGATATTGTCATCAGTAGAGTAGGAAAGAAAGAAAAGTGCACAGACGCGCCATTACAAGTTCAGATAAGTATCAGAACAACGTCTCACAGGACCTGCTGTAGGCTCTTCGTTGCACAAGTTCTGGCCTTGAACTGCTGTGCTATAAGCAATTATAACAAATTTAGGCGAGGTTCAAGGCTATTAGGGCTAAACCACATTGTGCTAAACCACATTCTACAGTATTCCTTAAAGTTAATAAACTGGAAGTGACGTCATGTAGGATCACGAAGCAAGCTGCCTTTACTTCCATGTCTTGCTGTGGATTGTACTTGTGTGTATGTGAGTCTGTGTACGGCAGGTTAAAACGAGCGAAATTTGTTCCGCTACCGCAAGGTATCGTTACAATATATGATGTACATATGTGAGTCATAACGAGTACAGAAACTCTACACATTCAGTTGCGGTAAACTGACAAGCGAGCTCGCAAGTTCCCTATCGCAACTCTGAAAATATTACTGGCCGACGATGGAGTGTAAATTAAATTCATATCGCCTTTTTGTTAAGATACCACAAAGTGCATATCCTCTGCAATAAACATCAGTTGAAAAAAAAGTTCACTGAACGGCAGATTAGTTCTTTTGGTCGAGCCTGATTTGCATTCGAATCTCGGACGGGAGTTCAACCCCACAATTTGCTTTCTCAACATCTGTACATTCCTTGAAGTCTTTACACCAGAACGCTGGTGCAGCTACGTCAAGAAAGCCAGAATAAGGAAAAAGGTGCTTTCATGAGAACGCTTTCAGTGTTGCCAAATCTGTTCGTCGGTATACTGCATAGAATAAATTTCAATTATTCATCATCTGACACGTTCCTTAGTTTATTAGGCAGAGTAACTAAAAAAAAAACTCGAAAATATGAAATCACGAAGCCAAAGTCAGTGCAAGCTGATAGTCACAATTTTGGGTAGAAGGCCAGCCGGCAGTGATCACTGCAAACCATTTGTTATTGTCAAGCAGATGGTTTTAGATGGGATCACTAAACGGAAGGATCACCAGTCAGGCGTGAAACAGACTTCCAAACTTGATAGCGTGCGTATTCAGCGGAATGCCGTTTTAATATATGACACTGAATCAATATGTAGCTGTAGCAACATGTGGGAACTTTTATTCTGAGCCTTACTGCTATAGGAGGAGCTACAGAACACCTGCAACTATAAGTTGCCTTTGTAACAGTATAATACGCTAAAGTAGGCGGGAAAGCTACGAACTATACGTACTAAAAATGAGATGTATAGCGACAATTTCAAAACAATATCAACAAACTCTACACAACATGTCAGTTTTTTTTGGCGTACAAGGGCCAAATCATTCAACCATTGACTGTTATACATTAATCGCATTCCGCTTGTTTAGCACAGACTACGATTAGCTATTTGATGTTAGTGTGACCGTGCATCACTGATACAATAAAATAAACAGCCAATTTGATGCAACATTAATAATTTTATTATTAATAATTTCAATCAGCTCGACATGTTTCGGGCGATAATTTCGCCCATCCTCAGGAGCACTAGACTGTGTTTACAGCTTGTGATATAAAGCACCGACGATGCTGCCTGCTGGTAACCACCCGGCAGCATCGTCGGTGCATCGTACCACAAGCTGTAAACACAGTCTAGTGCTCCCGAGGATGGGCGAAATTATCGCCCGAAACATGTTGAGCTGATTGAAATTATTAATAAACCGTTATTGTTGCATCTACTTCGTTGTTTATTTTATTGCACGATTAGCTATATTTGACGAAGTTTGTAACAGTTTCTTCCTGAAAATTCTACAGGCTCTATGTTACAATTTGACACCAATTCATACACAAATAAAAGGCGAAGGAAGATAATTTGTGAACAGAAATTTATGACTATGGCCGTTGTTATACACTTTAATGTGAATTTTAAGTACCTAGGCTTGGCTTGACAACGACTCCAAAAACGGGAACAAACCGTATGGAGTAAAATTCAAGCGTGCTACCTAGCGCACTGACTAAGTGCCTCATTTGCAAATGGTGATTATAAGAACTCGCACTTCTGTCGGCAGCGTTTATGTTAAATCTTTCTTTCTGTTGCTTTAAACTGCCGGCAAAACCTCAGAGAAGATGGATGCAACCGTATAAACATGTGACGATATTCAGAAGTAATCGGAAAAATAACAGTCACTTCATTACTGAATGGAAATGTCAGTTCCACAGAGCCTGGCAACTCCACAGTATAACAGACACAAAGAACTCTAAAATTTTCTACTAAAGTTATGAATACAAGACACCGGCAATCAACTTGCTCTTTTCAATCCCTTCACCACGACCTAACCGTTGGTTGGAGAACTCACGAAACATGGATATACATTTATGTAAATTATTTCCGGCTTCAGTCGTCTCTACGTGCCTATTTTGAAGCAGTCTAGATAATACTTGGACAACTGACTTCAAAATCCACAGCCAATCGACACAGAGGTTTCAGAATATTTGTATTCGACCTGAAGATGAAAGCGGAGCAAGCTCCCGAAACACTGTCTTTTAACACAAACGAGACGACAAAAAAAATTCTTATAATAAAACCAACCAGATGCACTAATTTCTCAAATTTATTTTTGGAATAGAACTCTACATGTTTCGGACAGTTTCTCTGGCCATCATCAGGAGTCTAGTACTGTACACACAGCAATAGGTATATGTCATACAGGTTATGCTGACTGCTGGCTAGCGGGATCAGGATGGAACATCTGTCCGAAACATGTAGAGTTCTATTCCAAAAATAAATTTGAGAAATTAGTGCATCTCGTTGGTTTTGTTATAAGAATATATCACGATGCACGGTCCTCTGAATGTCAAAAACGATAAAAAATGTCGAACAAGTGCGCCATATTGTGTGGCTTCGTTTAGCAAAGCGACGATAATACAAATTATCTTTCACAGAAAATACGTGTACATGTTCAAGACAATGTGACTGTGACATATCGGCCATGCGATACGCTACCATGTTCTTGGGGTAAGGCACAATCAAGCAGAGAAGCGAAATAAGTTTAATTCTTATCATTACTTCACCAAGAAATTATGCTAATTACTTCGCAGCCATGTTCCGTCCACGAGTTCACGGGTTCTATTTTGTAACAGACGTTACGGTTACTGAGAAGAATTCAGAAATACTCTTGGGGGTCACAGAAGAGAAAACAAAGTATAAAACTATACGTCTGCAAATATACTGGTATGTTGGTTGGAAATACTGCCAACATCGTCAGCAAAATTTCTCTCACTTACTTATTACTTACTCCATGCATTAGAGTCCTTCTTGAGAAGCTAACCAGTTCTCAGCTACTCAAGAAATTCCCCCATTTTATGGAACCCGAACGTTCAATAACGCCTTTACAAGTGCCCGCCAACTGTCCCTGCCCTAAGCCAGACCAATCAAGTCCATGCCCCCATCCCACTTCCATAACATCTATTTTAATATTAACCCCCGATCTACGGCTGGGTCTTCCAGGTGGTCTTTTTTCCTCAGGTTTCCCCACCAAATCCCTGAATAAACCTCTCCTATCCCTCATACGTGCTACATTCCCCGCCCACCTTATTCTACTCGAAGCAAAATTTCCCTACCCGCACAAACTGGGAAAGAAAAACCAGTCAGCTGAAATGAAGGGAAAGAAGGCGAAGGCCACTCCCCTTAAAACGCGACATTATTCGTTCTTCTTAATGACTAATTCTTCCAATCCTTGGACACAATCGAGGCACATCAATAGCAACGAGTATTTCAGAAGATCAGGATTTACGTTCAGAATGAAGAAATCTCTTGAAAGGGACGGAAGCGCCATAACTCTTTAAGTATTACAGATACGTAAAAATTAGGCCTATCCGTTCGCTTCTTTACTTCGTGCTCATCCAGGCAAAAAGCATTCTGACCCGACGACTGCGCACACAAATCAGGCAGTACAAATTCAACAGGAAGCCAGGAGGAAAGCTACAAACGCCTCCGACACCTCATCCTGTTTTAGTCCCAAAAAGCGTCTATTAATTTCGTCTAGTCCGTCCAGCCGTCTTTCCGACGGTGTGTATCAGCGCGGTGGATTTCCTTGAAATTTTGCATTGGGGACTTTGCGAAAATGTGTCGATAAATTCCAAATTTGGTTAAAACCGGAGAACAATATAGGGCTTCACATGAAGATGTAAGTAAGTTTTGAAGGTTGTTTGACCGTGCATCTTCCACACGAAATAATGTGAAATGCCAACTTGATACAACTAGGTCATTTTATTGATGTATTCTTAGCTCGACATGTTTCGGGTTAATACGCCCATCATCAGGAGCATTAGATGTTGAGTTGCAGCATACTGTTTTCTGCACCGAGTTTTTGGATGGGTGGTGGTCTTGAGAGCAGCTGCGTGGGTCGTGTGTACGGTGCGGATGGTGCCGTCCGAGTCGCACGGCACCATCCGCACCGTACACACGACCCACGCAGCTGCTCTCAAGACCACCACCCATCCAAAAACTCGGTGCAGAAAACAGTATGCTGCAACTCAACATCTAATGCTCCTGACGATGGGCGTATGAACCCGAAACATGTCGAGCTAAGAATACATCAATAAAATGATCTTGTTGCATCAAGTTGGCATTTAACATTATTTCGTAAGTACGTTTTATTGTGGCCGGCGACGTTAAATCGCCAAACAGCACTCTCTTAAGACTGAAATAAAATCAGGCTGTTAGGACAGTCGGGGGGCCATAATAATTAAACGAACGCGCCACAATGTTACGATGTACGTACCATACAGTCTATCTTATTCGTGTTTCGAATCAGAGAAGAAGCTTACTAAATACACCGACAAGCAATAACATACCTCCGAGCAAAAGTTTTACCTGTTCCCAGTACAGCAATGGGACGGTTAACATTTTACGTAAAATAGTGCCCTTTATTAATGTAGGTCAAATAAGGCCAGGACAAAGGCTACGCACATACTCGTACATATGCAAACACATGTCTGTGTAGAAGGGAGACGAGTAAACAAAACAACACGAAGGCTGCTAGGACAAAAGCATCCATCGGTATATGTTATCTGTTGAAGGGGGTGGGCAATTGTTTAGTGGTCTGACGTGGACGGAGGTCATTTGAGGTTTTTCATTTCTTATGGACACTGCCACAGCCTACCGTCCTAACACACGCACACATTTTCATACTAGGAGATAATACTAACATAGGGAGAAATTTTTGAAGCAACTCTGCATTACTACTTCGTATTTATCTGCCACAGTCACATCATTTATGAATTTTAACCTTAGTGCGATTCTGAAAAACGCAAATGAATAAAGAAAGAAAGAAAGAACACTCACACAAACACACAAGGTTAAGTGGCAAGTGAAAATCTTGGCAGCATGGACTAGAAGCCGAGCCACATGTTCTAATTAAATACGATACATTCTAGAGAAGAAGACACTTTTCTTCTGCAAACTGGTCTCAAATTTAAGGAAGAAACCAGTAAAATGCTAAGTTTGGAGAATAGCTTGACACTTCGGGAGGAAGATCAGAAATACCTGGAAAGTTTTGAAATGTGGTGCTGGAGAAAAATGGAAATCAGTTAAGTGCAGCAAAGGAGAATAACGCAATAAAAAGAATGAAGGGAACCTGACTGATCCCTTCTTGCGTATGAACTGCCTTCCAAGGCACGTTATTGAAGGAAAGACGGAAGGGACAGGAAGATGATGAGGAAGACGCAGGCAGCTACTGGATGACCTTAAGGAAAGAAGTGGATACTGGAAATTGAACGTGGAAGCGCTAGCTCGCAATGTCTGGTGGATTCGCTTCGGAAGAACAGGTTATTGACTTGTCGCAAGACACACTACGAAATGAATGACGCACCGATTTTAATAATCGCATATAAATTTGTTAGATTAAGTAACGAACAGATAACACCAAACGCATATGTTTAATCGGTAAGAACCGGTAATGTTACAACTCCAAAACCCACAGCCGCGAGAAAATAAAATATCGCCCACTTAAAGTTGTCTCTCACCCTTCAAAACTGGTGACGTACGCTGCGAATAGTATGCGACGTTTTCCCACAGGTCATGTACATTTTTTTTTTTTGATATGGAGTCGCCAAAATCTCTCTCTTTGAAAATAATAACTACACACTGGCATTGCAAGATCTGAAGTGTGTCCAAAGCGGCGAAATTCGCTTCGGAAATGCATCAGATATAGAAAGAGCACAATTTACCGCGGCAGTGCACACCAAAATTCTGTTTCTGGCAAGTTAGAATCGCCTAATGTCACCAAGAAGGCCATTACGTTTACTGCCATTACTCTGGAGATCGCAAAATGCTCACAAACTTCATTCACACGGACGCAACGTCGCTGTCTGAGCACCTTTCCTACTCGTGTGAACTCCCGTAAGTGCTGCTCCGTTTCGCCCTACTTTACACTCGTCTGCACTCCATGTTGCACGCAACCTTCTCCTTTTGCTTTTATATGACGACTATATAAATTACATTACAGGAACTGAAGATGGGGTCTTTAAAACACGATGCCGGTAAGAGTAGCAAGACAGCGGACCGGCTGGAGCAAAGCACTAACGTTTTGTGCGGTCCACTGCATGCGAATAACGCATATGCCTACTCTCGCACGGCTGGAACAAATTTACCGTTCACGGCATAAACATAACTTTTGCATACCATTACGTAACATTACAGAAAATAGCTCTAATTATGACTCGCGTTCACCGTCACCTTACATGTCTTTTGTCACTGGCTGCCATCAGCATCAGCCAACCAAATTACGCAGAGATTTACATGATTAAACTGAAATACGTTAAATTAAAACATCAGAAGTTAAGATCGAGTTACATATTCGCAAAAGCTGCTCTGACTATTAGAGAAGAAGCTGTAGCGAGCACTATGACAAATTGGAAGTCATCTACGTCATAATCCTGAAATTACTCTCGGATTTCCGGCCGCAGAAGGACAACTGCGTTCCGTTCCTTTAGGAACCACTATTCTTGTAGCCAGCATTCGCCTCTAGATCCTGGGCGCCAGGACGCCATGGCGACTAAGTCTTGTACGGAGGAGCCTAATGTTTTTTGGTTTCTCAGTAAGAAACTTGCTTGAAGTCATTATTCTGGCGCACGGAATTTTGAGGTTGTTCCTAAATTTCCGAAAAATGTGTCAATCCCTGCACTAGACTGTAGCATTCTGGGTTTTGGCATCGTGTTCTTTAGTAGGTTAGAATGTTTCGCAGAATCCTGCTGCCTCCATCTTCAGGGTACAACCGCCTCGAACAAAACACACCAGTAGTAAAACCGAACAAAAAATTCTTTCACTTGCTGCTCTTCTTTCAAGAACTTCTCATATTTTTGCCTGGATTCCGAAGTTCGTCAAAAATTCTTATAAACATATGACGGTTGTGAAAACTACACGCACAGAATGACCCGATCCCATTCTCAGTACAACAACAACAACAACAACAACAACAACAACAACAACAACAACAACAACTACTACTACTACTACTACTACTAATACTACTGCTGCCAATACCACCACTACTACCACAACTACTACAACCGCCAATAACACCACCATCACCACCGCCGCCGCCGCCGCCGCCGCCGCCACCGCCGCTGCTGCTCAAAATAGGAGGACGGTTTAAGCTGTATAACCCCAATTTGGAACGCCTCGTCTGTGTACGCGCTTCAGTACGTTCATTTTTAATCGGGCGACAGAAAGCTGACTTTTGAAATTAAATCATCTGCAGACGAGGTTTGCTTGATGGTTATATTTTACAAGGTGCGCAATTCTGAAAGGAGGTACACACACACACACACACACACACACACACACAGACATACTCGTAAATTTATACAGTATTTACTTTGCATACAAGGACAAGGTTATGATAAGGAAAAGCACGGCTTCACGTGACACCCATTGTTTCTGCGAATCGCAACACAAACAAAAGTTGGCGTTCAATATAGAATCTCAAGGCTTACACATGTGTGTGTTTCTGAGGGTTTGTGTAACAAGACTGGAATTGAATACTTATCTTTACACGGAATTTGGCGATCCCATTTAGTCACCCGAATTGATAGTTCTTAAATTCCTGTCTACTACTGTCTTCACGCAACGGATGTGCAAAGTTTTGAGGTGAAAACAAAACACGATACATATAGGATTCTCGCAGTGTGAGAGAACTTCGAAATCATGTAATTTTTCGTGACTAATCTGCATATAATCGGAACACAGGATTGAACTAAGGCGCAAAATGTGCACTTGCCGAATGAACTACATAGCAACGGAGGAACAAGAAAATACTACCAGCGAATGCAAAGTTTCGGTTTCCTAAATAATGTACGACATAAGCTACAGGTCAACACATACTTCCATAATCGCAGTAGGCAATGTTGGCAAAACCTGGATAACAATGCTGTTTTGCTGATGAAGCTCATTACTGACACCGGCAACACATATCTTTACATTATCCATAGGATGTGGTATTTTACAAGGTCGGCGCAACTACCTGGCTGCCCCACTCATTGCTTTAACATCTGTTTTACTGTTAGAAATAATGACTAAATATGCAATGCTTCCTAAGACCGAACATACACAATCAATACTTCGAAAAATACTGCCTTACGGAATGTGACGCCGTATAGTCTCGTAAAAAAGGTACCAACTTACCGGAGGAAACTTCTGCCTCCATCTCCCAACTGCTCCATACGGGGGAGAATTCTCCGAAACGTTAGTAAATACACCATTCATTTAGTAGTCTGTCTTACGACAGGTCCAAAGCCTCTTCCAAAGCGAGATCTCCACATAGTGAGACCTAGAGCTTCCTCCTCTAAATGAAAGTAACCTCTCCTTCCCTTAAGGTCATCCCGTAGCTTCCTACTTCTTCTTCCACGTCTTCCAGTCACTTCTATCCCCTCTTTTATCTTTCCTTCAATAACCCGTCGTAGAAGATAATTTCTATGCAAAATGTGACCAATCCAGTTAGCCTTCCATTTACTTATTTCATGTAGGATATTCCTCTGCTCCTTGACTCCAAGTAACATTCCTTCATTTCTCACATGATCGGTCCAAATGATCTTTTCCATCCTTCTTCAGCACCACACTTCAGAACTTTCCAGGTGTTTCTGATCTACTGCTCGAAGCGTCCAAGTTTCAGCACCATATGATGTTATGCTCCAAATGTAGAACTTCAATAGCTCCTTCCTCAATTCCAAGTCCAAGCCTACCAGACAACACACACACACACACACACACACACACAAGTTGTCCCTTTACGGGCCTAGAGAGGCTCCAGGAGGTTGAGGGTCCCAGAATTTCTAAACAATCGGCACATGAAAGTGGTAAAGTTGTCAGCCCTACGCACCGGCCGCCCGCAAGCCCGAGGTGATACCCCTGGTACTCATTTCTACTAGGAGATGAGTCGACCCGAGGGCCATAGCGGGGCAGGAGAGATTGACCTCATTGGAAATCGAACCCGCGACCTTCCGAATTGTAACGCAGTGTCTCAACCAACTGCGCTACTACGGACCAAAATATATATGTATGACAGCTATTTGCCACAGAGTCCTCAATCCCATGAAACTTAGCCCCAAAAGACAACCACACTTTACGAACGGAGTGATACACCCACTGCATGTCATGTGAAGAGGAGTTCTCTAAAGATGTAGTGAGGACTCTCCCTACACACGGCACGAGATTAATGGACAACAATCACGGATAATGGCAGGCACCCCCTCCCCTTCTGCCCTAACAATATGCCGTCATTATTCGTAGCTTACATTCATGAACAAATTACTTGGAAGTCCTGAAAAGATCTGTTGTTATGAAAGAGGAGCGTTGTGTTGAGGAAATGTCGAACACGAAGAAGAGGACAGACATGGAGAGAGTATTATTGGCGCGGCTGGAGTGTTAATGCTGCTGAGTGATGACATCAGGGGGGAACAATGCTGAATGACTTTAAGTGGTCGGTTGTAAATTGCAATGTGGGGAAATAGGGAACAGAAGTGAGCTCAACTACTGGCCATTTGAAATAATGTTCTGTGATTCGCGTAATGCATTTGTAGCTTGTGAACATGGGGTGAAATGTGATAAGGACTAGGCACACGTGTGATTTCTCACTTTACAAATGATATGGCTTTATAAGGTAATAATAAAATGCGTAAACAGCGAAGTTCCAAGTTTCTGCTGAGCTTAAGAGTAATTTATGTGTCTTGAAGCTTTCGCGGCGACAAAATTCAATAAAATATTCTCTGGCATACAGCCACGTCAAATTGTAAAAAATATTCCGCCGTTTCATGTACTTGACACCGTCCCCATCTGTTACTACTATTAGCAGCACCCTGAAGATTGGGGACAGTGTCACTCCATGAAACGACGGTATATTTTTACACTTTGACGCGGCTGTATGCCAGAGAATACTTTACTGAATTAAGAGTAACGACTACAAAATATAACGAATCTGATATCAAGTTACAGTAACCTCCTCCAATGAATTTATCCCAGTCACTCATTTAGGTCTACGCACTGCTGTGGCACGGAGATATGAAGATACTACAGCAGGACTGTGGTCTCAGAATTTATCCCAGTCACTCATTTAGGTCTACGCACTGCTG
>Ga0131853_10005773_pt1 | contig 22385 bp, 14 predicted proteins | sample TergutLab28metaG_FD_92764 | JGI IMG/M metagenome (GOLD analysis project Ga0131853, IMG submission 92764) | Labiotermes labralis P1 segment gut microbial communities from Petit-Saut dam, French Guiana - Lab288 P1 (version 2) (version 2) | ecosystem: Host-associated > Arthropoda: Insects >... | reverse complement strand
AGGTGGATGAAGTATGACAAGGGATGGGATGTGTGGTGTATTTATACCTGACAGGGTTCTGGCAGGCTGGTGGAGGAGCCAATGGAAGGCGAGTGACCGGGAGTGGGCGGGTAGGTGCATAACCGGTTGTGGAAGGGGCAGGTATATAAGTGCGACTGCGGGTGGGATCACTGTGGTGTAATCGGCGGATGCCTCCTCTCCCTGAGTTTGTGTAGCAGCGGCTTCCAGGATCTGCTGAGGTTGAAACCCCTATCTCTGTCATACTTCATCCACCTGCCTATGAAGATGGAACTGATAGAGGGTTCCGAAACGTCGGCTATTAGCATTGTGACGCCGGGGAATTACCCAAAAGAAAACTTATTACATATAGGTCGGGAGATATCGGGAAGATTCTGGGTTGCCTAATCTACTCCGTTATAGAGGCAAACTCTTTGCCACAAAACAAGATATTAAGGAAAGAATTCAGGAACGATCGGACATTGAGCAATAGTCCATCATGCTGTTTGATTCTACGTTTTCCTTTCATTGAAAGATGCTGTCAATGTCTCACAATATGTACACTCGAATGTGAAAATGATTAGTGAATGATGCACTGAAAACGTATGGACATAAGGCTTCGTAACCTCATTCGATGGTCTACCGAACATTTACATGGAGAGAATCAGGTAAGCCACTAAAACCTGCCGCGACTGACGTCCGGCCAGAGATTCAAATCTCTGACCACGCAAACACGAAGCAATAATGCCAACAACTCAACCAACACTTTCGGTGGTCAATGATGGAGAGGCGGCGGAACGCGCGTGTTGCGGGTTGCCTGTCCTTTCAACAGCGATTATTCTACATATTTTGCCATAATTAAATAGTACAATAGAAGCCACACTTGTACCTAATGACCTCACAGTGGCTAAAGCGCGATTTTGGGGCCGTAGGAAAAAGTAATTCCTGGTGTTACAATATAAACCTAGATATTGCGGAGCGAGAGTGTCTTTGTTGCTGAAGAGAACTGTTGTTTATACACGGAATGTGCGCAGTGTTCTGTGGCGGTGCTATGGCAAAATGGCGCAAATGTGCATCTTTGGTTTTGAAACTAACATTAAATCTCCTTGAAACGTAGAGGGAGAATATAAAAGGAGTTCTTTGGCTAACAGCACGACAATAAATATTAACCAGATCACATATTAGCAAACAGAATTACACAACACATACCATGTATTCATATTTTCAAGGTTACGAGTTTAGGCTGCTCATTTGCTGGGATTACGAGTTCGAAACCCGCCGCGTATTTGGAAGTCTGTCTCTTGTGAGTGTTGTTTGTTGTTAACTAGAGGTATCTGCGTCGGACTGATCTCTCGTCCAGATGAGTCTCACCAAATGTAGGGAATATAACTGAATGTAATCATGAAGCCTCCACAAAGAGGAGGCTTGGTCCACTCGGGGCCCTAGCACCATGGAAAAAGAAATCGTTGTCATAGATTCATTTCTCAGAATGTGGAAAAGCAGTAAAAATAGCTGAGACGGTCAGTGAACTTTGTAGGTGTATTACGGGTGAGAAATTTGGCTACCTGAAAGACTAACTTCTCCCAGAAAAGTTCAGAGAACCGCATTATTTAATTTTGTATTACTTTTACTGCTAACATGAGCAGAGGCAGCAATTTGAAAGTTAACGTCTGATTAACTGCAAGTCGCAGAAAAATGTTTTGCCTTCTATTTGCTTCTTGACAATTTAACGACTCTACTCTTACGTCCAATGATTAAATGATCCAGGAATTATAACGTGCACACATGCGTAACTATATTTTATTTCCCAATTTAAGTCACAACACCAAAGGCAGAAGAGTGAATTTGGGCAAACTTGAAGTTATTATTATTTTTTTCTCTCACACATTTGACCTTTTATACCTACTTATTTTAGGTGTAGAGGGTTGCATCTGATCACACTCAATGACACACACACACACACACACCACACACACATACACACACACAACACACAAACACACCACACACACACACACCACACACACACATACATACACACACACACACCACACACACATACACACCCACACACACACACACTCACACACATACACACACACACATACATACATACATACACACACATACACACACACACACCACACACACATACACACACAAACCACAATCGTTATAACTTCTCCGGACGAGGAGTCGGCCGGTTGCAGAGACCTCTACCTGACAACACACAACAATCATTAGACGAAGAAATTCATGCCCCCGGTGAGATTCGAAACCGCAATCCTGGCAAGCGAGCAGCCCCAGACCCACGCTTTAGACCACGCGGCCACTGAGAACGGCTGTAAGGCGATGTGTCAGTAGGAAATTTCTGTTCAATGTACCTATGTATTACAACCTTCGTCTCCCTGTAGTTGCTACATACACCGCCAGGGTTAATGTTCAGAAATTTTATTTCCTTCCCAAATGGAGCAGTTCTGTCAATTTTATGACTCTCAGCACAGGCAGCTTTTGTTTCCTGCAAAATGTTAACACAATGGTGATTACAACCACAATGGAAATGTTTCGCTGCTCCCTATGCTTTAGAATTAATTCAGATAAATTATTGACTGCAAAGGGCTACATGAGTCTATGGACGCTTGAGTTCTCACTTTTTGAGTTCCTGTTTCCAATTTTTGCTGCAGTATTTCTCTATGTTACTGAATAGCCACTTTTTCCTACACACAGCGTATTACTGCGACAAACTAAGTTTCTCTACCATTTGAAAAGCGACATCTGTTATATACTTCTCAGCATATGCTGCCATTACTGGTGCTTATTTACCTTTCGTTTCATAACTCAGTCAGTAGTTCAGAACACATCTGTAAAGTCGAATAACAATATGTTTATTGTACAACCAATTTTAAAGCTGAGAAAAGGAGCAGTCATGTCCTAACTTGACACATCAGAGCGCCAAATGTCTGCAGGAACTGATACAATGATGACAAACCTCAGTCGTGATATCAGGGATCTGTACCAAGATTTGAACCGGCAGCCTTCTGAATATACAGCAAGCGTGTAAACTGTTTAGCACTGACATTCTGTCTACCCGCTATAAATGCACGTTTGTATAATAATAACAATAATACTGATCTATGTTGTAATAAAACCAGATTCCTTGCTCCTAATTCCCGCATGTATAGCGATTCCACATTTTCTCAGGCACTCAGGATCTCTGACATTAGGAGTGAAAAAGCGTGCAAATATATATTTTATTTAAAAATAATTCTAAAAGTGGTTCTAATGGAATTTCTGCAGTGGTTAGCTATGTCACGCTTCTTCAAACCACACACACAGAGGATCCACTTACTCGAGCCTTTTATATGAGAGAAGAATGAAGACTGAATCTAAAGTTTAGATTAAAAACCTAAAAGCCATAGAGACATAGGACATATAAATGCTACTTCAACTCTTTGAGCAAAGTACTCTTAAAGCAATGACATAGTTTACAGCGTAGTGTTGTTTATTTATCCAGCAAAGGTGCTTAGAATGTTTAACTGTCGCCTTCTATAAAAATTTGTACAAATTTGGACTAATATCTGGGCTCAATAAACTCCCCCCCCCAAACAGCCTGTCTCTCCACAGCTAGCACTTTTTTTATAACAAACCCATATTTTCTGTACATCTCTTCTTCAGATGAAAGAAGTAGGCGGATGTAATGGATATGTATATATCTCTAGGTGCACTCGCGTGAGTGTAGCAAAACGTAACCTGAATTTAACAGATATGAAGCCTTTGTAATAAAGTACAAAGTAAATTGGAAGAGGATATGAAATCATTCAGCTTGTAAACACCTCTCCGTTCTCGCTCGTTCATTTCCAGTCCCCCTTTTCTTCCTTCGTATAACGAAAGGGAAGGATTTAAAGACAGAATTTTGAACTAAGTAAAGTTGATGGTATCTTCTAGATCTGGCTACACTAGAGGCATTATAATGGGCTTCTGCGTCTGTCTTAAGACCTCTCTCTGAAGCTGTACTGAATCTCAGTGACTCCTTTTGTTTTACATTCGAAAACCCTACAGTGTATTGTACGAACCCCACGTTCTATTCACTCGGGAAGCCATTAAATGCCTAAGAACTATTAGCTTCGTATTCATTTGTTCCAACTTGAAGACACAAAGTGAGGTGGCTGTAAATATAAAAATAGCAATTAGCTTGATAGTTGCTGTGCCTAAAATTGTTACTGAGATGTTAAATTTAAGTTAAGCTTCTTACACTGATTTATATGTAAGAAGGTACAGTTGGTCCTGTACTTATTTGAGCTTCTAGGCGTGAAGTAATATAATGAAATGGGCAGAGCACCACCCGTTAAAGAATTCAGCAGTGGATGGCCGGTAGTCAGCTTCAGGCCTCGAGCGCAATAACCTCCTCATTTACTGAAAAGGAGATGTCCTGATGACTCCCAGAGCCGTGACGGACGCTTTGAAGAGATGGAAACTCTTGACTGTCCAGCGAACCGCGATTGTTCAGTCGTCCTCTTTGTAGTTTTGTGGCTACACCGACTGAGCCGTCGAGGCTATCTTCTTCCACAGGGCCCTATTGCCGATTCCATGGACATGGCCTCCTCTGCTTTGCAATTCCTGCTACTGAAAATTACTCATGCTAAGTTAAAAAGGTTCTTCCTAATACAATATCAATTTCCAGCCCTCAGAATTGAAACATAATATTGAACCGAGTAAAATATGAATGCATTTTGCCGGCTCATGCCATATCACATTGCTGCACCAACAGGAATTAAAATCTTCAAACCACTCGCCACAATACAGGGTCGTAATTAACACACAGAACAACATGTTTATGAGTAATAGGATTTTGATTCCTTACACAATAAGAGGACTAACCGGCTTAGTACTTTCAAATTTATCAATCGATATCGTAGTAAACGGCACCTACTACACAGTGGTACACTTCCGTTACTTTTCATCGCTCAGAGCAATCTTCGCAATCATAGCAAGATTCATTCAATTATTCTCAGTATTCACAGGACTTACCGCAAATCCAAAATGATTAAAAAGCCAACTCGTCGCAATATTCACAGGAGAAAATATAACACTCTTCCCACAACACTTTCGATTATTAGCTGCCTTCTCTCTCACGAATACAACCGTACAGTATGTATTACGTAAAGACTTCGCTCTGGAAGGCATGTTTATTGTCAATTAACACAACGTCCTCAATGATGCCTTATTATTATTTTGATATAATTTTTTCAGTTTTAGGGAATCTGACAGGTTTGTTTAGCTCCATAATGTCTATACGGCAGCCCGAACAATTGAGTCTTGCCATCCTTTTGAAATAATTCCACAAGGCTATAATACCTTACATTTTTGGTAGGTAGAATAGAAGGGTAATTGAGTTAAACATTATTGCAGTCACCGACAGTAGGCAAATACATGCAGGAAACTATCAACCTAAGTTGCTCATTAAAAATAGACAATAATAATGTCAAATGCCGACTTTGATTTTGTTCATCTCGCAGATATTCATCAATGAACTTGCCGGTGCTTGCAGCAAACAGGGTGAATCAGGCTTTGAGTCCAAAATTACCATTCGGTGAACCATTACGTAGATGAAATTATACTTGTATAATACATGTCAAAATATTCATTTAACTCTGAATGCGAAGTATTTGCAGACTCTTGTGAACAGTGTAATAAATAGTCGTGTTCAACAAAATGAAGGTATTCTCTTGACCTGGCAAGTGTTTCTTAGAATTTGAAAAATCATTCTGCTGCGCAAGGCAAGTTACTTTGTTTAACTAAGCGCAAAATCATCACACATTCGGAGCTCATTCAGCCAACCTCCGTTTCCCCATCTTAACCCACATTAGCTCTTAAAATTTTCGTTATCTTAAGATTTCCGGTGTGTGAATTCGCATTGAAAATTAATCCTTAGACGCACAGTCAATATGAAATGCTCATATACAGCCAACAGAGGGAACTGAATACGAAAATGGTGAAGGTACTGAAACTGATCGGGCGAGGAAGAAAACTGAAGAACAGGAGAAAATTTAAGATTAAAGGGGAAGGTGATATTAAGAGAAAGAAAATGAGTGCATGAAGAAGAGAAGAGATAAAGAAACCTAGAGGAAGATGAAATTAAGGGACAATGGATGGGAGGATAGTGAAAAAGAAAGGGCGAGTGATAAGAGATGAAGGAAGAGGAGAAGGAAACACAGAACACACTAAAGAAAGAAGGGGGGGGGGACAGGAAGGCAGAGCGGTGGTGTCAAAGATAGTGGGGCAAAACATGAAACGAAACACGAGATAAATTGTTATTATTCAAAAAATGTAATGCTTTCAGTTCTGTATTTTCATCCATAGGAAAGCGCAATACTAGGTAAATAAATTACGATCGAGAACCTTAAAGAAGAGCGAATGTGTTGCGCGATCTGCTTTACTGTATTCGATAGCAAGAAGTTCTCTGCATGTGGAAGAACGGGAGTTTATGACCCTGCTCCATGTTACGTCTGGAGTAATGCCGTTTGGGTCATAGCGGTACACGGCTAGTGGGCATTTCAAGTCTTATACAAATTTCGCAGCATTCGTGTGAACTTCAAGATGCAATGTTAGATTATGTTCAATTCTTTCTAAGAATTCAACACGTCTTAATGCTGACTAAGCAAATTACACTAAATTAGACATAAACTTAGAATAAAGTATTCAAGTTTCCTAAAGCTCAGTGATTGCAGAGATCATGGAAAGAAAAATGTCACAAGATTAAAGAGAAGTCTTCAGGAATATTAAAGAATTAGTATCAGTAGACTACATTCTTCACTGATCCTTATTCTTCACCAAATATTATTCAGGTGATCAAATCAAGAAAAATGAAATGGTCGGGGCACTTATCACGTATTGGGGACAGGGGGACAAGAGAGGTGCATACAAAGTTTTGGTGGGGAAACCTGAGGGAAAGAACGACTTTCAAGACCCAGCCGTAGTTGAGAAGGTAATATTAAGATGGCTCGTGGGATGGGGAGGGGGGGGTGGGGCATGGACTGGACTGATCTGGCCCAGGATATGGAAAGTTGGCGGACTTTTGTTAACAGGGTAATGAACCTGCGGGTTCCATGAAATGTGGGGAATTTATTGACCAGCTGAAGACCGTTTAGCTTCTAGAGAACGACTCTGCTTCATTGACTTAGTAAGTAAGTAAGTAAGTAAGTAAGTAAGCAAGTAAGTGATTGGGAATATATTATTAGGTTATTTTTCAGTTGATGCTATTCTTATTACTGTTCACATTAAAGGTCATTTGGGAAAGTGGAAAGGTGATATTCTGAGTGTGTACCAGGTTACTTCACTCCACCCTCGAACCTCGCATATAATAAACTCGAATTCTGACCGAATTGTTCATACAAAATTGATACGGCATAAAGAATCGAACAGTGCTTACGACTGCCTCAGCACATCACTTTGAGATACCTGATTTTGGTTGGAATTGGGTAATAGAGAAACTTTGAAATTGTTTGATTCATTAATTACAATACATTTCTGCTAACTATCTAATTAACTAACGAACCAAAGATATAGCTGACTCCCTGAAACACAATAGTCTTTGAGAAGCTAACAGCTTCTTAGCTAATTTCACATTATTGTTCTCAATTTGCATTACTTAGCAAGTTGTTTATCCAAAAATTGTTCCAACAATAAGCAATATATAATTATTTTAAAAAGTTTGTATTAGTAAGAACTATTTTAAAACCATTTTATAGTGAATATTGTTAAAACAATTTTTAGATAAATAGCCCCTTGGCTTCTTCAGAAATTTGCAAAAATAAATTGAATTAGAAATTTCATTACTATGTTAACAAAATCCTGCCACTGGTAAGTGTTTCTAAATAAATTCAGTCAACATCTTGCCATCCTACGCAGGTCTGTTTAATACCAGACTTAACACAAATGGTCTCTTTCCTCCAGATTTTCAGGTTTGGGGACGCGTAGCATTTTTTACATTTCCACCCACTCCACAAACTAATCCCATATCCCCCCTCCCTTTGAATAGTTTAAATTATGAAACTCCTCATTTTGCGATTTTTTCCCATCCTCATTTGACTTCCTCACTTTTCGGTCCAGATATTCTCTTCACCACCTTCTCCGAGCCATTCCCAATTTATGTTATTCCGTTAATGTGTGAAAATTCTTTCGATTCATGTCATGGCTGAGCTGTTGAATCAGTGAAAGAATATCACATTTGAAACATCTAAAACACATTTACGATTTTGAATATGAAATTCATGAAAGAATCAGCGAATTCAGATTTCCGCCTGAGCCTTGTGTGCATGACTAGTTTCAAAACTATATACGGTAATGTCATGCAATGGATATCGTATCCGATGGAATTGGAATATTTCTCAGGATTCCAAATGGAGAGGGTGGAAATGGGTGTAACTCGCATAAAGAGCAAGAAATGAACGCAGCTGCGTCGCGGATTTTCTCACTGTTATCGTCTACGGAGACCTCGTGAGCTATGGGAAACGAGTACAGAACAGCTTACTACGGACGTGTTCTGGTTTCTAGAGATTTAGGATTTGGGAAGCTTTCGGCTTTCTTTACTGCGAGAGCATGATCAGGGCTACCGCAAGTTTAGGTATCCTTTCTTTCTCACAGTCTACTTGGATTAAGCACACAGACGGTACGCCTTTGAAAATTTGCGTATGTTAAATTAACATCATAATTATTATGTGACATGAAGAACTGACAGCTGTTTCTATAACGAGCATTTTTGAACATGACGTTTATGTCAACTCCTTTGTTCAGTGATAAAGACAGCACGCATGGAAGTTACGAGACAAACATAATACAATCTTAGTAACTGACCAACTTAATGCATAAATTCTTGTTTTATAATTAGTTCATTATATTCCTCTACATGTTTCGAGCACTATTTTGCTCATCATCAGGAGGTCAAAATTGTATTATACAGCATCTGGTATCATCACACTGAAACAAGTGAGTGGTCTAAAATTACTAAAATACAATTCTATAAATAAGAGCACATAGTAGTAAAATTTATATTTATTCTCTCAGTAAAGCAAAATAATTGAACAGAATCGAATTATTCGGTGGTAGCGGATAATAAATTGGCAATTACGTAAACGTAAGTGGTAGCAACATAAACTGAAGATATAATTGGGTGTCAGAAGAGAATGACGAAGAAAACCCCTGAAAATTTCCACTCAGTGTAAGTTGCGAAATCGGATATTTATAATTGTAGTCTAAAGCCTTATAAAGTGAGCCAGCTGATGCTGTACCGTAGAGGGGACTGTATTTCAGAATACATAAACTTATTCCGAAAGGGGACCCGGTAATCAAACCGCCTAGATTAAAGTTAATGAACTAAAGTTTTAGGATTCCTGTCTGTTGGTTGGCGATGTACAGAAATAGTATGTCTGCCTTCTGTTTTGTACTGGTGAGAAACTAGGTCTCTCACATTGAAAGGGGAACGTAGGTTGAGGGTGTTCTAGAATAGGGTGGTAAGGTATTTAGACATAAGAGGAGCGAGGTAACAGGGACTGGAGAAGACTACATAAAGAGAAACTTTATGATCACCCCACATCGGCAAATTTGAATGATAAAAACAAGAAAAAGAGATGAGATGGGCATGTAGCATATACTGGGGAGAGGAGAGTTTCATATACTGGGGAGAGAAGAGTTTCTTATACTGGGGAGAGGAGAGTTTCTTATACTGGGGACAGGAGAGTTTCTTATACTGGGGACAGGAGAGTTTCGTAAACTGGGGAGAGTAGAGTTTCATATAGCTCTTGGTGGGAAAATCTGAGGGAACAGGGACGTTTGGATGATGTAGGAGTAAATGGGAAGATAATATTAAAATTGATATTCAGGTAGTGGGATGTGAAGGATGGACTGGATTGACCTGGCTCAAGATACGAACAGGTGGCGGGTTCTGGTAAAAACGGCATGAAAATCAGGATTCCAAAACACGAGGGAAATTTCTTGAGTAGCTGTGGAGCTATCCTTTTCTGAAAACGGACTTGTTATATGCAGTTAGGTACTTAGTTCTTGTAGGTAATCAGTTCCCGAGATTGGAAAGAAGATGTCACTTCTCAGACCTCTAGACTCTGAAGACGAAAACCCTGTGGTTTACGCTTCGTCATGACAATTTTCTGACCCTGCTTAATCCTTAAAATTTCATTGGTCACCAAACAGACCACCTAATGCAACACCAAAGGCGCTGCATTTTCGCCGACATTTTGCATTTATCTGTTTCCTAGAATGCCAACAATCAAATCGATTACTTCCATAAACAGAATTTATAAGTTCCTCTCTGTTGAAGATGTCCCCTGTGAGGTCAGAAATATATTTTATACACAATTTAGATCGGTTTCAGTATTAAAAGAATTAATATTCTTTCCATATTCAAAATTCTACAGTTCGAAACCTCACATAGCTGTCATTCCTCACTACACTTTAGTTAGAGTAAAATGTTGCTCATTCTGCTCAACTTGTGTACACGGCACAGTTCTAGTCAGGTTATATTGCAGGTTTTATGGGCGCGAGAACAGTCCGAGTAACTCTTTTTCAGAAAGATTAAGCACAGATTATCAGCAAAACAAACATCTCCCAAATTCCGAGAAAATTAAAAAAGAGGGTATTATGTGATATAATGTTTTAAGTTAAGAAGAATTTTAGTAGCTTTAATACAAATTCATACTTGAATTTTTCTAAAATCTTTCGAATTGCCCGCCTCAAAATTTGTAAAGACAAGTGTAATAGAAGTGGTATTTTTTAATAAGATGATTTAAAAATTTAGAGGCAATAACATAGCGACAGGACGAGAAGTATTAGCCTATGTGCAGATTTCAAAATTTCACGGCAGTGAATTTAAAGGTAAATGCCTGTGGAACTTACTGCCCTAAAATATAACAATCTATCTTGTTGACTGAGGAAACAGTTCACTCCAAAAGACAATTACGTAATTTATTTTAACGTCTGTATGGTAAGAATTTTCTCATAGCAGATGTTTAAAATTCACTTCGCACAGAAATTTTCTGACTAGAATATCGGACCTGCGGTTACTTCGATATATCTGAAAACCCCCTCGAGTAAAACAAATTGCCCAGCCCTGTCCTGGACGACGCTGATAAAGACTCGGAAAAGACTGGGATATGTGGATACGTGTGTAACGGCCACTTCGAGTTATGGGAGTGACTGTGTTCCACCGAATATGCTGCAGGCATTATGCTTAGTATATCCATATTCATCTGTATATTTTGTACAGTTTTACGAACCAGTTTTCTTCCTTAAGAATATTATTTACTATTATGAAGATAAAAAACTTGCTATTTCTTTGCAATTCTTGACCGACAGGATAAGACACATCTTCAACTTAAGAATTCAGTGCAAGTGAAAATATCAGCTAAGATGAAAATCATATATATAATTAGGTTGCGAGGTATTCGGGTAACAAATTGCGCTCACGTTTAAGAGCACACAGATGAACAGCTACAAGAAGTCCAGTATAAATAAGAAAATGTTACCGTAAAATGAGAGTCGCTTTTTAAAGCCTAGAAATTAGTTAACTTAACACCAGTTCTAACATTCAGAAACTTGTTATTATTCTCACACAATTCATGTACATATTTTGCATGTATCTCGCAATAAACAGCGAATTTCGCCCTATGCAACACCCGATTATTACTTTTTATAACCGAGATCGCAAGTGTTTACTGCGCGGTAGGAACTGGGGCTTTAAATAGAACGGTTTGCTTTCTGCACTTAAAGGGTTAAACTGGACATATTATCAAATTACATAGCTGTCTAACAAAATAGCATTTCCTCATGGACAAGTTTGGCCTTAAGGCAGACGTAATTTTATTGTATTTACCTTATAATATCGTCGTACTGAAACTGTATTACGAATTGCAGCACAAATCGTACACAAATTTAAGAAAAAGGTTTGTGAACAAGTGTTAAAATTAAAAATAAAAATTTATATTGATTCATATTTTGGCATATTGGAAATGGAGTAACAGTCAGTTGTTACTTTCTCAGACTTCAATTAACTTTCACAGGAAAGTAAAGTATTGTTTTATTAACAATACACTATTGCTCCAACAGTAAAAAATAACAAATAAAATGTAATTTAGGAATGAAACGTTTTAACACCCACTGGAGTCTGTTTAATTTTGGTATATCAAATTGAATTCTTACTCGTAAAATCACTGAACACACACGGCCTTCACTAAACATTGCAAACTAAACTTAATAATTTAAACAGAACTTCTGGTACTATGTGTGCTGTGCTGTGGCGCTGTTGGGTGAGGCGCTGAGCTATAACGAGGATGTCACTTAATCCTCCTGCCGAAATATGGCCCTGGGGTCGAATTAAGCTGTAACAGAAATGAAAACCAACAATGTTGCCTGGGTTTTAAAGGCGGTCAGTTTGTAGGGCTGACAACCATAGCACTTTCATGTGCTCATTTGTAAAATTTCTGGATGTTTGAACCTCCTAGAACCCTGAGGGCCTGTCCAAGCCTGTATTGCTATTACTGTAGTTTTTGGTATTGTGTACGGAATAGTGAAAGCTTCAGCTCATTTTCACTAACTATATTACTTACAAGAGCGAAGAGTAAAATGTATTACAAAGAAAAACAAAGTAGTCTAGTTATGTCACAGATGTGCGATCGGACAATTGCACTCCTGCAACGTATGTAGCCAATGTCGCGTTTTTTTGTTGAATACCGCCTGAAAGTGGCATGAAGAGGCCGAAACACGTAGGAGGCTTACAACATGAGTGTGTACTGTGAAGCGAGAGAGAAAACCAACAAGATGCAACAGTTAGATGTTTATTATGAACACTTTCTCAACATGTTACGGCCCGTAACATGTTGAGAAAGTGTTGATAATAAACATCTGTTGCATCTTGTTGATTTTCTCTCTCACTTCACAATTTGCTCACGATGCACGGTCACAGAAACCTAAAGCTTACAACATGAGTGTATATGTTTGTATCTAACTGTTGTGCAGTTGTTGGAATTAAAATAATAGAAATAAAAGAACAAAAATTCATTTCGTTTCTCGGGGTAAAATCACATAATTTCCATTTAAGAGACCAACAGGCTTCAACGAAGTAATCGCTGTTTATTTTACGAATCAAAAAGCGCATCAACAACGGGTGTGTGGGAAAAATGTTGTGAAACACTTCACATAACTTGGGGGGTAAGGTCCATGGCAGTATTCAATACAGTGGTGAAAATTGTGTATGACGAAGCAGCTTTGCCAAAATAAAGGTTTAGTATGATCACTACCCAATTCGGAAAGTGTAGAACTCTCTCAACGATTGCTTACAAAACATCAAAAGAAGTGCTGAGCAAATGCGTCGAAAAACAGCCATAGATTCAAACATGAACAACCACCAGACGTATTCAGTAACAGAAATTCTAACAACACAGCAATGGATAATTCCTGACACGTAAATTGTTATTTAACAAAGTATACTGTAATCAGAGAACAGAAACACGTTATGTAAATACACGGATGAATATGACGGGTACATCCGGAAACCGAAGAGAATGACGTCAACACGAGGAATCTAGCCATCAAGGCTCGACATAGCGATAACAAGGCGTAATTCAACACATGTATATTTCTGTAATAAAATCCATCGACTACACCGACATCTAATTTTGGGATGTAGACGTACTTTATACGAGTTTAATCATGAGGCAGTGTTATATCGTTATCACTAATATTCCACCAGGCTAAACTGGTCACGCAGACTGACCCATGAAACTCATCTATGTTTTGTGTAGGCGTAGATTTATTTCCCGGCGTTTGTCTTACAAAACCAGTGGGGTACAAAAATAGCTTATATAAGTACCAGGAAATGTTGATGTGATATTCGGGTAAGGAATCTTAAAATTACTGAAAAATTCCAGCCAAACAACTTCAAAATTTCTAATTTACATTCTTTCGATAACTGAGATATTCGAAAATAAAGTAGGTATTCATTGTTAGATCTCGTCGCTTAGAGGTCACGTGGAGTCGGTAGTAGAGACACGGTAGCACGGAGAAGGTATTATAAGGGCACTTTCAAAGAGAACGTCGAAAATAAACGAAATATAGAAACGGTCGTCTGTAGATTGTCGCAGAAACTAGGTTGTATAAATTTAGGTCTTATGGAGACAGTTTTTATGGATGATTTTGTACAGAATGGCTTACAGTCGGGCATAAGGGGGAATTGTGTGGAGACGGTCATGAAAAGAAGCGTTTCTAACTGGAGGACACATAAAACAGTAAGACCATAAAGCAACGACAAATTTGTGTTATACAAAGCATTCTAAAAATTAAATATATTTTTTTTAAACGTTTAGTGGAATCATAAATCTTCAAGCACCAGGATCGCCCAGACATGTTCGCATACAAAGACTTACGTTATCTGCAGCCGAAGTGCCTGGCCTTCCTTAGCGTTACAAACATTGCTGCATGTCAACTGGAGGCGGCACTTCACTTGTTACCGTCATTGTTACAGATACTAAGTAACAGTACAAAGGAATTACGTATTGCAAATCTTTATAATTTTGATCTTCTTGAAATATTACTGGGGTGTGAAAGCGATGTGGATGAGAATGGTGGAAAATGAAGCACGATGCGAGAAATAAGAAATAAATGCAGAATTTCAATACAAAATTTTGAATTAAAGATACATACTGGAATACCTGGATTTAGACAGGATCTTGGTAACAAAAAGCATCATAACAAAGAGAATGGAAATTGTTGCCTCGATTGATCTTCTTCATGATCGGGATCATTGGTGGTTTCTTGTGAACACAAGTGTGAACCGTTGATCAGTACACAAGACGCGGACTTCATACTTAGCAAAGAAAATCTCGATTTCTCTGGAAGGACTTTGTTCCAAAGCACTAGGTTTAAGTCATTTAGAGAGAATGTTAGCACATTCTTCGTTGAAATCAGACCTACCGCTAATACAAATTCAGGAATTAACACTCAGCATTCGCCGGTGTGGGTTTTGTAGTTGATGGCCTGAATCTTAAATGCAATGGATCACCTTCCAAGTAAATAGGGCGAAATGAGGAGAGACATAAAGCTTTCTCTCACAGTCACGAAAAGCGCTTATTAGTTTTCATGTCCGTCTGTCCGTCTGTCTTTATATATCAGTACGAATCCCACTGGACGAATTACAGTGACAGAACCCACAAATTTAGTTAAAATCGGACACAAGTATCTAGCACTTTACATCAATACCTGAAGAGGTTTCATTTTTGCTGGCGCATAAACATTCACTCCATGGAGCAGAGTCTTTCTTGAGTAGCTTTGCGGTTCTCTGCTAGTCAAGAAAGTCCGTACCTTGCATGGAACGCGAAGGTTCATTAGCCCATTCACCAGAGCCAGCCACCTGTTCCTATCCTAAGCCACATCGATCCAGTCCATGCCCTCAAATCCCACTTCCTAAAAGTCCATCTTAATATTTTACTCCCATCTACTCCTAGGTTTTCCAAGAGGTTCTTTTTCTCAGGTTTCACGCCCAAACCCCGGATTACGCCTCTACTGTTCCCTATATCTGCTAATGCCCCGCCCATCTCATTCTTCCCGATTTGATCATTAAGTTCGTGGTTCTATAGTTCTCTCCACTCTCCTGTTCCCCCGTCCTTCTTAGGCCCAAATATTCTCCTCAGCACCCTATTCTCAGACATCCTCGGTTTACGTTCCACCCTCAAAGTGAGCGACCAAGTTTCACACTCATACAAAACGACAGGTAAAATTATAGTTTTGTATATCTGAATCTTTAAATTTGTGGATAGCAAAATGGAAGACAAAAATTCTGCACCGAATGATAGAAAGCATTCCCTGGCTTCAGCCTGCCCTTAATTTCTTGCTGAATAGAATTTTAATATGTTAAGGTTTTCCCAAACATTTGAAATCTTTAACCCTTTCAAAGGAACTGTTATCAATTTTTATATTGTGACTTCGTCCTGCATTCTGATCTCGAGACATGATCATGTACTTAGTTACATCAACACTCACCTCTAGACCAGTCTCCTTACTACATACTAACAACGTTTCTGTGTTTTCCTTTATATTATATACGCTTCCAACCAACATATTAGCATCATTAGCAAAAATCAAAAGCTGATGTGTACCATCTAATTTCAAGCCATCCTGGTTTTCCTGAACCACCCTAATGGCATTCTCTAAAACAAAGTTGAAGAGCAATGGCGATAAAGCATCTCCTTGTTTCAAATAAATCCCAGTAGGATACGTGTCAGACAAATGTTTGCCTACCCGGACTCTGTTATACTTTTCAGTTACACACATTTTTATTAGCCTTAGCAGTTTCATGGGGATACCAAACTCAGTGAGAATATCATACAAGACCTTCCCCCTAACTGAATAATAAGACTTATTAAAGTTAATAAATAGCTTATGCACTGCATCATTGTATTCCCATTTTTTTCAATTATTTGACAAATGAAGCATATATGATCAGTAGTTGATTTGTTGCGTCGAAATCCACATCGATGATCCCCGATAATTTCCTATGCATATGGAGTTACTCCTGGCAACAGGATGTTGAATAAAATTTTGTACGGAGTTAATAAAAGTGATATGCCTCTATAATTACTACAACATGTTTTATCGCCCTTCTTATAAATAGGTACAATGATTGACTCCTTCCATTGCTCAGACAAATCCTCCTTATTCCAAATCGATTTAATAGTTTATGAATCTCAGAGCGAATTGTCCTACCCCCTTCCCTAATCAATTCTGCTGGGATTTGATCAATACCTGGTGATTTGAGTCTTTTTAGCTTTTCAATAACCATCTCGAACTGAAGGGCACTCGGCTCAGGCTCTAGTGGTTCTGATGTGTGTATTTCTGTCTGCCTAACATCATTAGCTCCATGTGCTATAAAGAGCTGAAAGAAATGGTTCCTCCACTTAGAGAAAATACTGTGGCAGTCTCTAACGAAATCACCCTTCCCATCCCGTACTATATTTGTTCTAGGCTGGTAATCCTTCTTGAAGTCACTGATGCCCTACATCATTCCCTGATTTTTTATCTTTTAAAAAAGTTAAAGTGATTCCATTACAGGGCTGGTGTGGCCCAGAGGGTGGGTAGCGGTATAGCTCTAATCTTCCATGACCATGGCACTTGAAGGGCTGAGTGTTCAGCATCACGCCTCGGCCGCACTTTACCCCCGGGAAAGACGCGGTACCCATTTTACAGGAAGCTGGGTGGGCCCCAGGGCCGGTCTGGACGGGCGGAAAATACCGTCCCCACAGGGATTCGATCCCGGACCTTCCAGCCCGTAGTAAGTCGCTATGCCGACTGAGCTACCCGGCCCACTTTTTTATCTTTTATAAATTCAAATACATGAATTGGTGTCATAAATTAGCCACAAAAACATTTTTGTGTTTGTTGACAGTAATATGCATCTCACCAATAAGCGACAGTGCCTCATCGTTACTTTATAGGTAGAGCACACTGACTGTTTCATTACCACTGAGTTTTTACAGTTAACATTAAAAGCAGATATCAGTTTTAAACTTCACACACATAAAGATATTTTTATGAATATCACTCAGGAAATGTGATGTAAGATATGCCAGTTAGGGGATATTAGTTATTACATAAAATACGTTTCTTCTTTACCCTAGGAAATTAAAGAATATTTATCCGTTCCTCTACGTCCTAACTCAGCTCGAAACTTTATCATACCCTGCCATAATTGGAGATAACACAACTCATCTTCTGCACATGCGCTGAACAGAAATTGATTTGCAGGGTAGGAGAGAGCTTTTATTTTGTGTGCGAAGTGGTTAATGGTCATTCATTTCTGGTGGACATTGATCGTCCGGTGGGTGACGTCATCGAATGGCCGCGATTATCGCAGTAATTAAAACCCACCGCGTGCATTTGACATTTTTAAATGGTTTGTTTAATTCTTGTGTCATCCTAATGGGTGTGCCACTTGTGATAAGCAAATCACGCTTGGTCCGCCTGTGTGTGGATGATCAAACGGTTGGCTGTTCGCACTCTGCCCGCTGTCCGCGGTGGGCCAACAGAGATAAATAATTTTGCCCTTATAGTTCACGAAATCTGAACTATACAGTACATATGAAACTGAATGTACATAATAGACGACGGTTTATGATTGACAATATATGTTATTTCTTTCTCATTACGTTTTAATTAAACACATCTATCTATGACATATTTACACTGGTGGCAGCGATATTTTTAAAACAGCGCCACATAAATTACAAAGATGTAAAAAAAATTCAGTGTTTTAAGGTCACGTAGGGAGGTGAATGCAAATGTAAGAAGGAGATAAGAAAACAAAGAAGGAGAGAGGGATAAAATAAAAACACAAATGATCCCTTATAAATTTTAGCAGACTTTTTTACTAATGTTTCATATCAGAAAATTTTCAAAAAATTATTTAACTTTCTACGACCTTCGTTTGCATTTGCAAACACACGCAAGAAAACATCCCTAGAGATTCATCTTAAGTATTATGGCAACAAGGAATTTACCACATTTTTAAAACGCACTGCATATTCTCTATTTTATTTCCCACCCAATACAATTTTATAACTCTATTTTATTTTTTTGCAAATAATACTAAAATTTTTTCATAAATCTTCGACTATATTTAAATCCCGACACCGTAGGATAAAGGTCTTTACTACAAGATGTAATTTTATCATTCCCAGAACAACATTAAAAGATTGATTGCTAATTACTATTAATTTTTAGTTGATTCAATAAGACCGCCATTAGCACAGAATATTGGCGTCGAATGATACGACAGTTACTGAATAACAAATGTATAATTTAGTGGACGAAAATGAGAAAATTCAGGAAAAGTCTCTGTCAGTTTTTTAAACATCTTACCTTCATTTGAACACAGTACTTCCCGAATACGAAGCAACAGTTTTAGTCTCTGGACAAGGACATTCGATTTTACTGCAGTACAGCACTCTATTGGCGTGTGTCGTCCGCTGCACAGAAATAGAGACACACGTATAATAATTAATTTTCAAAATTTTCTATGTAAAGTTGCGAGTCATTATTTTAGTAACTATTTTGAGCCCAGTAGTAGCTACATTTACCAATTGCCGTAAAATGTGGAAACACCGTATTTTCTCCACAGAGTGTAAAGTGTTTCCCACATAAACGTCACAGGCACCACCTCTTATTTTCGTAAGTAATATTTGTTTAGTTTTTGTAGTGAAAAAGTAGCTATTTCTCTCTGACTTACCAAAACTCTATTTTTAAACATAATGTAAATGGACCTCGCTCTTTACAAAGAAAAATTCTTCAAGTCTGAGTCGCCAAATTCTTGGAACATTTATTCACAATTAGCAATATTTGGCTGCCAAGGGATAGTCCTGTTAATGGGAACATTAAGACCATGTACATGGGACTGTGGCACTGTTCATTGATACACAATATTTAACTTATAGTTTAGTAGATTTTAAGAAATACAACCATTGTCTTCCTGCAAAATAAAAGTATCTTAGTTCGGTATTAACTAAATGAAATTATATTAACAAAACTAAGAATAAACAAGTTTCCAAAATTTTCCCCCACTAATTCTTTTATAAAATATTGTCCTCCCATCTCGACTATAAAAATTACAATCTGTATTCATGGCGTGAACTTTCAGTTAAGTGAAAGGATCAATTGAACCGGTTTCTGTATAAATCATATTTACTGTTCACAGAACACGAGACGATAACTGTCAGAAATGTGACTGACGCTCATGCTCTCAAGTTTTCGTAGCGAATGGCAAGTTGCTACTACCCAATCCGAGTGCACTGGTATAGTGCACTATACGCTACTGGAAATGTTGATATTTTTTAGTTTGTGTGTCGGTAGTACAAAAGCCTGTAGCTCGTACCAATAGCAGTACAAAAGTCTGTCGCTCGTACCAGTAGCAGTACAAAAGGCTGTCGCTCATACAAGTAGCAATACAAAAGCCTATCGCTCGTACCAGTAGCAGTACAAAAGGCTGTCGCTCGTACCAGTAGCAGTCTGAAAGCCTGTCGCTCGTACCAGTAGCAGTACATCAGTTTCCCCTACAGTCAGCATGTCCCTGCGGAGTACTTGAAGAGCCAATCAACCCCATCCACTCTGGGAATCGTTTCGTGATTTGTGAGCTGCAGAGAAACTGTGAATAGTGCATATTAACTTGTTCATATTCCAGGGAAGTGGCTACTGATTATATTACGCACCAAGCATCGTCACGTGGCATTAAAGAATCATTTCACGCAATTACAAATTCTCCACTGCCTCTGGTCCTATCAGCAACAGCACCAGTCAAATTTTAACAGAAACATGGGTATGAGTTTCGTAATGTCTCTCCGGGAAAGAAGACAAATCACTATAAGCTCAAGACCCTAACCAGTTTAACACGAACATAAGCCAAAATGAGGAAAAATTTTAAAAAAATACAAACATTTAAAAATTACAAATTTTTGGCAAATAAAAAATTGTAAAATTATGGGACCCCGCGAAAAAAAATCGACGCATTCTATATTGCATTTTTGTCGGATTCTTAATGACTGTGTATTTTGGCCTGACGATGGTCGATCTGTAGACCGAACCATGTGGATTTTGAATAATAAACACAGGTGAGTTAGACTGACCACTTCATGTTAAATTCAATACTCAATTCACATTATATGACATGTTGCATTTTAAGACATTTGTTTGTACGAATGTAGTGTGCGGCCAGCCACAGCAGGGGTTCTGAGAGGATGGAGATCCGGGAGAGGGAGTGTAGTGTCGGCTGAATCTGCTCTTGCAATACCAACTCTGCTGTCCACATAGTGGTTTTATACGCTCTTGGAGGCATGGCTTCATTTACGTTCTATCCCGGTTCGTAGATAAAACTTGTAAATGATGGTTGGACTGAATACGAATACCGTCTTGCTAGTGAATTAAACACGTTGTATCTAAATTTTAATTAAAATTACAATATCAAATTTAAGGATTGAGCGACTGCGAGTTATGAAGAACGAAACTTTGCAGTAATTTGATGTATTTTGTATACAACTGTACTGTGAATAGGGGAGCAGCAGTTTTCTTCGTAAAAATGGTGTCTACCGAACTACACGTATCACGTTACAGAAGAACATAATTATGAAATGAACATATCTGACTTGTTCGTGAGGTCGGCAGTTGACAATTCCACTGGGACACTTCTAATTCTGGCTCTGTCCAATCTCTCCATTCATTTCGCCAATCTACATATTGTGCTGTAATCATAAATTTAAGGTTTTATAAGCAGCAATTAATAATCTATGGCCCATAGTCCTTCAAATCTTAGTCGGCATGTAGCTCGATGCAGCATTAGTCGAAATTTAAGAAATCTGACTCTTCATTAATAGTTTTCGACACAACCCTTTGCTAGACCATTCCAGTGTCATATGAAGCCACTCCACAAATCTACGTACCGCTCCCTCCTTCTTGCAGCTCAATTGTAGCATCATCCACAAGAGGTCTAGTTCCTTCAGTGTCTCGAAATAAAGAGTAATTTCCTGCAACGTCCTTTAAGTTTAGACTGAATTGTGACTTTTCGAAGTGAGATGAATTTGGCACAGATATTTGTATCTTCCTTTCTAAGCGTTACTGATTGTTGGACTGATGATGACCTCACAAGTTCGTAACATGTGGCTACGACAAAAAAGAGTCAGTGGTTTGTTGTGTCAGGGAGTTTATTTTATTTATTGACCAATCTCAGGAAACACAACGCATAATTCGAAAATATAAATATTTTTGTGAAAGGTTTGGTTTTATTGTATTTGACACAGTGTATATTGGTATATGAGTATTCGAGCTTTGGGCATTGTGCTGTCTGCACTATCAGGCTCTTCTACCTCTAAAAAGGGAGACAGTGTGCCCCTCCCTCCACTCCCCCCCCCCAAATGCACGCTCGCATCCAAGAAAACAACAGGCTCTATTATCACACTGTCACCATCACCAGTATCAACTACGTTACTTTAACTGCCGATCTCACCACCTACAAGAACAGCACAAGGTTGCAATTTGTGCAGCACCTTATGTTCAATTTCGCGTCTGCCGTCTTAGCAGTTCGTGTCCTCTGTACGTACATCGAAGTTGCGTTCTATATGCGGGGCTGACGTGAATATCCGACTCTTCCTTCTCAGACCTCGCATGTAATTTCTGTCTCTTCCCGAGTATTGTCTTGAACATGAAACAGACGGCTGGTAATATTGACTATTTTAAAATGTCTCCCGTTTCTGTGGTTGCGAAAAAGCACAAATGCACAAGTAATTTTCCTCTGCCGCTCCTTCAAAATTTCGACTTTCTATCATGTTACTCTTTCGGGTGTTCTTATT